>Ga0209802_1001351_pt1 | contig 18287 bp, 16 predicted proteins | sample GraSoiAngelo_129_FD_185886 | JGI IMG/M metagenome (GOLD analysis project Ga0209802, IMG submission 185886) | Grasslands soil microbial communities from the Angelo Coastal Reserve, California, USA - 14_0927_12_40cm (SPAdes) (version 2) | ecosystem: Environmental > Terrestrial > Soil > Grasslands ... | reverse complement strand
GGTTAGGTACACGCCGGCGGGAATGCTGTCTGGGTCTCGGCCTGCGTGGGCGGCCGCTTCACGCACGGTGCGAAGACCGGCCGCGTATGCGTCGGCGGTCGGGCTCAACGGGAGCCAGCCATCGAATGTCGTGCCGGCAAGGCGCAGCATGCGAGGTCCGCCTCCCCCCAACCAAACTGGAGGCCCGCCGGGCTGAAAGGGAGTGGGCTGCAGCTGGACGCCTGGCTCTTCGTTGCTCCATAGTCGTTTGCAGCGCTCGACTTCGCTGAGCATCGCGTTGACCCGGCGATCGCTCGGGACACCCACCGCGGTCAGCTCCGCATGCGTGCCGGGCAGCTCGGCGCCAGGGCCGACTGCGACGACGAGCCTGCCTTGGGCGATGCGGTCGAGGGTGGCCAGGGCGTGCGCGAGCGACAGAGGATGACGAAGCAAAGGCAGAAGCACCGCCGTGCCGAGCATCACGCGAGTCGTCGCGCCGGCGACAGCTGCGAGGAGGGTTATAGGTTCGCCGCGGGGACGAGCCAGCAAGGAGTCGCCCGCCCACACCGAGTCGTATCCGGCCTTTTCCGCCTGTCGGGCTGCATCCAGGACTACGGTCAGATCGCCGTCCGCCCAGAGAAGCGCCTCGCGGGACGGGAGCAGGAGTCCGGTCTTCTGGTTTCGCTCCGACATTGCGCAATCTCATTCTGTCAGGCTCAAGCTCTGGCAGGCGACCAACGCGCCTCAGGCCGCGCTGAAAGTCATGATGCCGCCCGAGACGTATCAGAAGGTGCTCGACGCGAAGAGGCTGTTGATCGAGGAGTTGAACGAGTCGACTGATGGACGGGTCAAGCTGAGCTCCCCTTACATCCTGGTTTTGGCTCGAAGACCTACATAAGGATCCTGTCGATCTCCCTGAGATCCTCGGGTTTGAAATCCATGTTGTCGAGCGCGCCGAGGTTCTCCTCGAGCTGCTGCACGCTGCTCACGCCGACGGTCGCCGACGTGACACGCGGATCGCGAAGTACCCACGCGAGCGCCATCTGCGACAGCTTCTGGCCGCGAAGCTTCGCGATCTCGTTGAGCGCGCGAATGCGCGTCATGTTCTGATCCACAGTCTCCGGGCTGAGCGAGTATCCCTGCGTCGCGCGCGAGCCCGCGGGCACTCCCTGCAGGTACTTGCTCGTCAGCATCCCTTGAGCAAGCGGTGAGAAAGCGATGCATCCCACTCCGAGCTGTTCGAGCGTGCTCAACAGCTCCGGCTCGACCCAGCGGTTGAGCATCGAATAAACGGGCTGGTGGATGAGGAGTCGGATGCCCATGCCCTGCAGGATCGCCGCCGCTTCGCGGGTTTGCGCCGGCTGATATTGCGAGATGCCGACATAGAGGGCTTTGCCCTGGTGCACCGCTGTCGCGAGCGCCCCCATCGTTTCCTCGAGCGGAGTCTCCGGGTCGGGTCGGTGGTGATAGAAGATGTCGACGTACTCGATTCCCATGCGCTCGAGGCTCTGGTCGAGGCTGGCGAGCAGGTATTTGCGAGAGCCCCAGTCGCCGTACGGACCGGGCCACATGTCCCAGCCGGCCTTGGTCGAGATCACCAGCTCGTCGCGGTGTCCGGCGAGGTCGGTTCGCAGCATGCGCCCGAAGTTCGACTCCGCCGATCCGTATGGCGGCCCGTAGTTGTTGGCCAGATCGAAGTGCGTGACCCCGAGCTCGAATGCGCGGAGGAGGATGGCGCGATTTTCGTCGGTGGGAAGGTTGCCGCCGAAGCGCTGCCACAGTCCAACCGACAGTGCCGGAAGCAAGAGCCCGCTGCGACCGCTCCGCCTGTAGATCACTTGGGCCAGAGTAGCCTATGACCGTGATCGGAATCGAAGAGCTCTCTGGCGTGCTGCCTGCCCTGGTTTCGCCCCTGCACAAGGACGGCACCGCGGACGAAGCGGGCATAAAGCGGCTCGTCGAGCACGTGATCGCGGGCGGCGTGAACGGGCTGCTCCCACTGGGCTCTACTGGTGAGGGCGCGTCGCTCGGGGAGCGGACGCGAGCGCAGATTCTGCGCTGCGTAGTCGAGGCGGCCGCCGGCCGCGTGCCTGTGATCTGCGGAGTGGCACAACCTCACCTCGACGCGGCGCGGGCGGAAATCGCTTCGGCCTCTCGGCTCGGCGCCAGTGCCGCATTGGTCGCTCCACCCTTCTACTACCCGACCGACCAGGCTACCGTGCTGGCGTATTACCGCCGGCTCGCCGCCGAGAGCAAGGTCCCGGTGCTTCTGTACAACATCCCCCAGTTCACGAAGGTGATCACCGAGCCCGCGACGGTCGCCGAGCTCGCGAGAGAGGGCACGATCGCCGGCATCAAGGACTCGAGTCGCGACTTCGAATATTTCGAGAATGTGTGCGTGGCCACGCGGGACGTGCCACGGTTCCGGATCTTCACCGGCAGCGACACGATGCTGCTGGCATCGCTCGTGATGGGCGGGGCGGGCACGATCTGCGGCGCGGCCAACATCGCTCCAGCATGGGTGGTGCGCATCCACGCGGACTACGTGCAAGGGAACTGGGACGCGGCGCGTGCGCACCAGGACGCGTTGGTCGAGCTGGTGATGGCCGTGCGTGGCGGTGTGTTTCCCGCGGCCATCAAGGCGGCACTCCACCTGCAAGGCATCTGCGAGCCCTGGCCGGCTCCGCCCGTCGCCGCGTACGACGACGGCGCGACGGCGCGGCTGCGCGAACGCCTCGAAAGTTGGGGGCTCCTGTCGACTCTCCGCGACTGAGCGCGTGGGGGCCGGATCGGCTAGAGCTTGGCGAAGGCGCCCGTTGGGTCCGCGACAAGCTGGTGCTCGTCGACATCCCGACCGGGCGGCTGCTCGAGGCCGATCCAACAAATCCAGGGCCGCTGCGGCAGCTCGCGAAGCTGGACGTTCCGCTGGGCGCGGCGGCGCCACTGGCGGGCTCGAACGGCGAGTGGATCGCCGCGTGCGGCACGGGCATCGCTCTGATTCGAGCCGGCGGCCGGCTGGAGTGGCTGGATCGCCCGGAGGATGCCAACCGCGTGAAGATGCGGATGAACGACGGCTGCGCAGACCCGAGCGGGCGGTTCTGGGCGGGCAGCATGGCGTTCGACTTCACGCCCGACGCCGGTTCGCTCTATCGCGTCGATCGCGACGGCCGGGTCACCAGGGTTCTCGACGGCATCACCATCGCCAACGGCCCGGTGTTCGATGCAGCTGGGACCACGATGTACTTCACCGACACCGCGCGCGGCCGCATCGATCGATTCAAAGTCGATAGTGAATCCGGCGCCCTCAGCGACCGGACGCTTTTCGTGCAGATGACAGGGCGCCGGGAGAGCCCGGATGGCATGGCGATCGACCACGAGGGCCAGGTCTGGGTCGCGGTGTGGGGAGCGTCCGAGGTCCGGCGCTACCGGCCGGACGGGAGTTTGGCAGAGACCATCTCCGTTCCTACCCGGCAGCCGTCGAGCGTGTGCCTGCTGGGAAGCGACGATCCGCGGATGTTCGTGACGACGGCGGCCGAAGGGCTGAAAGATGAGCTCGGCGGGGCTCTATTCGCCATGCCAACGAACGTACGGGGGCGGCCGGCGAACGAATTCCTCCCGGACTAAACCGCCGGGTGGCGCTCGAGCAGCTCGGCGATCGAACCCTCGAACTTGGCGAGCTGCTTGTGGACCTCGATCACCTCATCCGAGCTGACGGGATCGGTGGGATCGACGTCGGTCTGGTGCTCGGTCCACTCTGTGCCGCACTCGCAGCGATGGAAGAGATAGCGATCCGTGTGGGAGCGATAGATGTAGACGTCCGCGTCCTTCGTGGGACGCCCACAGGCACATTTGCCCTTGTCTGGTTCCAGCTTTGACCTTTGCAATGACGTGTTCCTTGACTTCTATAACGAACCAGAGGCTGTTTCAGTTGCGGATGCTACACCGCGTGCACGAATTTGTGACTGTCAATACGAACGTAAATGAGTTCGGCCTCATCGGTTGGAGTTCACATACGCCAGCAGGCCGTCGAGGTCCCTGAGCCGCTCCGTCTCCGAGGCGTGCTGGAGAGTCTGGTACTGGGAAAGCACGTCTACGAACCCCTCGCCGATGTCGTAGCCGTGCTTGAGCAGGACTTCGCGGCCCTTATCACCAAGGACGTTCAAGACGTCCCGGATCTTGCTCTGAGGCGTCAGATCCACCCCATCGAGTCTTCGACTCGGCGGGGACCCCTGAGATAGAGCGCCGTCAGGCACTCGGCGTCTCAGTGCTCCGGACGATCACGCGGTGCCCATGCCAGAGTTCCGGCACGTCCGCCGGCGGCTCACCGGTGTAGGTGATCTCCAGCGACCAGACTCCGTTCGCCTGAACCGGCGCCATCGACAGCTTGCTTTTCGGGTTCTGGCGCTGGAGCGTCTGGAGCAGGGGGACGCCGTACAGGACGAGCGCTCCCGGCAGGCTGATGGTGTTGATCCGGCCGCCCTCGCTGGAGCCATCGACGCCGGACGTGCGCGAGCCGAGAGCGTGGGTCACGCTGCTAGGTTAGCGGGAGGACCTACCTGGGAGGGCCGCGAGGATGGCGGCGATGGTGGCGTCGTAACCAAGGCGGCCGGTGTCCAGCACCAGGTCGTAGTGCGACGCCAGGGTCCGATCGTGCCCGTACACCTGCTTGATGTAGGCCGTCCAGTTCTCGTCCGCCAGCTTGAGCCGGCGGCGCGCCTCCTCCTCGGTCTTGTTCTCGCGCTCCATGATGGTTTCCACCCGAATCGCCACCTCCGCGCGCAGGAAGACGTGCATCGCCTGCGGATAGTCGTGAAGGATGTAGGCACCCCCGCGGCCCACGATGACGACGTTCTCGCCCTTGGCAGCCTCGCGGATCACCTGCTGCGTGATCTCGAGGACGGCGCGGCGGGTGTCGAACACGGGGTCGGCGTTGGGCGGGGTCCAGGCCGAGCCGGTCTCCGGCGGGATCATCGGCTCGGTGTTGGCGGCTCCCAGCGCCAGAAGCAGCCGGCTCAACAGCGACCCTGGCTGCTCGTCTTCCGCCTCGACCTCTTCCCTGGGCAGCGCCAGGCGGTGTGCGACCTCGTCGATCAGCTCAGAGTCGAGGAAGTCGGCTTTGAGCTTGGTCGCGAGCATGTGGCCCACGGTCCTGCCCCCGGCCCCGATCTGCCGCCCGATGGTGATGACAGGCATCCGGACTCAAATCTACTGCTCTAGAGGTGAGGGTAGGGACCGAGGATCGTCTTCGCCGTCCCGTCCGCGTGGACGATGACGATGCTCACCAATGGGTGCACACCGCTGTCTCGGGGGTCCTGGAGGAGGACCCCAAAACCGCGGCCATCGGGCTGAACAAGCACGCTGCTCAGCTGTGCGTTTCCATCGAGGCGCCAAACGACAGCGCCGCCGCGCACCTCGATTATCTCGAGGTGGGTGGCGATGCCCGGCGCCCACGGCGTCGTGGCCACCAGGGCCAGCGAGCTGTCGCGGTTGAAGGCGAGCACCGCGACCGACGGGTCGAGCGTGGCGATTACCGACATGTCCGAGACCCGCCGGATGATCGTCGACGGCGCCGCGGGCGCGATCTGGCTCGTAGACTTCGCCGAGTTTTCGGCGATCAGCGTGCCGTCCGGGCTCGCCACGAAGTTGACCTCCTGGTTTGTAGCGAAGGTGAGGTGGGCGAGGGTCTTGCCATCCGAGATCCGGAACACCCAGTACGCCGAGGGCCTGCCCATGTAGCTGTACTGGATGACCGCCTCGTCGTTGCGCGCACTGCAGCCCGCAAAGCTCACGGCGATGATTCCAGACACAACGATGTTCGGATCAAGCGCGACCACGCTGGTCCGGGACGCCGGCGCGTCGGGCAATCGCAGGCCGAGTCGCCATTGGGCGTTGAGGCCGGGAGGGGACCATTCCAGGGTGCACATCTGCCGGCCGTCGTCTGCCCACATCTGGTCCTGGTAACCGGGCGATGCAGGGCCTCCGACTGGCTGACCGAGCCGATCGAGGAACTGGATGGTCGAGTTCTTGCCGTTGTATCCGTACGCGAAGGCCGAGCCGTCGGGCGACTGACCAAAGGCGGTAAGTGGATCAACTGGTTGCGCGAGCTTGACGGTGCCGCGAGGCGTTCCGGACCAGTCGAAGCCGATCAGCCAGCCCGGGTGCTTTGGATCCTGCACGTAAACCAGAGGCACGCCGGCGGGAGGCGGCCCATAGTCCTTGAGTGTCGCCGGGCTCGGGTAAGCAGGTACTTGCCGCTGCGCCAGACGCACTGACATCAGGCCCGCCACGATCGCCACTGTGATCAGGATGGCGGCGGCGACCGCCACCCACTGCAGATTCGGCTGGCGCCCTCCGTCGACTGGATTACCTTGGCGGCCGGAGACCACAGCCTGGACGATCTCGTGACGCATAGCCGGCGGCGGCGGAAAGGCGAGCTGCTCCTTGTCGAATCCGTCCTTTATCTCGGTGCGCAGGTCGGCCATCAGTCCAACTCCAGTCCGGGACGCAGCTTCCTCGCCGCCCGGTAAACGCGCGTCTTGGCGCCCGCGGGGCTGAGCCCCAGGACCACACCGACCTCTTCGAGCGGGAGGTCCAGGTAGAAATGCAGGAACAACGGCAGGCGATCTTCTGCAGAGAGGCGTGCGAGTCCACGCTGGAGGTCGGCGCTCTCCGCGCTGGAAATCTCGAAGTCGGCGCTCATGCGGTCGAGAGACGGGAGTCGGACCACCGACCACCACTTGCCGCGCCGGACGCTCCGGCACTGGTTGGCCACGATGGTGAGGAACCACGGTCGCGCGGCGCGGCCATCTCGAAGCTGGCCCAACCGACTCCAGGCCTTGAAGGCGGCTTCCTGGACTGCATCCCGAGCCTCGTCAGGATCGCGAAGGATGGCCAGCGCGACGCGGTACCCGGCCTCGAGCTGAACCCCGACCAGATCATCAAACGCCTCGCGGTCCCCGGCGCGGGCGGCGCTGACGAGGCCCAGCGGGGTCTGGTTCACAGCGAGATCGTGCACTGGCCCACATCATCCAGACGCTGGCTGGGCCGGTTTGGTTTCAGGCGCCCGTTTTGCGCCAAAAATGCGCTTCCCATATGGAAATAAGGCGCGGTTGGATCCAAACGTGCGGAATCGACCCGTCCGGAGGTTTACTCCAGGTAGTCGCGGAGCTTCTTCGAGCGCGAAGGGTGGCGCAGCTTGCGCAGCGCCTTGGCCTCGATCTGGCGGATGCGCTCGCGCGTGACGCCGAAACGCTTGCCCACCTCTTCCAGCGTCCGCTGGTGGCCGTCGATCAGCCCGAAACGCAGCTGCAGCACGCGCCGCTCGCGTGGCGTGAGCGTATCGAGGACGTCTTCGACCTCCGAGTGGAGCATGGTGAGAGAGGCCGCGTCCGACGGCGAGACTGCCTCACGGTCCTCGACGAAGTCGCCGAGGTGCGAGTCCTCCTCTTCACCGATCGGGGTCTCGAGCGAGACCGGGTCCTGCGAGACCTTCACGATCTCGCGCACCTTCTCGGGCGTGATGCCCATCTCCTCGCCGATCTCCTCGTCGCTCGGCTCGCGACCGAGCTCCTGGAGAAGCCGGCGCGAAACGCGCACCAGCTTGTTGATCGTCTCCACCATGTGCACCGGGATGCGGATCGTCCGCGCCTGGTCGGCGATGGCGCGCGTGATGGCCTGCCGGATCCACCACGTGGCGTAGGTCGAGAACTTGTAGCCCTTGTGGTAGTCGAACTTCTCGACCGCCCGGATGAGGCCCATGTTGCCTTCCTGGATCAAGTCCAGGAACGACATACCCCGCCCGATGTACTTCTTGGCGATCGACACGACCAGCCGCAGGTTGGCCTCGGTCAGCCGCTGCTTCGCTTCGTAGGCGCGCTCGTACCGCTCGGTCAGCCGGTAGCGGGCGATGCGGTATGACTCGAGCGCCTCCGCACGGACGCGTGGCTTGGCCGCGCCGTTGGCCTGCCGCCGGCGCTCCGCCGCGGCGGCGTCGAGCAGGTTCTGGAGCTTGCCGAGGTCGTTGAGGCCCAGCAGCTCGCCGGCGATGTGCGCCTGCTGGCCCTTCCGCTTGACCGTGGCCAGCCGCTCTATGACGTCCGGCAGCATCTCCTCCACAGAGCGCTGGCGCCCGTCGATCTCTTCGATTACGTTCAACGCCTTCAAGGCGTCGTGTAGGGGCTTGGCCTCGATGGCTTGAGCCAGCTCGACCTCGTCGTTCGCGGTCAGCAGGCTCACGCGCCCGATCTCCTTGAGATACATGCGGACGGGGTCGTCGAGCGAGACGGAATCCATCATCTCGATGTCGAGGAGCATCTCGTCGTCGATCTGCTCGACCTCTTCGAAATCCTTCTCGCCGTCGGTGACCTCGATGCCGATCTCTTTGAACGCGGCGAAGATACGGAAGATCTGATCCGGCTCGGCGTCGATCTCCGGGAAGCCCTGCAGGATGTCATCGGGCGTGAGGTAGCCCTGCTCCTTGCCCTTGACGATGAGCTGCTCGGCCACGGCCATCAGCTCGTCTTCGAACTTGTGCTCCGGCTTCTCGGCTGCCTTGCCGGCCCGGTTCCCGCCCTTGGTCACAACTTTGGCTGCGCGCGCGATCGTCACCCTCTCCTTTCCATGTCGGCGATGGCGCGTGCCAACTCCCTGGCCTCCGCTTCGAGCCGCGCCACCCGCTCCGAGTCCTTCCCTCTTTCCGCCTCGGAAAGCTCGCGGATTATCCCACTGTGGCGGCCTCGCATGTGGTCGAGCCTGATGCGCTCGGCCAGCTCCACGGCCACCTCTTCGTCAACATTGGGCGGAGGAGCCGCCCAAGCCCTTCTTATCAGGTCCTGTTCCTCTGCGGGATAACCCGCCAATTCCTTCTCGAGCCCGAACACACCGCCGCGCTCGTATGTCTCCAACATTCGTACGTATATACCGCGGTCCTCTTCGTCCAACTCATCGGGCGTGATCTTTGTTCGCACTCGATCGAACGCAACCGGACGGACGGCAAGAAGTTGCAGCAGATATCTGCCTACGGTCATCTTTTTCCCAGCGAGAGGGGCCTCCAAACCGTTTTTACCCGCCTTTTGGAGGTTCGGTCGGCCTGAATTTCGCCTTTCATCAGGCTCGGCGGCCAGGAGATGGCCAGATACCCCCATCCATCGCTTCGCCCGCTCGCGGTAATCCTCCTGAAGGGCGGCCGGAAACTGGGCGATCCATTCGCGCAGCTTCCGGGCGGCAAGCTCTACGTGGTTGGCGTTGCTCAGGTTGAGGCCGGCCGCGGCCTCCTCCATCCCGAACTCGAAGCCAGACGGCGCCTTGGCCGCCAGCTCCTCCCATTGCTTCGCCGCGTCCTCCCCGGCCGCGCGCAGGAACTCGTCGGGATCCTTGGCGCCTTCGACGGTGGCGACGCGCGTCCGCATCTGGTGCCCGGCCGCCAGCAGGACCGCCTTCTGGGCCGCTTGCCGGCCGGCGCGGTCGGCGTCGAAGACGAGCAGGAGCTCGTCGGTGAAGCGCTTGAGGAGCCTAACCTGGTCGTCGGTGAGGGCGGTGCCAGAGCTCGCGACGGCGTTCTGGACGCCGGCCCCGTGCGCGGTGATGACGTCGAACTGGCCCTCCATCAGCACGGCATGACCGCGGCGGGCGATCTCGTCTCGCGCCAGGTCGAGCCCGAAGATCACCCTGCCCTTGACGTAGGCGGGTGTCTCGGGTGAGTTGATGTACTTGCGCTGCTCGTCCTGCCGCACGGTTCGTGCCGTGAAGGCGAGCGGCTGGCCGCGCTCGTCGCGGATGGGGATGACCACGCGCTCGGCGAAGAAGTCGGTGCCGTCGCGGCGCAACAGACCCGCCTCCTGCGCGTCGGCCAGGGACCGCTTCTTGGCACGCAAGTACTCGGCAAACCCGCGACCGGCGGGCGCGTAGCCGATCTGGAACTCGCGGGCGGTCTCCTCCTTGACGAGGCGCGATGCAAGCAGGCGGCGGCCGGGCTCGCCCGCGGGCGTCGACCACAGCACGTACTCGTAGAACTGGGCGGCGAGCTTGAGCATGGCCAGCATCCGGCGGCGCGAATCAGAGCGCTCCTTCTGTTCCGGGCTGAGCTTCTTGAGCTCGACCCCGGCGCGCTCGGCCAGGAGCTGCAGGGCGCCGCGCTTGTCGGTCTTCTCGATTAGCTCGACGAACGTGAAGACGTCGCCCGAGCGCTCGCAGCCGAAGCAGTACCAGGACTGCATCTGCGGGTTGACCTTGAAGCTGGGGCTGTCCTCCTGGTGGAAAGGGCAGAGGCCCCAGAAGTCCTTGTTGCGCTTGGTGAGGCGGACGTGCTCCTGGACGACCTTGACCAGGTCGACCTTGGCTTTCACCTCGGCGAAGGCGTCGTCGGACGATGGGGTGGGCACGTCTAGAAGTATCAGGCGTCTCGGCAACCGATGACCGACTACGGGCGGATGTTTGCGTTCAGGCGGAACACGTTGTCCGGGTCGTATGTTCGCTTGAGTGTGACGAGCCGCTCGTACTTGGCGTCTCCATAAATCGCTTGGACCGATCCCACGTCCGATTCCACAGCATCGTTGACGTACTGCCCGACGGTCGTGAACGGCTTGAGCGCCCCCATTGCGCGCCGGCTCCACGCCTTGTGCGGCTCGTCCAGCGCGGCACCCTCCCACGCAGCCTCGAGACCAAGCCAGAAGGCGGCGGTGCGGCCGGTGAAGGCCATCGCGTCATCGGACACCCGGCCGATCGCGCCTCCGTGTGACCAAAGCGAAACACCGCACTCGCCACCGGCAGGCACATGCGCCATCTGCGCGGCGCACGCTTCGATCGCTTCGTCGCTGAGCTCCGCCAGGAATCCGCCCTTCATGTAAAAGCGCTTGCCCCAGGCCATCGCTGCGTCGTTCATCCCTTGCACGGCGATGTATCGCTGCGGCGCGAAGGTGTCCATCAGCGGGTCCATGCCCTCGCGGAGCGGCCGGAGGTCGCGTTCCGCGTCCGTCAGCGAACCAGAGTGTGTGACGGAGACCATCACGACCGGCGTGCCCGCTTGCTCTGGCCGGAAGGGCGGGTCGGTGGCGACCCCAAAGTTGATCGACATCCAGGCCTCGTCCGGAGCGTTGGCCAGGAATTCGCGAGCCAGGCCGGCGACCTCGCGGCTACGCTCGATCGGGAACGCGATCCATCCATGCGTGACGGTCGCTTCCTGGGGATGGAGCTGCAGCTCGAACGACGTGACCACGCCGAAGTTGGCGCCGGCGCCGCGCACTCCCCAGAACAGGTCGGCATTCTCATCTTCGCTCGCATGCAGGCGGCGCCCGTCGGCCGCGACGAGGTCGACGGAGAGCAGGTTGTCGATGGTGAAGCCGAACTTGCGCTGGAGGCGGCCCATGCCACCGCCGAGCGTGAGCCCGGCGACGCCCGTGTGTCCGACCACTCCCACAGGGCAGGCAAGCCCTAGCGATTGAGCCTCGCGGTCGAGCTGCGAAAGGTGAGCGCCGCCTTCGACGTGAACCACCCTTCGCTCGGGATCGATCGTCAGCCCACGCATGCCGGACAGGTCGATGACGATGCCGCCGTCGCAGGTGCCGAATCCCGCCACGCTGTGCCCGCCGCCGCGGACCGCCACGACCAGTTCGTGCTCTCGGGCGAAGCGAAGGGCGGCGATGACATCGTCGATGCCGGCGCACCGGGCGATGAGGGCGGGACGCTTGTCCGCCATCGCATTCCAGACGATGCGCGCTGCGTCGTATTCAGCGTCGTCGGGCCTGATGAGCCGGCCCGCGAAATTTTCGAGGGTCCCCGCCGCCGCCACTGACTAAGAGCTCTCGCCGACTCCGAGGGCGGCCTGCGCTGCGGCCAGTCTCGCCACCGGCACTCGGAATGGGCTGCAAGAGACGTAGTTCAAGCCGAGCTTGTGGCAGAGGTGGATCGAATCCGGGTCGCCGCCGTGCTCGCCGCAGATCCCGACCTCGAGGTTCTTCCTTGTCTTTCGGCCTTCGGTGACGGCCATCGCCATCAGCCGCCCCACGCCGTTCTCGTCGATCGTCTCGAAGGGGTTGCGCGGCAGGATCTTGCGCTCGAGGTAGCGGACGATGAAGTGCCGCTCGGCGTCGTCGCGCGAGTAGCCGAATGTCATCTGCGTGAGGTCGTTGGTGCCAAAGGAGAAGAATTCCGCTTCCTTGGCGATCTCGCCGGCGACGAGCGCGGCGCGGGGGATCTCGATCATGGTGCCGAACTTGTAAGGGACCTTGATTCCCTTCTCCCTCTGGACGTCCTCAGCGACCGGCTTCAGCTCCTGGTGCACCGCCTGCAGCTCGGCGACAGTGCCGGCCAGCGGGATCATGATCTCGGGCTGAGCGTCGACCTTCTTCTTGCGCAGGTTGCACGCCGCTTCCATGATCGCCCGCACCTGCATGCGCGGGATCTCGGGGAAGAGGATCGACAGGCGCACACCGCGCAGCCCCAGCATCGGATTGGCCTCGTGCAGCTCCTCGACGCGCGACATGATCTTCTCGGCCTCTTTCAGGCGCTCCGGGTTCTCGCCGGTGTCTTTGAGGTGAGTCGTCTCGCGGATCAGGTCCTCCAGGCTCGGCAGGAACTCGTGCAGCGGCGGGTCGAGGAGCCGGATGATCACCGGCAGGCCGGCCATCGCCTTGAAGATGCCTTCGAAGTCGCCGCGCTGAATGGGCAGCAGCTTGGCGAGCTGCTTCTCGCGGTCCTCCGTTGTGGTGGCCATGATCATCGCCTGCACGATCGGCAGCCGGTCTTGCTCCATGAACATGTGCTCGGTGCGGCACAGGCCGACGCCCTGCGCGCCGTTGTCACGCGCCTTGATCGCATCGCGCGGGTAGTCGGCGTTGGCCCACACCTCGAGCCGGCGGAACTCGTCCGCCCAGCGGAGGATGGCGCTCGCGGCTTTGTGCTTGTTCAGAGACTGCGCTTCGATCGTGGGCACCTTGCCGACGTAAACCTCGCCGGTGGTGCCGTCGATGGTGATCTCCTCGCCCTCTTTGATCGTCGTCCCGTTGGCGGAGAACATGCGCTTGCGCACGTCGACGTCGATCGAGCTGGCTCCGACTACACAAGGCCGGCCCATGCCACGCGCGACGAGCGCCGCGTGGCTGGCGGTGCCGCCGGTCTGCGTGAGGATTCCCTTCGCTTCGACCATGCCATGCACGTCGTTGGGATTGGTCTCCACGCGGACCAGGATCACGGCCTTTCCCTGCTTGCCCCACTCCACCGCGGTGTCTGCGTCGAAGACGGCGCCGCCGCTGGCCGCGCCGGGTGAGGCGGGGACGCCCTTCGCCAGGGGTTGCACCTTGGCCGCGGGGTCGACCCTCGGGAACAGGAGCTGCTCGAGCTGGCGCGGCTCGACGCGAGCGACGGCCTCTTTGCGGGTGATCAGCTTCTCGGCCACCATGGCGACGGCGATCTGCACCGCCGCCTCACCCGTGCGTTTGGCCGAGCGGGTCTGCAGCATGTACAGCTTCGCGCGCTCGACCGTGAACTCGAGGTCCTGCACGTCCTTGTAGTGCTTCTCGAGCTTGCGCGCGTAGCCTTCGAACTCCGCATAAACCTTCGGCAGGTGCCGTTTGAGCGCGGAGATCGGCTCTGTGTCGCGGACGCCTGCAACAACGTCCTCACCCTGAGCATTGGCGAGGTAGTCGCCGTAGAGCTCCTTCTTGCCGGTGATGGGATTGCGGGTGAAGGCGACACCCGTGCCCGACGTCGGGCCCATGTTGCCGAAGACCATCATCTGCACGTTGACGGCGGTGCCGAGGTCGTCCGGGATGCGCTCCACGCGGCGATAGGTCTTGGCGCGGTCCGTGTTCCATGACTTGAACACCGCCTCGATGGCTGCTCTCAGTTGGAGGACTGGGTCCGAGGGAAACTCGTGGCCGGTCGCGTCCTTATATATGGCCAGGAACCTGGTAACGAGCTTGCGGAGATCGCCGGGCTTGAGCTCGGGGTCGGTCTTTACCCCCGCGCGCTTCTTCGCCTCGCTGAGGGCATGCTCGAACAGATCGCCGTCGATGCCCATCACGGTCTTGCCGAACATCTGGATGAAACGGCGGCGCGCATCGAGAGCGAATCGCTCGTCGCTGGTGAGTTTTGCGAGTCCTTTGGTGGTCTCCTCGTTGAGGCCGAGGTTCAGGACCGTGTCCATCATGCCCGGCATCGAGAATTTGGCTCCAGAGCGGACGCTGACCAGCAGAGGGTTGTTCGGATCGCCGAATTTCTTGCCGGTCTTCCTCTCCAGGGTCTTCAGCGCGGTGGTCGTCTGCTCCCACATGCCTGCAGGGAACTTGCCCTTGTTCGCGAGGTAGGCGCGGCAGGCCTCGGTGGTGATGGTGAATCCAGGCGGGACGGGCATCCCCGCCTTTGTCATCTCAGCGGCGCCGGCGCCCTTGCCGCCGAGGAGGTCGCGCGGCTCTCCGCGTGCGCTGCGCGCGGCGGCGGATCCCTCGGTGAAGTGGTAGACCCACTTGTGGGCGGCAGGCATCAGGGAAATAGTATCGGGGACAAAGAAAAGGCCTCGCGATGAGTCATCGCGAGGCCTCCGTGACTTGAGTCGCTATGCGCGGCGAAACGCCCCGCGACCGACCAGTGCCCGGAAGATGAACAGCAGGATGACCGCGCCGATGAATGCGACCACGATCTCAGCCAGCAGGCCTCCAACCGCGATGCCGATCAAGCCGGCGAGCCAACCGCCGAGGAAGGCGCCCAGAACGCCGACCACGATGTCCCAGATCAATCCCATGCCGGCGCCCGTCATCACCTTGCTGGCCAGGAACCCTGCGATCAGGCCGACGAGTAGCAAGACGAATAAGTTGTCCATCACTACCGAAACGGGCAAGGCGGACTTGCTACCCGGTAAATAGTCCTTAAGCCACTTCCAGCTCTCGATCGGCGGTTGGTTCGGCCGTGAAGTCGCCGAGTCCGGCGCGGTCGTACAGGTTTCGCAGCGGGCGCGGCGCCCACCAGTTCCAATCGCCGAGCAACCGCATGACGGCCGGCACCACGAGGGCACGCACCAGCGTGGCGTCGATGGCGACCGCGACCGCCAGCCCGATGCCGATCGCCTTGATGATCACCACCTCGGCGAGGCCGAAGGCGAGGAACACCGTGACCATGATCGCCGCGGCTCCGGTGATGAGGCGTGCGGTCTTTTCCAGGCCGCTCGCCACCGCCAGCGTGTTGTTGCCGGTGCGGACGTACTCCTCGTGGATGCGGCTCACGAGCAGAACCTCGTAGTCCATCGACAGGCCGAACACGATCGAGAAAAGGATCACGGGGATGCTGGGGTCGATCGACTGCGGCGTGAAGCCAAGAAGGCCGGACAGATGACCCTGCTGGAAGATCCACACCAGTGCCCCGAATGACGCGCCGATGGAGAGGAAGTTCAGGAGCACGGCTTTCAAAGGCAGCACCACCGAACCGGTGAGCAGGAACATCACCAGGTAGGTGAAGACGACGACGAATCCGACCGCTAGCGGCGTCCGATCGATGATGAACTTGATGACGTCGAGGTCGACCGCGGTCTGACCACCGACGAGCACCTGCCCGCCGACGACGCCCTGGTCAGCCCGTATCGCCTTGACGATGTTGCGCGAAGCATCCGAAGTCGCCGATGAGGCCGTTGTGGCCTGGATCAGGACGACGTGCTTCCCAACGCCCGCGGTGGTGACGTGAAGCACGCCGGGGATGGCGGTGATCCGCTGACTGAGACCGAACTGGTTCGCGATGCGGTCCGGCGTCTGCGGCGAGCCGTCCGGGTAGTTGACCACGATGTTGAACGTGGTCTGGTCCTGCCCGGGGAAGTTGGCGACCATCTGGTCGTAGCCCTGCCTCGCCTCGATGTGGCTGGGCAGCATGTCGACGTCACCGTTGGCGAGCCGCAGCTGGATGAAAGGCGAGGCGGCAAGCAGCAGGAAGCCCACCACGGGCAAAAGCACGACCAGCGGCCTGCGCATGACCCAGGTCGCCAGCCCATGCCAGAAACCGCCGCTGGTGGTCGCGCGCCGGAAGATCGGGATCCGAAGGCGGTTGACCCTGGGACCGAGAACGGAAAGCATGGCCGGCAGGAAAGTGAGCGCATAAACCACGGCGACCGCGACCACGATCGCACCGGCCGCGCCCATCGAGGCCATGAAGGTGCCCTGGAAGAAGAGCATCGCCGACAGGCCGACCGCAACGGTGATCCCGGAGAACGTGATCGCGCGCCCCGCGGTCGCCATCGTCGTGGCGACAGCGTCCTCGCGACTGGCGCCACGCGCGAGCTCGTCTCGGAAACGGTTGACGACGAACAGTGAGTAGTCGATGGAAACGCCGAGGCCGATGAGCGTGACGATGTTGAGCGCGTACTGGGAAACGTCGGTGATGCGGTTGAGGAAGAACGTCCCGGCGAGGCCGCCCAGGATCGTGAGCACGCCGACTCCCAGCGGGAGGCCTGCCGCCACGAGCGACGCGAAGATGATGACCAGCAGGATCAAGGTCACCGGTAGCGTGACCGTCTCGGCTCGCTGCAGGTCGGCCTCGAGCGTCTTGTTGAACGCTTCGTTGATGGCAACGAACCCGGTGCCGGTGACGGTCAACGTGCCGGAGTGAACCTGCGCTCGAAGCGCGTCGTAATCCTTGCGTGCCTGCATGCCGCTCGACTTGAGGTCGATGCTGACGAGAGCCTGGTGTCCATCAGTCGAGGTGAAGGCCTGCGCGATGCGCGGGCTGGGGGCGTTGTAGGGGGTGATGAGCGAGCTGATGCGTGAGTCGCCTTCGATCGGCGCCAGCGCCGCAGTGACCGCAGCCTTGAAGGCCGGGTCGCCGACCGACTCGGTCTTGCTGGTGAATAGCAGGATGAAGTTCGAAGTCACCTTCGAGGTGGCGAACTCCGAGGTGATGAGGTTCGCTGCGCGGGCCGATTCGAGGTTGCTGGTCAGCGGTCCGCCGCTCGTGAGCGTGCCGCCCATGAGCAAGCCGGCGATGGAGATTGCCAGCAGCGCGGCGGAACCGACCAGCGTGGCCCACCGAAATCTGTAGACGAAACGACCCCAGCTCGCGAACATGTCCCCTTTCTCCTTTCTGTTTGTGACTAGGCCGTTTCGTGGCCTGGATAGACGGCTTGAAGCGACATGGCGGCGAGAGCATCGACCGCCTCGTCTGCGTTGAAATCTGGATCGACCATCTTCTGGACCATGATTCCGAGGATCCCCGCCCAAACAGCGCCGGCGATTGCGCGGGCCGGGCGTGGATCGGTTTCGCGCTCCGCAAGCACTTGGCGCGCGAGCCCCTCGACCTTGCCGCGTTCGCTGCGAATGTTTTCGCGAATCCCCGCCCCGATCTCCTCGTCGTGGAGGCCGACGCCGATCAGCTGGATGTAGAGCGTGTGGGCGTCGGGCCGGGTGCGCAGCAGGGTCTTGAAGTTTTCAAAAGCGGCCATGGCCCCCTGCTCTCCCTCGGCGGTGTAGACGTCCATCTTCTTGCAGACCTCGAAGAGCACCGCGAGAACAAGCTGCTGCTTGGACTTGAAGTAATAGTGGACGAGGCCCTGGGCGACCCCGGCCTCGGCGGCGATGTCTTTGATAGAGGCGTTCTCGTAGCCGTCGCGGCTCAGGACGGCGAATGCGGCCTCGAGGATCTTGGTGCGGCTGTCGCTTGGCAAAGTTGGACCTTTCTCCTACGTGAAACCGTGTTGGTTGAACACTCAACCAAATCTGGTTGGTCATTCAATCACATGGAGGAGGGCGCTGTCAAGAGGCCGGGGGGACTCTCACTTAGAAACTTACCGGCGGTCGGGGCGGACCGCCGGCACGGAGTTGGGGAAGGGTCCCGCCTCGCCCCTCAGGCGGTGCTTGTAGTCGACAAATGTGGGATAGGCGTGATCATTGGCGGATCACCTTCCGCAAGTTGGAACGAGACGAGCACTCCAAACTTGCGAGGCGGCTGCGCAGAGGTAAGGAGACGAGCAGATGACAGAGCCGAGGAAGATCGCCCATTACGGCTGGATCCCGGACCTGCCCGACGAGCGCGACCACATCTATGCGGCGCCACCGCCGATTCTCAGCGCCCTGCCGGCATCGATGGACCTGCGCCCGCAGTGCCCCGGCGTCTACGACCAGGGCATGCTCGGCAGCTGCACGGCGAACGCCATCGGCGGCGCCATCGAGTTCGACCGGCTGAAGCAGAGGCTGACCGACTTCGTGCCGTCGCGCCTGTTCATCTACTACAACGAACGCGTCATAGAAGGCACGGTCACCTCAGACAGCGGCGCGCAGATCCGCGATGGGATCAAGACCGTGGCCAGCCAGGGCGTGTGCCCCGAGCCCGAATGGCCGTAC
>Ga0209802_1001349_pt1 | contig 18305 bp, 14 predicted proteins | sample GraSoiAngelo_129_FD_185886 | JGI IMG/M metagenome (GOLD analysis project Ga0209802, IMG submission 185886) | Grasslands soil microbial communities from the Angelo Coastal Reserve, California, USA - 14_0927_12_40cm (SPAdes) (version 2) | ecosystem: Environmental > Terrestrial > Soil > Grasslands ... | reverse complement strand
TTCGTTGTTCCGTGACTACGGCTACCGGCGCAGCCGAACCCACGCGCGGCTCAAATTCCTGGTCGCGGATTGGGGCGCCCAGAAAGTGCGGGAGGTGATGGAGGCGAAGTACTTGCACCGCCGGCTCCTTGACGGCCCGCCGGCCCCGGTCTCGGCCGCGGCGCATCGGGACCACATCGGGGTTCACCGGCAACATGACGGCAACCTCTACGTGGGCTTCCCCCTGGTCGCCGGGCGCACCGACGCCGACCAGCTGAGTCGGATCGCCGCGCTGGCGCGGCGCTATGGCCGTGGCCGCATCCGGACGACCACCCAGCAGAAGATGGTCATTCTCGATGTCCCCGAGGACCGCGTGCCCCAGCTGGTTGCGGGGCTGGCAGGCATCGGCCTCCAGGTGAAGCCCAGCAGCTTCCGCCGCTCCACCATGGCGTGCACCGGGCTGGAGTTCTGCAAGCTGGCGCTGGCCGAGACCAAGAGCCTGGCCCGCACCGTGGTCGATGAGCTCGAGCGCCGCCTCCCCGACTTCGATGATTACGCTCGAATCAACCTGAACGGCTGTCCCAACTCCTGTGCCCGGTTCCAGGTGGCGGACATCGGGTTCATGGGCTCTATGGTCGTGATCGACGGAGTCGAGACTGATGTCTTCCAGGTCCATCTGGGCGGCCATCTGGGGATCGAGAGCCGGTTCGGGCGGAAGGTCAAAGGGGCCAGGATCCGCGCGGATCGCCTCCCCGATTTTCTGGAGTCCTTGCTGCGTATCTACCTCTCCAGGCGGCAGCCCGGTCAGGAGTTCACGGCTTTTCTGAACTCTGTCGATGACGACGGGCTGCAGGTCCTGGCCCAGGTGGCGACACCCGAGGGAGCGCTGGTTCCGGCGGGCAGCTCGGAAGGTACGTCCAGGTCGAGCGGCGATCAGGCCGAGGCGCCGGTGGGTGCCGGGGCCCCGGCGCGCAAGCGAGGTCAACGATGACCTATTTATCCCTTCCCTTGACATCCGCGGTGCCCGCCTGATGGGGTACTACGCCGCCTTTCTGGACGTCGGCGGGCAGCGCTGCCTCGTGGTCGGCGGAGGTGAGCCCGCGCTGGCCAAGGCGCGAGGCCTGCTGGAGTCCGGGGCGCGGGTCACCATCGTCTGGGATCGCCTCATCCCGGAGTTCCGCACTCTCGAGGTGGCGCTGGTCGAGCGGCGATTCGAGGAGGCGGACCTCGAAGGCTGTGTCCTCGCCATCGACGCCAGCGGCGACGAGGCCACCGGCGTCCGAGTCAGTCAGGCTGCCCGTGAGCGAGGCGTGCTGGTTAACGTGCTCGACCGGCCCGCATTATGCACCTTCATCGCGCCGGCCCTGGTGCGCCGGGGACCGCTCCAGGTCGCCATCTCCACGTCGGGTCGCTCGCCCTTTCTAGCCGCGCACTTGCGCCGTCTCGTGGAGCGGTGGCTGGGCCCTGAGTGGGGATCGATGGTTGAGCTCACCGGGAGGCTGCGGGACCGGCTTCGCCAGCAGGGCGTTTCCCTCAGCGAACAGACCACCCAGTACGGCCGCGCGCTCGGATCTCCCGCGCTCGGCCTGCTGCGGGCCGGCAGGGTGGCCGCCGCCGAGGCCGCCATCAACCGCAGTGACGGGCACGTGGCGCTCATCGGCGCCGGCCCGGGCGACCCAGCGCTGCTCACGGTCCGGGCCGTGGGACTGTTGTCGCGCGCCGACCTGGTGCTCTACGACGCGCTGGTAGACGCCGCGGCCCTGGCCTGGTGCCGGCCTGACGCCGAGCTCGTCTGCGTGGGCAAGCGGGGCGGTCGGACCTCGGCCCAGCAGGGCAGCATCGAGGCACACATGATCGCCGCGGCTCAGACCGGTCGTTTCGTGGTTCGGCTGAAGGGCGGCGATCCGTTTGTCTTCGGTCGGGGCGGCGAGGAGGTGCTGGCGCTGGTGGCGGCGGGGATCACGATCGAGGTCGTGCCCGGGGTCAGTGCCGCCACCGCGGCTCCGGCGCTGGCCGGCATCCCGCTCACGCATCGTGGGCTGGCGGCCTCCTTTGCCGTCACCACCGCCCGCCGCGCCGACGGAGGCGTCCACGATTTCCGCGACCTCGCCGGCGCCGACACGCTGGTGGTCATGATGCCGGTGCAGGCGCTGCAGCAGGTCAGCGCGCAACTGATCGCCGCCGGACGGCCCCCCACGTGTCCGGTGGCGCTGGTCGAAGGCGCCTCGACATCGCGGCAGCGGGTGGTGCGAGGGCGGCTGGACGACATCGGTCGCCGCGTGGGTCAGCGAGCGGTGGAGGGACCGGCCTTACTGGTCGTTGGAGCCGTGGTGAATGCGCTCGCTGAAGTGACCGCGTCAGACCAGTCCATGCAAGACGGCATACCGCGTCGCGCCCACGCGGGAGGTCACCCCCAGCTTCGGGTAGATGGAGCGCAGGTGCGCGTGGACGGTGCGCCGGCTGATCACGAGCTCGGCAGCAATCTCTGGAGTGGTCAGGCCGCGCGCCACCAGGACGAGCACCTCGATCTCTCTTGGCGTCAGGCTACCAACCGCAACCCCAGCTGACGGCGACAGTGCCGACGAGGTCAGCGCCTCAGAAGGGGCCGCTGGCCTAGAGCCCGGACCCACAGGCGTTCCCCCAGATCTCGGCTTGCAACTGCTGGCTTCGTAGCACGCGCTGCCCATTCTGTCAAGTAACTGCCACTTGACAGTTTTGCCCACAGGCCGTACTCCGTAGTGAGCCCCTTAACAAGACGCTCAACGGAGGTCAAAAAATGCGGAAATTCGGCCTATCCCTTCTGGTCGCCCTGTTTAGCCTGGTGGCTTTCGCCGCTACCGTGTTCGCCGACGGCTCACCGTCCGGTTGGTAGACCAATCCGTCCCCGACTGGGGTAAGCGATAACCCGAGGTCGCCGAGCGGTTACGAAGCGTGTAAATTATGCCTAGTCTTGTGAGGGGAACTTCTGTCAAGCCGCCCGCTCGGCGACCCCATCTCCCTGGCGTGGACGTCCGCCCGGGGAGTGTTCGGCAGGCCCGGTTGGAAGCTGGGCTCACCCTCGAACAGGTGGCCCAGGGCGAAGTCAGCCGGGCGGCCATCCACCTGGTGGAAACCGGCAAGGCCCGTCCCTCCATGCGGACGCTGGAGCACATCGCGCAGCGAACCGGCAAGCCGATCGCGTTCTTCATCGGGGATGGGGGCGGGGCTCCTCGCCGGCCCCTCCGCGGGACCGCCACCGATCCTGCCCTTGACCATCTCGAGCAATTGGCGCTGGCCGGGGACTGGCGGGCGTTGCGAGACACGGCCTACGGGATGCTTCCTCCTGCTCGGGGGGCCGGTGAAGAAGCGCTCGCGCGCTACTACCTGGGGCGGGCCCAGCTGGAGCTCAAGGATCCGGAGGGCGCTCTCGAGAACTACCGCCGGGCGCGGACGCTCTTCCAGGAGATCGGCGACGGATGGATGGTCGTGGAGTGCATGGATGGTGAGGCGGGAGGCCTGTACATGCTGGAGCGACGGGAAGCCCTGGAACTGGCCGAAGCCGCTCTGCGGGAGTGTCGGAAGCTGAGCCCGGTTCCCCTGTCCACCGAGGTCCGGATCCTCGGGCATATCGGCGCCATCCAGCTCACCCATCACCAGTGGGCCAAGGCGGTGGCCCTCTACGAAGAGGCGGTGCGTGCGGCCGGGGCGCTGCGCGACCTCAGTCGCCTGGCGCGGATGTACAACGATCTGAGCGTGGCCTACCAGGAGATGGGCAACCTGACGCGGGCCGCCTCCTATTCGCACAAGGCGCTGGCGCTCTACGGCATGCAGCAGGACCGCCTGGCGATGGCCCGGGCCGAAAACAACCTGGGGTTGGTGCTGATGAAGCAGGGCGACCTGGAGGCGGCGGAGCGCCACATCAGCGGCGCGCTTGGCATCTTTGATCAGGAGCAGACGGAACAGGGCAAGAGCCATGTGCTGCTCAGCATGGGCGAGTTGTACCTGCATCGCGAAGCCTTCGCGCAGGCGGAGGACTACGTCACGCAGGCGCTGGCACTTGCGGAGCGGCTGGGCGAGTCCATGACGGCGGCGCTGGCGCTCCAGTTCCTGGGCCGGCTGACCGCGCGGGCGGGCGATGACACCAGGACCGACCAGGTCTTCACCCAGGCGATTGCGCTGTTGACGTCCCTGGGGGTCACTGAGCGGCTGGCGGAATGCCATGCGCAGTATGCCGAAATCCTGGGCGCTCGGGGCGAGAAGGATCTGGCCATCGAACACTGGCGGCAGGCGATGGCGGTCGCGCGCCCGCACGCGGTGCGGGCGGACACCGCAGGGGTTCCGGCCCAGGGCGAAGAGTTCCGCGCCTAGCCCGGGCCCGGATCCACCGAGTCGAACTTGCATCTCGGGCGCGGATGCGGCCTGAGCCCGAGGCCACCGGAACAAACTCGCATCTTGGGCGCGGACGCGGCCGATCCGGGCGTCGCCTCCTGCGGCTCGGCACGCCCCGCATCCCCATCTGCTTCGTTCGTCGGACGGCCCGGGCCCGGGCTTCGTCTCCTGCGCGCGGTCGGTCACGCACCAACGGGTGCGCTTCCTCCCGTGCTCGTCGCCTCCTGCGGCTCGGCACGCCCCGCATCCCCATCTGCGTCGTCCGATCGGTAGATCGGGGCTTTAGCCCCGGGCCGCCATTGTCCCCTCGTGCTGGTTTTCGATGCGCGCGACGTCGCCCCGGGGCGCGACCCGCCAGAAATGGTGCAGGGCTTCGTGCCAGCCATCGAGAATGGACCGGGCCAGCCCTGACCCGGTGTAGGTGGCGTGCCGCTCCAGCAGCTCGCGTAAGCGCAACGTGTGCTCGGCCAGGAGTTGATGCTCGCCGTGAAGGCGGTGGACGTCGACCAGTTCGGGGTTGATCATCGCCCGCAACGCAATCCCGGGATCGTAGACGAAGACCTCCCCGCCGGTCATCCCGGCGCCCAGGTTGTGGCCGACGGACCCCAGCACCACGACCGTGCCGCCGGTCATGTACTCGCACGCGTGCTCGCCCACGCCTTCCACCACGGCGACTGCTCCACTGTTGCGGACGGCGAAGCGCTCGCCGGCCCGCCCGGCGCAGAACAGCTCCCCGCTGGTCGCACCGTAGAGGACGGTGTTGCCCAGCAGGTGCGGATCCCCGGCATCGTCGGCGGGTGGCCGGATGACGATGCGCCCACCACCCATGCCCTTGCCCACGTAGTCGTTGGCCTCGCCGGTGAGGTCGAACTCCACGCCATCCGTGAGGAACGCGCCGAAACTCTGGCCGGCGGCGCCGTCGAACCGCACCGTGACAGACCCGCTGGGGGTGGAGGTGCCGAACTCCATGGCCAGCATCCCACCCAGCTTGGCGCCTACCGTGCGGTCGCCGTTCCCGATGTCGTAGCGGAGCTCAAGGCGCTCGCCGTTTCGGACCGCCTGAAAGGCATCGGCGCAGAGCCGGTCGCCCAGCCACGAGGTCGGTCGCTGGATCGGAAGCGAGCGGACGTACTGACGCGGACCCGACCCCGGAGCCGCCAGCAATGGGGACAGGTCCAGCCGATCCGCCCGGCGGCCCTCGGCCGGCTGCTGCCGCAGTAGATCGACGCGGCCCACCGCCTCCTGCAGGCTGCGCAGGCCAAGGCCGGCCAGGATCCGGCGAACCTCTTCGGCAACGTAGGTCAGGTAGGCGGCCACCATCTCGGGCGTGCCGGCAAACTTGGCGCGCAGCTCCGGCCGCTGGGTGGCGATGCCCGCTGGGCACGTGTCGAGATGGCAGGTGCGCACCATCAGGCAGCCTTCCGCCAGCAGGGCGGCGGTGCCGAAGCTGTACTCGTCGGCGCCCAGCAGGGCCGCGATCACGACGTCGCGGCCGGTCTTGAACCCTCCGTCCACCCGCAGGCGCACCCGGTCACGAAGGCCATTGCGGACCAGCGTCTGTTGGGCCTCGGCCAGGCCGAGCTCCCAGGGGATGCCCGCATTCTTGATGGAAGACAGTGGGCTGGCCCCGGTGCCCCCATCGGCGCCAGCGATGTGCACCACGTCCGCCAGTCCCTTGACCACGCCCGCGGCGATGGTGCCGACCCCGGTCTCGGCCACCAGCTTCACCGAGACCGCGGCCAGCGGGTTCACCTGCTTGAGGTCGAAGATCAGCTGGGCCAGGTCTTCGATGGAATAGATGTCGTGGTGCGGGGGTGGCGAGATCAACGCGATGCCCGGCTGGGTATGGCGCAGCCGGGCGATCTCTTCGGTGGCCTTGTGGCCGGGGAGCTGGCCGCCCTCGCCCGGCTTGGAGCCCTGGGCGATCTTGATCTGCAGCTCGTCGGCGAAGGCGCAATACTCGGGTGTCACCCCGAAGCGCCCGGAGGCCACCTGCTTGATCCGGGAGTTGCAGTCGCGGTCGGTGCCCCGGGTGCGGAACCGCGCCGGATCTTCGCCCCCTTCGCCCGTGTTGCTCCGGCCGCCCAGCCGGTTCATGGCGATGGCCAGCGTCTCGTGCGCTTCCGCGGCGATCGACCCATGCGACATGGCGCCGGTGGAGAAGCGGCGCACGATGGTGGTTGCCGGTTCAACCTCATGCAGCGGCAGCGGCGAAGCCGCGGGCATCATGGTCAGTAGGTCGCGAAGCGCCGTGGCCGGGCGATCATTGACCAGGCGGGCGTAGGTTTCGTAGCGCTCGTAGCCGTGGCCGTTGGCCCTGGGCCGCACGGCGCGCTGCAGCGCGTGGGCCGCCAGCAGCTCCCGCGTCGGAACGGCCGCCGCGACTGCCTCCGGTTCGCCCTCCGGTTCCGGCTGGGCCTCGATCCCCACCGTCTGCTGCAAGGCCGCTACCACCTCCGGGTTGGTGGCGTGGTACTCGACGCCGGTCTTGTGGTGCTTGTAGAAGCCCGGACTCTCCAGCGTGGGCGCGACCACGAAGCCGGCGGCGTGGCGGACCAGTACATCGGCGGCCAGGTCGGCAAAGGTGGCGCCGCCCAGAGGCGAGGGCGTCCCCCGGAAGCACAGGTCGACCACCTCGCCGGCCAGTCCGAGGGCATCGAAGATCTGCGCGCCTCGATAGCTGTCGAGGGTGGAGATCCCCATCTTCGACAGGATCTTCAGGACGCCTTCCTCGATGCCGCGCATGAACCGTTCCTGCGCCCCGCGGGGATCGGGCCCGTCCTCTCTGATCCGGCCCGGAACGGCGAGGGCGGCGACCGTCTCCAGGGCGAGTCGCGGGCAGATCGCTTCCGCGCCATACCCCAGCAAGCAGGCGAAGTGGTGGACCTCGTGCGGCTCGTCGGTTTCGACCACCAGGCTGGCCAGGCTGCGTAACCCCGTCCGGACCAGGTGGTGGTGGACGGCCCCGGTCGCCAGCAGGGCTGGCACCGGCGCCCGCTCCGCCGAAACCCCCGAGTCGGAAATGACCAGGACGGAGGTCCCGGCGCGGGCGGCGCGTTCGGCTTCTTCCGCCAACCGCCGGCACGCACGCTCAAGGCCGGGCGACCCGTCAGCCACGGCAAACGTGGTGTCGAGGGTGACCGAGGGGAGAGGCCCATCGGGTCCACGCAGCGCGTCGAGTCCCGACGGGTACAGGAGGAAGGCGTCCAGCTCGATCAAGTGCGCCGCATCCTCGCGCTCCTGGAGGAGCGGCGTCACCGAACCCAGGCAGGTCCGCGTCGACATGACCAGGCGCTCGCGCAGGTGGTCGATGGCGGGGTTGGTCACCTGGGCGAACCGCTGCTTGAAGTAGCTGTAGAGGAGGCGCGGACGGTCGGCCGCGACGGCGGGGGCGGTGTCGTCTCCCATGGAAAAGGTCGGCTCGTGCCCCTGCGCCGCCATCGGACGCAGCACGAACGTGAATTCTTCTTTCGTGTAGCCGAAGGCGACCTGGCGCGCGAGCAGGTCCCCGGGAACAGTGGCCACCGGCTCACCTGTGTCGCCGGGCAGCAGGTGGTCGTCGGCCCAACGCCCGTACGGCTGGCGGGCCGCCAGCCCGGCTTTCACCGCCTGGTCGTCCTGGAGTCCGCCGGCGGCGGGGTCAACGCAGAGCATCTCGCCCGGACCCAGCTTGCCCCGGCGAACCCGGCCGTGGCCCGTCACATCGATGGCGCCCACTTCGCTGGCGCAGGCCACCAGCCCGTCCTCGCAGACGGCGTAGCGCAGCGGCCGCAGTCCATTGCGGTCGAGCAGCGCGCCCACTCGCTGGCCGTCGGTAAAGATCAGTCCCGCGGGTCCGTCCCACGGCTCCATCAAGGCGGCGTGATAGCGGTAGAAGTCGCGGACCGCAGGCTCCACGTCGAAGCCTTCCCAGGCCTCGGGGACCAGCATGGCCAGCGCGTGCCGCACATCGCGGCCGCCTCGCACCAGCAGTTCCACGGCGTTGTCGAGCATCGCCGAGTCCGACCCGGCCTCATCGATGACGGGTCGGAGCAGGTCTTCCGGTGCCAGCGTGCCCGCCCCCAGGCGTCCCTCGCGGGCCCGCATCCAGTTGATGTTGCCCTGGATGGTATTGATCTCACCGTTGTGGCAGAGGAATCGGAACGGCTGTGCCCGTTCCCAGGAGGGCGCGGTGTTGGTGCTGTAACGCTGATGGAAGATGCAGAACGAGGCCTCGACCCGGGGATCGCGCAGGTCGGCATAAAAGGCGGCCAGTTGGTCCGCCGCGCACATGGCTTTGTAGGTGATGGTGCGGAACGACATCGAGGCAACGTAGAGGCGGAGCCCAGTCTCCCCGGCCTCTCGCTCGATCCGTTTGCGCGCGCGGAAACATTGCCGCTCCAACTCGTCCGCGTCGCTGGCGGCGGAACGGCGCAGGAGGGCCTGCTCGATCAGCGGCGCACTAGCTTGCGCCACCGCGCCCAGGGCGGACGGGTCGACGGGCACCGGACGCCATCGCAGCACCTCGAGACCCTCGGCCAGGGACGCCCCCTGGACGATGGCATGCATTCGCTCGCGGTCCTGGTCCGCGGGGAGGAACACCATGGCCACGCCCACTCGGCCGGCGATAGCTGCCACGTCACTGAAGAATCCCTGCGGCAGCGGAAGCAGCATGCCCGCGCCGTCGCCGGAGCGATGGTCGGCCGCGACCGCGCCGCGGTGGCGAACCCGACCGAGTGCCACCAGCGCCGCGTCGACGATGGCCCGGCTGGGCCGGCCCGACGAGTCCGCGACGAAGCCGATCCCGCACGCGTCGTGTTCGAAGCGCGGGTCGTAGAGTCCCGTTCCTTGTGGGCGTGAATCGATCACGGCCACCTCCACGCTAGGCGTCGAGCGGGCTACGGGCTACGGACGATAGTCACGAAAGGCGTGCAGGGGTGCCAGACCATTGGCACATGGGCAGATCGCACAAATCCGTCTGGGCGCCAAGGCTCAGCGGTCGCGTAGGGCCTGCACCAACCTGGCATTGGCCTCGGGCGTTCGCACTGTGATCCGGATGTATCCATCGACGGGCGAGCCGGCTGGAAAAGAGCGGACGACCAGTCCTCGACGAAGCAGCATGGAGGAAACGTCTCGCCCGGCCCGCACCAGGAGGAAGTTGCCCGCCGAGGACAAGACCTCCAGGCCGATTCGGCTGAGGTCGTCGCGCAACGCCTGGCGGGCTTCGATGATCTGGGCGACGCGGCGGCGCATCCCGGGCTGGTCGCTCAGGGCACGCACGGCTAGCGCCTCCGACACCACGCTGATGCTGCCGGGGGGCCTGACCCGTCGCAGCGTGTCGCTGATCGCCGGGCCAGCCAGGGCGTAGCCGACCCGCACCCCCGCCAGGCCGAAGGCTTTGCTCAGCGTTCGGACGATCACCAGATTCTCGAACCTGGGAATCAGCGCGGCCGCGGTCACGCCCGAGAACTCGAAGTAGGCCTCATCGACGGCGACGATGCCATCCGTGGCGGCCAGCACCCGCTCCACCATGGGCAGCGCCTGCAACTCCCCGGTGGGATTGTTGGGATTGCACAGCCAGGTCAGACGGGCCTCGCGCGCCGCGCGCAGAAATGGGTCGAGGTCAAGCTGGAGGCCCACGGTGGGGACGGCAATTACGCGGCCACCGGCGATCTCGCTGACGATCCGGAACATGGCGTAGGTCGGCCGCGACAGGACCACCGGGTCTCCGCTGCCGATGAACCCCTTGGCGAGCAGGTCCAGGATCTCATCGGCCCCCGCCCCCACCGTGATCCAGTTGGCCGCCACGCCCGTATACGCGTGCAGGGCGTCGGTCAGGGTGGCATAGCTGGTGTCCGGATACTCGTTGAGCGTCAGGCTGGGCAAATCGGCGAGGGCCGCACCCGGCCACGGTGCGGTGTTGGTGTCGAAGCGGATCACGTCTTCCTCCGGGACGCCCGCGTTCTGGGCGATGCGCGCGCTGGGCGGTTCCCATTCGTAGGGCTGCATCGACGCAATCGCTTGGCGCGGCCGGATCACCTGGTTCCGGATGGTGGGGCCAGCCCGCCAAGGGTCAGCAGCCGGCGGACTGCCTCGCCGTCCTCCAGCCCAAGCGTCGCGTGGGTCACCTGGGCACATTCCTGCGCGTTCAGCCGGCGCAGCCGGGCCTTGATGGGAGCCACCGCGGGGGGATGGACGCTGAGCTCGTCGAGACCCAGCCCAATCAACAAGGGCAGTGCCCACGGGTCGCTGGCCATCTCGCCACAGATGCCGACCCACCGGTGATGCCGATGGGCGGCGGCGGCCACGTCCCCAATCATCCGCAGCATGGCCGGATGCAGGCTGTCGGCCAGGTGCGCCACGTCGGGATTGGTGCGATCGGCGGCGAACAGGTACTGCGCCAGGTCATTGGTACCCACGCTGAAGAAGTCCACCTCGGTCGCCAGCAGGTCGGCGGCGACCGCTGCGGCCGGCACCTCGACCATGATCCCCACCTCCACCGGTGGCGGTGTTCCGCGCGGGAACAGTTCGCGCTGGGCATCGAGGAGGAGTTGGCGAGCGGCGCGCACCTCCGAGACCGTGGACACCATCGGGAACATGATCCGAAGCCGATGGCCGGAGGCGACGCGGAGCGCGGCCCGCAGTTGAGTCTTCAACAGGTCTGGATGCCTGAGCAGCTGCAGGCGGAGGCCCCGAACGCCGAGGGCTGGATTGGCTTCCGCCGGCTGGGGCAGCGCGGGCAGCGGCTTGTCGGCGCCCACGTCCAGCGTGCGCAAGATGACAGGCCGGCCACCGAGCGCGGCCAGCACCTCCGCCAGCATCGTGACTTGCTCGTCCTCATCGGGCAGGCGATCCCGCCCCAAGAAGAGGAATTCGCTCCGCAGCAGGCCGATGCCGTCGGCGCCAGCCGTGGCGGCGCGGCGGGTATCATCCAGGCCCGCCGCGTTGCAGCCGACCTCGATGGGGCGGCCGTCCACGGTCCGGGCGGGCGCGGCATCCCGAGCAAGTCCGCTGACCGGAGGAGGAACCTGGGCCACCAGGCTCGCCGGCGGGTCCAGCAAGAGCGTGCCCTGATCGCCGTCCAGCAGCGCGGGCTGTCCGTCTTCGACGCGGTCCACCAGCCCGGCGATACCGACGACGGCGGGGAGGCCGAGCGCGCGGGCCAGGATTGCCGTGTGCGCGGTCGCGCTGCCCTGCTCGGTCGCGAAGCCGACCACCAGTTCACGGTCCAGGCCGGCCGTCTGCGAGGGCGCCAGGTCGCGGGCCACCAGGATGGACGGCTGCGCCGGCGGCCGGCCCTCGGTCAAGCCCCGCAGCGCACGGCGGATCTGGGCGACTACGTCGTGCACGTCCGCCGCCCGCGCCTGGAAGACCGGATCCGGTGACCCGCGCAGCATGGCCGCAAAGGGCTCCAGCGCCTGCTCGACCGCGTCGTCGGCCAATCGCCCCTGCGCGATCAACGCCAGCGCGCCATCGAGCAGCGCCGGATCGTCCAGCATGAGGGCCTGGGCGTCCAGGATGCCGGTCTCGGCGGTGGCCCCACGCGCTCGGAGGCGATCGCCCTTGGCGGTGAGGCTGGCCTTGACCTCCTCCAGCGCCGTCATCAGCCGGCCCGGGGCAGCGGGGCCCGAGAGGTCGGTCGCGGCGCCGGCGATGACCGTCTCGGTCCAACGCCAGATGGGGGCCACGACCCGACCCGGAGCGGCGGCGATCCCCTGCAGTTGCAGTCGCGCAGGGCTACTCGTTGAAGTCACGGTCGACCAGGTCGCTCAGCGCCGCGATGGCATCGCCAGCGTGCGGGCCTTCGGCGCGGACGACGATGGTCGTGCCCTGGGTGACGCCCATCGAGAGGACGCTGAGGATGCTCTTGGCGTCCCTAGGCACGCCATCCTTGAGGACCTCAACCCGGGTGTCCTTGAATCGGGCCGCGGTCTGCACGAAAAGCGCGGCCGGCCGCGCGTGCAGGCCGACCTTGTTGGTGATGGTCAGCGGTCGCTCCAGCGTTCCCTCCTCCTTCTTGCTAGCGTAGTCTGCCCTGCCTTGCCCCATCGGTCAAGCGCAGAATGACGAGGGAGGAGCATGGCGATGGCGGTTCGCTCGAGCCAGTCACCCGTTCGGCCGCTGGCGGCCGACCGATCCGTGTCTCGCCTGCTCGAGGCCTTCGAGCGGGTACCGGTGGCGGCCACCATTCGGCGGGCGGAAGACCTTCCCCAGGCGCTGGCCTCGCCCGTGCCGGCCATCTTTTTCCTGCGCGCCCCGGCCTTTCACCTCGGACCGCTGGTGTGGGCGGTGCAGGCGCGCGGCAAGATGGCGTTCGTCCACATCGACCTCATCGCCGGGCTGGGCAAGGACCGGGCCGGCGTGGCCTTCCTGGCTCGCGAGATCGGTGTCAACGGCATCGTCAGCTCCCACGGGAACCTGATCGCCGCCGCCAAGGCCGACCGCGTGATCGCGGTCCAGCGGCTGCTGCTGCACGATGACCTGGGCCTGCCGTCGGCGCTGACGGCGATTGAACGCGCCCAGCCGGACATTGTCGAGGTTCTGCCGGGGGTGATCTTTCCGGAGATCGCCGATCTGCTTCGCGGTCGGGTCGCCGCCCCCATGATCGTGGGTGGCCTGATCACCGACGCCGGCCAGCGGGCGGCCATCCTGGGGGCGGGCGCGCGCGCGATCACAACCGGGTCGGTGGCGCTGTGGCAGTAAGAACGCCCGGGCTGTCGGGGGTCCTGCTGCCCGCGGTGAGAGACGCCGCCTCCCTTCATCAAGCGCTGGACCTCGGCTACCGCCAGGTGCTGGTGGAGCGCGGCAGCCTGCTGGCGATGGTGGGACCGCTGGCGATATCCGCCCGTCAGGGGATCGCGATCTTCGTCAACCTGGATGGCGTCGAGGGGCTGGCTCCAGACAGCGCCGCCCTCGCCTTCGTGGCCACCGACCTCGGCCTCTCGGGCGTGCTCTCCGTCAAGCCGCATGTGCTGAAAGACGCCAGTCGGTTTCGGCTGCGTACCATCCAGCGGATTCACGCCCTGGATTCCACCGGGCTCGAAACGGGGCTGCGAACGCTGGCGTCGCCGGCGCCCCAAGCGCTGGCCATCGCTCCGGCGCTCGCCATCCCGCACGTGGTGGCCACGGTCCGGGCCGTGACCTCGGTGCCGCTCTGGGGGACGGGATATGTGACTACGAGTGAACAGGCACAGCGGATCCTGGCAGCTGGCGCCGAGGTGGTAAGCAGCTCGCGGCGCGAGGTCTGGCAAGACTTTCAGACGTAGCCCGGTGGATTCGCGATTAGTATTGACAGGCTTCATCCGCTGTGCTATGACAGGCGGACAGCGACCGGCGGGACACTGAAAGGAAAAGTCCTGACCTCTGCGCTCCGACTGGAGCGTGCAGGTGAGGACTTTTTCGTTGCCCGCGCCTGTCGGAAGGAGGTGAAGACGGGGAGGGACCCGAGGGGGAGCCATCATCGAACGGCGTCGCATTTGTAAGGGAGGAGGAATCGATGGCAGTGTCAGAAGGCTGGACTAAAAAGTACCTCGCCGAAGTGCTCGGAACCTTCGTTCTCGTTTTCCTCGGCGATACGTTCGTGGCCTATGCCGTGGCCGGAAATAACGGCTTCAATGCGGGATTGTTGGGCGCCGGCTTTTTCTGGGGTTTCGCCGTCACGCTGGCCATTTACGTGGCTGGCGCGGTTTCCGGGGCGCACCTGAACCCGGCCGTAACCCTCTCGCTCGCCTGGCGTCGCGGATTTCCCTGGTCGAAGGTCCCCGGCTATATCGTCTCGCAGGTCGTGGGAGCTTTTCTCGCGGCCGCGGCGGTGTCTTTCGTCTGGAACGGGATTATCGTCCACTACGAGAACGCCAAGCACATCGTGCGGGGCGGCGTGAACGGGATCGAGAGCGGGCTGATCTTCAGCGCCAACTGGCCGCATCCGCTACTCGTCGGGTACAACGCCGACGCGATCAATAACCAGGTGCCCATGTGGGTAGGGATCGGCACCGAGATCATCATCACCGCCCTGCTGGTCATGTGCATCCTGGGGATCGTGGAAGACCGGATCCCGTCGGCGGCGAACCTGGCACCCGTGGCGATCGGGTTCGTCGTGGCGGCCCTGGTGGGCCTCTTCTCCCCGATCGAGATGGCGTCCTTGAACCCGGCCCGTGATTTCGGGCCCCGGATCTGGATGCTCCTCATCGGGTACGGCTCGAACGCTATTCCGGGTCCGAACTCCAACATCATTGTCTCGTCGATATTCCCATTGGTGGGCGGGCCCCTGGGGGCCTGGGTCTACGACACGTTCATCCATCAGCACCTGGCTGCGCCGGTGGGGCCTGCGACACCAGTCCGGGAACCCGAGCGGGCGCGGGCTTAGTCGAGGTCGTGTGTCTCGACGCTTGAAGCGACGGCTCGGATCGATCCAGGACGGGCGGGGGGGCAACCCCTCGCCCGCCCGGCCGTCGCGAGAACGGTCGCCGCAGGAGCAACGCATGCATCGCCTGAACCGCATGCTCCTGGTCGGCGGCGCTGGACTGGCGTTTGGAGCCGTTGGGCTGGCGCTGATCAATTCCCCGTTCAACCCGGTCCTGCTGGGCATCAACCTGGGGGCCATCGGGCTCGGGTTGCTGATGGGGAAGGGCATTGGGCTGTTCATGTTCCGACGGATCTTGCCGAAGGCGAGCAAATAGAGGAGGTCGTGATGGCAGATGTAACGACGGCGACGCGACTGAAGAAACTGATCAACAGCCCGGAGAGCGAGGTCAAGGATGCCCTCGCCGGAATGGCGGCGGCGCATGCCGACCTCATCCGGGTGGAGTACGACCCCAATGTGATCATCCGCAAGGACCCCCCCAAGAAGGGGAAGGTGGGGCTGGTGTCCGGCGGTGGCAGCGGCCACGAGCCCATGCACGGCGGCTACGTGGGGCTGGGCATGCTCGATGCTGCCTGCCCGGGGGCCGTGTTCACCTCGCCGACACCGGACCAGATGGCCCGGGCGACCAAGGCAGTCGACGGCGGCGCCGGCGTCCTGCACGTGGTCAAGAACTACACGGGCGACATCATGAACTTCGAGATGGCGGCCGAGCTGGCCCGTGGGGAAGGGGCCAAGGTCAATGCCGTCATCACCAACGATGACGTAGCGGTCCAGGACAGCCTGTACACGGCTGGGCGTCGCGGCGTGGGCGTCACTGTCCTCCTGGAGAAGGTCGTGGGCGGGGCGGCCGAAGCCGGGTACGACCTGGAGAAAGCCACCGCGCTGGCCAAGAAAGTGAACGCCAACGGCCGCAGCATGGGCATGGCCCTCACGTCGTGTATCGTCCCGGCGGCGGGCAAGGTCACTTTCGAGATCGCCGACGACGAGATGGAACTGGGCATCGGCATCCATGGCGAGCCGGGCCGGGAGCGCACCAAGCTCAGGGCCGCGGACGAGATCGCCGAGATCCTGACCAGCACGGTGGTCAAGGACCTGCCGTACAAGCGCGGCGATGAGGTGATCGCCTTTGTCAACGGCATGGGCGGCACGCCTCTGATCGAGCTCTACGTCGTGGCCAACGCCGTCAATCGCTACCTGCAGAAGGAAGGGATCAAGCCGGCTCGCTGGCTGGTGGGATCGTACATCACGTCCCTCGAGATGGCGGGGTGCTCGGTAACGCTGCTGAAGCTCGATGCCGAAACGACCAAATTCTGGGACGCGCCGGTGCACACCCCGGCCCTCCGCTGGGGAGTGTAGAGTCGATCCATGGCTGTGACCACCGCCCAGCTGGTTGACTGGCTGGAACGCTATGCGGGGGTCATCGCCGAGCAGAAGCAGTACCTGACGGGGCTCGACGCGGCCATCGGCGACGGCGACCACGGCATCAACATGGACCGGGGCTTCCAGACCGTGCTGGTCAAGATCGAGCCGGTCAAGAATAAGGATGCGGGGACGCTGCTGAAGACCACCGGCATGGCCCTGGTGGGCTCGGTCGGCGGTGCCGGCGGGCCGCTCTACGGCACCTTCTTCCTGCGCGCGGGGGCGGCCCTGGACGGGAAGAGCGACGTGTCGAGGGAGGACCTGGTCTCGGCCCTAGAGGCCGGACTGAAAGGCGTCGTCGAGCGGGGCAAGGCGAACCTGAAGGACAAGACGATGGTGGACGCCCTGACGCCCGCCATCGCGCGGGCCAAAGCGCGGGTGCAGGAGGGGGCATCGATCGGCGAGGCGCTCTCCAGCGCCGCCGAGGCGGCGGAGACCGGGATGAAGGGCACCATCCCCTTGAAAGCGCTCAAAGGGCGAGCCAGCTACCTGGGAGACCGGAGCATCGGTCACCAGGATCCGGGCGCCACGTCCTCGTACTACATGCTGCGAACGTTGAGCGAAGCACTCGCGGAGGTTCCCCAGGGGGCGAAGACAGCAACCAGTTAGTCGCAGGGAGGGAGAGCGGAATGGCGGAAAAGAAGTACGCGGCTGCCGTCGACCAGGGCACCACCGGCACCCGGTTCATGGTCTTCAGCCACGATGGCAAAGTGGTCTCGTCGGACTACCAGGAGCACGAGCAGATCTATCCCCAGCCCGGCTGGGTCGAGCACAACCCGATGGAGATCTGGGACAAGACCCAGCAAGTCATCAAGGCCTCCATGGCCAAGAAGGCCATCACGGCCGACGAAATCTCGGGCATCGGCGTCACCAACCAGCGTGAAACCACCGTCGTCTGGGAGAAGAAGACCGGCAATCCGGTGCACAACGCGATCGTGTGGCAGGACACCCGGACCCGCGACATCTGCCAGAAGCTGATCGACGAGAAGTTCGAGCCCGTCGTCAAGCGGAAGACCGGCCTGGTGGTCGCCACCTACTTCTCCGGGCCCAAGATCCAGTGGATCCTGGACCACGTCAAGGGCACCCGGGCCGCCGCCGAAAAGGGTGATGTGCTATTCGGCAACATCGATACCTGGGTCATCTGGTGGCTGACCGGCGGTCCCAACGGCGGGGCCCACGTCACCGACTACAGCAATGCCTCCCGGACCATGCTGATGGACCTCAGGAAGCTGGAGTGGGACGACGAGCTGCTCAAGAAGCTGCGCGTGCCGCGGGCCATGCTGCCGCAGATCCGGCCGTCGAGCGACAAGAAGTTCTATGGCACCACCCGGCGGAATGGCCCGGTGGGCGGAGCGGTGCCGGTGTGCGCGGACCTGGGCGACCAGCAGGCGGCCCTCTTTGGCCAGACCTGCTACTCACCCGGCGAGGCCAAGAACACGTACGGCACTGGCAACTTCATGCTGCTGAACACCGGAACGACGGCGGTGCCATCCAAGAGCGGGCTGCTGACCACGGCCGCCTACGGCCTCGAGTCGGGCAAGTCTACCTACGCCCTGGAAGGCTCGATCGCCATCACCGGGGCAGCCGTCCAGTGGCTGCGCGACAACCTGGGGATCATCAAGAGCGCCGACGAGACCGAGGAGATCGCGAAGTCCGTCAAGGATTCGGGCGGGATCTATTTCGTGCCGGCCTTCTCTGGCCTGTTCGCCCCGCATTGGGACATGTATGCGCGCGGGGCCGTGGTCGGACTGACTCGCTATGCGAACCGGGCGCACCTGGTGCGGGCGACGCTGGAGGCCATCTGCTACCAGACCAAGGAAGTGGCGGATGCCATGGAGAAGGACTCCGGCGTCAAGCTGAAGAAGTTGAAGGTCGACGGCGGCGCCGTCAAGAACGACTTCCTGATGCAGCTGCAGGCCGACGTGCTGGGCGTCCCGGTCATCCGTCCGACCGTCCAGGAGACGACCTCCCTGGGGGCCGCCTACGGGGCGGGACTTGCCACCGGGTTCTGGAGCACGCTGGAAGAGCTGCGCAAGAACTGGCAGGTGGACAAGGTCTTCGAGCCGCAATGGACCCGCAAGCAGCGCGAAGATGGCCTGGCCGGCTGGAAGAAAGCCGTCAACCGGACCCTCCACTGGGTGGAGAAGGAGCCCGCCAAGGCGAAGGCGACAGCGGGACGAAGCAAGAAGAAGTAGGT
>Ga0209802_1001348_pt1 | contig 18309 bp, 12 predicted proteins | sample GraSoiAngelo_129_FD_185886 | JGI IMG/M metagenome (GOLD analysis project Ga0209802, IMG submission 185886) | Grasslands soil microbial communities from the Angelo Coastal Reserve, California, USA - 14_0927_12_40cm (SPAdes) (version 2) | ecosystem: Environmental > Terrestrial > Soil > Grasslands ... | reverse complement strand
ATCAAACGGAACGCCATCATCTCCGACATGGCTCAGATGCTGCATCGGCTGATCGGTGAGGATATTGAGCTGCAAACCAAGCTGGAGTCGGAGCTATACGCGATCCGGGGCGATCAGGGGCAGATCGAGCAGGTAATCATGAATCTCGCCGTGAACGCCCGAGACGCCATGCCCCAGGGCGGCAAGCTGATGATCGAGACGCGCAACGTCACGGTCGACGAAGATGATCTGCAGCGGCGTACGCCCATGGTGCCCGGCGATTACATCCTGCTGACCATCTCGGACACCGGCGTGGGAATGGATGCCGAAACGCAGGCGCACATCTTCGAGCCCTTTTTCACCACCAAAGCCCATGGGAAGGGCACGGGCCTGGGGCTAGCTACGGTTTATGGCGTGGTGAAGCAAAGTGGAGGCTATATATGGGTCTACAGCGAGCCTGGTGTCGGCGCGACATTCAAGCTTTACCTGCCGCGAGTGCTCGAAGGAACTCAAACGAACCACACTCCCGATTTTGGTGATTCTCACCAGGGGTCAGAGACCGTTCTGGTTGTCGAGGACGAGGTTTCCCTTAGGACTTTCACCTGCACGTTGCTGCAGAACAGCGGCTACACAGCTCTGCAGGCCGGGGATGGCGACGAAGCCCTGGCATTAGCGGGGCAATACAAACGGCCGATCCATCTCCTGCTGACGGATATGATTATGCCAGGAATGAATGGACCCACCGTGGCGGAAAAGCTCGCCTCTTCGCATCCGGAAGCCAAGGTGCTTTATATGTCCGGCTATACGGGTTTCGTGAGCCGAGGACTGGTCGACCCTCATGCCGTCCTTGTGTCCAAGCCATTTACGCGCGAGGAATTGCTTCACAAGATCAAGCAGGTACTGGGTCCACGGACGTTGACTCCTGCGAATCGAGACGCCTTCGGCACTTGAAGCGCTTTCCGCTCGAAGCTGCCCATGAGGCTTGAGTTGTTTGTAGCGGCGGTTTTCAGGCCGGCTTTCGGAGGGAACTCGATGCTCACACGGCAGGCCGGCGGAGCACCTGCCGGATCGCCATATTCAGAAGGCTCAAAATAATCGCACCCCAGAACGCCGGCGCGAATCCCTGCACGTAAAACCCGGGCACAAAAAAGGACGCGAACTTCAGCATCAGCGCATTAATGATGATCCAGAAAATTCCGAACGTGAGCACAATGAGCGGAAAAGTCAGGATTTTCAGGAGCAAACCGATCGTGCCGTTCACGAAACCAATAACCACTGCTGCCAGGAGCGCGGCGCCAAATCCCCGCACCACGATTCCGGGCACAAATCGAGCGACCAACAGGATGCACAGCGCGCTCAACACCCAGTGTGCGACGAGCCTTGCCATTCACCACTCCGGCCGAGCGTAAGGAATCTCCGGCCATTTCCGCCGCGCCAACGCATCATTCATAGTGCCGGCGAATCATCTCCCAGCATGGCGCGCCGGATCAGCTTGACGGGCGGGAAGCCCTGCTGCAAAAACTTGTTGTGAAAATCCTCCAGAGAAAACTTCGAGCCCATTTTTCTTTTGTAGTCTTCGCGTAGCTTCAGGATCTCGAGTTTTCCGAGCGTGTAATACAAATAGGTCGGGTCGGAGGTCCCTCGCTTGGTCTCACGCAGCGAGTTTTCATGCGTCTGATACCCTTCCTTTTGAAAGAACTCCACTCCTTGATCGAACGCTATCTTGCCGGTGTGCATCTGCATGCCCACGACGTAGCGAGCGTTCCGCAGCAGCGCATCCTGTAACTGGCCGAGTCGCAATTTCAGAAACGCGGTGTCGTGCGCCAGGTCGGTGCCGGGAGTGCGTCCGAACCCTTCATCCAGCATCATTTGTTCGGAATAATGCGCCCAGCCCTCCGCATTAGAATTGCAGCCGAGCAGCTTGCGCACCTTCGTCGGTGCCGAGAACAACCACAGAAACTGCACGTAGTGGCCGGGGTAGACCTCGTGCACGGCCGTGGAGACCAAAGTGCCGCGATTAAAGCCTTCCATGTGTTCTTCTATTCGCTGCGGTGTCCAGGAATTCTCCGGCAGCGTAACGTTGAAGTACGCCTCCTTGGCCACCATCTCATAAGGGCCCGGCGTATCCATCGAAGCAAAAGTCAGAGCGCGCATGAAGGGCGGAGTCTCCTCGACAATCGGCAAGACCTGCGAAGGAACCCCGACGATATGGTGTTCTTCGACGTAGCCGCGCAGGCCGCCGAGCATGTCCCGAAACGTTTGCAAGAGAGTTGCTGGCGCGGGGTGATCCTTTCCTGTCTCTTCCAGGATTTGCTGCGGCGTCTTGCCCGCATCGATTTGTTTCGCCACGTCCCGGAAGGATTGCTGATTTTGCCGAAGATTGGCCATGCCGGTCTCCAGCAGGCGATCGAGCGAGATGTCGATGTCCTCATCGTAGAGCAGCTTTTTGCGATAATTGTCGGCGCCGATGCGGAAATCGCCGTGCGCCTTGGGCTTTAATTCTTTCTCGACAAAATTCTGATATTGGCCGAGCGAATCGATCACTTTCTGATTGGCCGCACGAAAATCGCTCAGCACGCCGGCGTCTTTTGCGTCCTTGAAAGCCGCCGGAACATCATTCTGAAAAAACCGAATCATCCCGGGAAGCTGTTCGAGGGCCACATCAACGTAAACCGGCGGCGGATTTTTCAGATTCTTTCGTGCGGCGTCAAACACCGCGGGAACAAGCTTCTCTCTCGCCGTTACGGATTTCAGGCGCTGATCGGCGGGGGCAAAATTGCGCTCCATGATGGCGAAAATGGATTGTGTAATTCCCGAGGAGTAGTAGTCCGGATTTTTCTCCCACGGCCGAATCTCCTCGAGCGTAAGCAGCCGGCTGCGAATATCCCCCAGCACAAGCTGCCAGTCTGTACCTTGCTCGCGAGAAAGTTTGGCAGGATCGATCCGGTCAACCTGCTGCTCAAACTCCTTCAGCATGGCAACCTGCCGATTTACGCCAGAGCGCGAATAATCCTCCAACTGGCTATCGTATTGATGAAATCCGTCGAGTGTTCCCAAAGTGGGATTAAAGGGAAAGTAATATTGGTCGAAATACCGGTCTGCCAGTTTCGCAAAATCCGAACCGGCGCCGGCCGGCGATGGCGATTGGGCCAGGCTCCCCAAAAAGGCCATGGCCGTGAGAATACCCACGCAGCCCAGCATCGGCAGCTTCACAGACACCTCCACCGTACAGCGCCCCACCTCAGGCCTTTCCCACCGGTTGATCGTTGACCTGACCCAGCCCGCCGAGAAATTTCAGAGCACCATGGGCATGTCGCTGGAGGTGCCTCCAGCCGCGGGGACATAACACTTCAGCGTGTAATCCATGACCATGCGGTCGGCGTTGAACCTCCACCCCAGCGTGCGAATCGCTCTCTTCATGCGTTTGATCCAGCCCCGAGGCAAGCCGTCGCGGTCGCGTTGGTAATAGAGCGGGATCACCTCCTCGCGCAGCACACGATAGAGATCTTCCCCGTCGCGCGTGTCGTGCAGGCTTATGTTGGAGTGAGTTCTGCCGGTTCCGATGGCGAATCCATTTAACCCGTCGTACGCCTCCGCCCACCAGCCGTCCAACACCGAGAGATTGAGTCCGCCGTTCAAAACCATCTTCTGACCACTCGTGCCGGACGCCTCGAAGGGCCGCCGCGGGTTATTCAGCCACACATCGACGCCCTGGACGAAATGGCGCCCTACATTGATGTCGTAGTCCTCCACGAATACAAACTTGTCAGCGAACTGCGAGTCGCGCATCATTTCGGCGATCTGCTGCAGCAGGCGCTTGCCGGGATCATCATGCGGATGCGCTTTGCCGGCGAATACGAACTGCACGGGCCGCTTGGGATCATTGACCATGGACGCGAGTCGTTCGATATCCGCGAGAACCAGGTTGGCCCGCTTGTAGGTAGCAAACCGGCGTGCGAACCCGATAGTCAGCGCATCGGGACTCAGTACGCGGCCTAGTCTCTGCAGTGCTTCGGCCGGCTCGGCCCGCCGCTCCGCTTGCTCCACCACGCGCAGCCGAACGAATTCGAGCAGCCGTGACTTCAGGCTGAGATGCGTCTCCCAGAGTTCGGCATCGTCGATATTCTCGATGGCATCCCAAAGGCTGGCTTTGCCTCCACGCTCCTGCCAGCCGCTGCCCAAATGGCGGTCGTAGAGGCGAAACATCTGCGGCGCAAGCCACGAGGGCACGTGCACGCCATTGGTGATATGCCCGATGGGGACCTCGTCTTCCTGCTTGCCGGGGTAAAGTCCTTTCCACATCGTGCGCGAAACTTCGCCGTGCAAACTCGACACCGCATTTGCGCGCCGCGCAAACCGCAAACCGAGCACGGTCATGCAAAACTCCTCGGCCGGGTCTTCGGGGTTCTCGCGACCTAGTTCCATCAGCCTTTCCTGCGAAAGCCCCAGAGCCTCTCGCAGCGGTCCCAGATGTTCCTCGACCAGATCGGCGGGAAAACGGTCGTGACCTGCCGGCACGGGAGTGTGCGTGGTGAACACGACTTCACGCGCGACGCTAGTGGCCGCGCGGTCAAAATCCAGGCCCTCGTCCTGCATGCGATGTCGAACGGCCTCCAAAATCGCAAAGACGCTATGCCCCTCATTCAGGTGCAGGACTCCGGGAGTGAGTCCCATCGCACGCAAAGCACGATATCCCCCCACGCCCAGCAGCAATTCCTGCCGGATTCGCGTACGCCCATCTCCACCGTACAGCCGCGAGGTCAGCTCGCGGTCCTCGGGAGCATTTCCTTCGACGTTGGAATCGAGAAGAAAAAGATCGCAGCGGCCGACTTTGATGCGCCATATTTTTACGCGGATGGCGCCGCTGAGCGTCTCGATTTTGATCGTCGCTGCTTCGCCTTTGCATCCGATGGCCGGCTCCATCGGCAATTGATTGATGTCGGTAGGAAGGTACTCTTCCCGCTGCCAGCCATTTCGATCCAGGCGCTGACGAAAATAGCCTTGGCCATAAAACAACCCAATGCCGGTCAGGGGAATGCCTAAGTCCGATGCGCTTTTGATGTGGTCGCCGGCCAGCACGCCCAACCCACCCGAATAGATGGGGATCGATTCATGCAATCCGAACTCGGCCGAAAAATAGGCCACCGGCCGAGTGCGCAAGACGCCGGCATGCCGCGCGCCCCAGGTCCGGTCCGCTTCCAGATACTCTCGTTGGCGGCGATAGGCGTAGTTGATGCGGCTGTGCAGGACCATTTCTCGCGCGCGCCGTTCGATTCCCGCAAATGGAATTTCGTTCAGAAGCGAGATGGGATTCTGATTGAGCTGCCACCAGCGCGCAGGGTCCAATTCACGGAATAAGCTGCTGGAGTCGTGGTCCCAGCTCCACCAAAGATTGCGTGCCAGCGCCCAAAGCCGTTCTTGCGCCGGAGCAATGAAGCGATCAAGCGTGCGCGCCTCGCTGACCACCGGCGCCACTTGCGCGGCGGCTTGAACCAGCATGCGAATCTCATCTTCCCGAAAGGCGCGGGTCTCGATGGTCTGCACGACGAGCACGCCTTGCAAAACGCCGCGGTCGATCAGCGGAACACCTAGAAAAGACTGATAAGGCTCCTCTCCCGCCTCACTGAAGTATTTGAACCGCGGATGGCTCTTGACCTGTTCGACGGCCACCGGGCGCACCTGTTCCGCGACGAGCCCCGCCAGCCCTTCGTTCAAGCCCATGCGAAGCCGCCCCACACAGCTCGGCCGGAGTCCGAGCGTTGCGGCTAAAACCAGGTTGGCGCGGTCGGGCTCCAGCAGATATGCCGAGCAGACGTCGGTGTGAAATCTCCCGGCGATCAGCGCCACCACATTCATCAGCGTTTCCGCCGGCTTGCCGCTTTCCGCCGTCAGGTTATCGATTTCATCGAAAGTGAGTACCTGACCGGCGTCACTGGCAGTGCGCACCGGTGCGCTCTGCGCGTCATCAATGTTTTCACTGACTGGGCCCACCAATGCCATTGAGGACACTCCTCCGCGGAACTTAGATTAACCGCGCCAGAGGAAAATGTGCGAGTAAAGAAATGATCGAGCGCATCGAAAGTATGACGGGCTGTCAAAAGGGCCAGGAAAGGCTGGGAAAAACTGCGGCCTCTTGCGCGCCGCCCGCGTCCTCTCCGCTCCCAACTCTTTCAATTCATCCGACGCTCTAGAAATTGATCGGGCATGGGGGCTGGCAATGTAGTTCGGCGTAGGCGAAAATACTTAGCCGGAATGCGAGCGCGGCGCGGCTTCTCTTTGCCCTTCCACTCCAGAGGACGATAGCGGCATACGATGGCAGACGAAGAAAACGAACAAGAAGCGCCGGAACCCAAGTTATTCACGCTCACCGAGGCCGAACGCACCCGGCGCGAGATCGAGCCGGTGCTGATCGAGGCCATCGAGCTGCGCAAAAAACTTGCCCCGCTGGTCGAGGAACTGGGAGCCATTTCCGCGCACATTCAGTGGGTTGGAGGTTCCATCGTTCCCTACGAAAAAACGGCGCGGCTTCGTTTCGAGCACGACAAGCTCGCCGAGTCCCTCAAAGCCGCACTCGAAAAAATTCAGTCTACAGGCTGCCTGATAAAGGACCTGGATACCGGCCTGCTCGATTTCCCTGCCATCATTAATCATGAAGAGGTGTATCTCTGCTGGAAACTCGGCGAAGAACGCATCCGCTTCTGGCATCGCCAGAATGAGGGCTTCGCCGGCCGCAAGCCCCTCAACCCCGGCGACGCCGGCCCGAAAGATCCCGTGCAGTGAGGCAAAAACTTGAGCGCTGAGCAAACCAATCGTCTCGCGCATTCCGCCAGCCCCTACCTGCGCTCGGCCGCCCACCAGCCTGTGGAATGGTATGAGTGGGGCGAGGAAGCTTTTGCGCGCGCTCGTGCCGAAGATAAGCCCATCCTGCTCGACATCGGCGCGGTGTGGTGCCACTGGTGCCACGTCATCGACCGCGAAAGCTATGAGGACCCCGGCCTGGCCGCCCTCATCAACAAGCTTTTCGTTCCCGTAAAGGTGGATCGCGACGAGCGGCCCGACGTGGATGCGCGCTATCAAACCGCGATCAGCGCCGTCTCCGGCCAGGGCGGCTGGCCGCTCACGGGCTTTCTCCTTTCCGACGGCCGCCCTTTTTACGGAGGCACCTACTTCCCTCCGCAGGACTCCATGGGCCGCCCCAGCTTTCGCCGCGTGCTCGAGAGCATTGCCGAGGCTTTTCGCACGCGCCGCGATGACGTGGAAAAGGCCGCCGGCGCTTTGCTCGGCGCCGTGCAGCAGGCCGAACTTCTCGCCGGAGCGCGCGGAAGCTGGACGCCCGCATTAATTGACGAACTGACCGGCTCCATTCTCCAGCATTTCGATGCGCACCACGGCGGATTCGGCAGCGGCCCCAAATTCCCCCACTCCGCCGCGATTGACCTGCTCCTGGAGCGCTATCAGGCCACGCGCGATCCGCAATTGCTGCTCGCCGCGCAGACTACACTCGAAAAGATGGCTCGCGGCGGCGTCTACGATCAGCTCGGCGGCGGATTCCACCGCTATTCCGTCGACGAGCGCTGGCTCGTGCCCCATTTCGAAAAGATGTCCTACGACAATTCCGAGCTGCTGAAAAATTATCTGCACGGCTACGCCGTCACACGCAATCCTCTTTTCCGCGAAACCGCCATGGGCATCATCCGCTGGGTCGATACCGTACTTTCCGACCGCGAGCACGGCGGCTTTTATGCCAGCCAGGACGCCGATATCTCGCTCGATGATGATGGCGACTACTTCACCTGGACGCTCGATGAACTCCGCGCCGTCCTCAGCCCTGACCTGTCGCGCGTGATCGAGCTTTACTACGACGTTGGCCCTCGCGGCGAAATGCACCATAACCCCGCAAAAAATGTGCTGTGGGTTGCCCGTGAGCCCGAAACGATCGCCGAGGCGCTCGGCACGTCCGCCGAAGACATTAGGAAGAAGATCGAGGAGGCTCGGAGGGAGCTATTAGCCGCACGCCATAAGCGCCCTGCGCCTTACGTCGATACCACGATCTACACCTGTTGGAACGCCATGTTCGTCTCCGCTTATCTCGAGGCTGCTCACATCCTCGATGGCGAGGCTGCCTACAGCTGCCGCATCTTTGCTCTCGGCACTCTCGATCGCCTGATCGAGGAAGGCTGGGACGAGCGCCGCGGATTTTCCCATCGCCTGGGCTCAAATTCCGACCGCCTCGAAGGCACCCTTGACGATCAGGTCTTCGCCGCCGCCGCTTTGCTCGACGGCTTCGAAGCCACGCTCGACACGCGCTACTTCGATCTCGCCGCGCGCGCCGTCCGCGTGGTCCTCGACAAATTCGCCGATAGTGAAGACGGCGGATTTTTCGACCGCGCCGCGGACGCACCGCCGCTCGGCGGCTTCGATGTGCGCCGCAAACCCGTTCAGGATTCGCCTACGCCCGCCGGCAATCCCGTCGCCATCATCGTGCTCGACCGCCTTTACGAATACACCGGCAAGAACGAATATCGCGAGCAGGCGCACACCGCCCTGGAGGCCTTTTCGGGTGTCGCGTCGCGCTACGGCATGTTTGCCGCCACCTATGGCCTCGCCACGGCGCTGCACGACCGCCATCCCTTGCAAATCGTGATCACGGGAACGTACGAAGACGAAGCGGCCCGGCAACTGGAGCGAGCCGCCTCTCTTTTTTATCGTTTTGGAAGAGCCGTGCTGCGCGTGACTCCAAAACCGAACTTCGAAGCCTTGCCGCGCACTCTGCGGGAAATGCTGCCGGAGGCTCATGCGGAAAAAACGCAGGCCTTTGTCTGCGCGGCCGGCACGTGCTTCCCCCCCGTCACCGATCCGCAGAAACTCACCGAACTTCTCGCGCATCTCGGCACCGGCACCGGCACCGGCGCCGCCGCCGTTTAGGCTCGCGACATTGTCGTTGGGCGGCACAAGCTCCGCCTACATCCCGAAGCAGTAGGCACATCATCGAAAGATCAGCCCCGAGGAGGAACACCGCCCGATTCGGCGGTGGCCTGGCGTGGATTTACGACGCGGTACTTGTCTTTAGGTGCGCCCGTGAAGTGGGCGACACACGCGTCGCCCTCCGATCCGGGCCATGTGCCTCTCGCATGCTAAAATCGAAGGTTAAGGCCATCCCATTTGAACATGTTTAGCATCATGCGCCTCATAGTCGCTGTCCCTCTGCTGCTGCTCTTCCTGTGGGCGCAGCGCTATTGGTTCTTGCGCCTTTGGCGATTCGCCAACCGTATCGAATCGCGCGTACTGCGCCCGATCGTGCATGGGCTGACGGTTTTCGGATTCGGCTTGGTGGCCGCGGCGCTGTTAGCGTTGTTCTTTTCGGGGCGCCGTGATCTGGTCTGGCGCTTCTCCGGAATGATGGGCGTCGTCGGCCTGTGGATTACCACCGCGTTCCTCTCCTGGGTCGTGATCAGCTTGGTCTCCGGCATACGTTTGATCGGCCGGCGCGCTCGCTCTTTGCTTGTCCGGGCGCCTGACGCCGCTGGCCCCGCCGCACATTCGCCAAGCCGCCTACCGCTAAGTACTCTGCAAGACGATGTGCGTCTCGATCGCCGCCAATTTGTCCAAGCCGCCACCGCGCTTGCCGGAGCGATTCCCTTCGGAGCAGGCGCCTACGGCTTTCTCATCGGCCGGCACGATTATCGCGTCCATCAGCTCGATTTGCGCGTCAGCGGATTGCCGCGGGAGCTCGATGGCTTGCGCATCGCCCAGCTCAGCGATATTCACATCGGCAGTTACATGGCCGCTGCCGACGTGCGTCGCGCCGTGGGCATGGCCAACGAACTCAAGCCGGATCTCTCCGTTATTACCGGAGACTTCATCACCGGCCCGAACGATCCTCTGGCAACCTGCGTCTCTGAGCTGGCCCGGCTGCGCGCCCCGCTGGGCGTCTGGGGCTGCAACGGAAACCATGAGATTTATGCCGACGCACAGGAAGAGGCCGCCGAGCTTTTCGCCGGCCACGGGATGAAGCTTTTGCGGCAGGAAAACGCGGAGATAAGCTGGCGCGGCGGAAGGTTCAACCTGATCGGCGTCGATTACCAGCTCGCGCGTAGCTTCCGTGGCCGCCGCACGATCATGCTGGCGGATACCGGTTCGTTGGTCCGTCGAGATATGCCCAACATTCTCCTTTCGCACAATCCCAATTCCTTTCCGCGCTCGGCGGAGCTCGGCATCGAGTTAATGCTCACTGGACACACGCATGGCGGTCAGGTGCGCGTGGAGATTCTGGATCATCGCTTCAGCCCGGCCCGCTTCCTCACTCCGTATGAAGCCGGTTTGTATAAGCGCCCGCTCGGCTCCGCCAGCGCACTGAATGACAAAGAAGTGTGGAATGCCGCGCCTTCCGCCCCGGCGGCGCTGGTCTACGTGAATCGCGGCTTGGGCACCATTGGCGCCCCTGTCCGCATCGGTGTCCCTCCCGAAATCTCCCTCCTCACCTTGCGCTGCGCCTAGCCCTCACCGATACGGAATGCGGGAGGCTCTCGGCACGGTCCGATGCGTGGGCTCTGGCCCTGCCGGAGGGCACTCCCGCCAACACAAGATGTGGTAATGTGTCCTTCAGGTAAGAAGGGCAGTTTGAAATCGCAGTGTGGCGGGAATGATGCGATTGTCGAACCGAAAAAGCGTGTCTTCGACGCGAACGTCATGGACATCAGGAGCTTCGCGGCGCTAACAAAGTCACGCGACGCCTTTTCGGCCTAAAAAGCTCAGTCTCAGCACGGGGGGAAGTCATGGCCATCCGAGATCTTTGGATCGAAAAGCGCCTGGCGCAAAGCGCGGCAGCGAACGGCTCGCGTAATCTTTCGCAAATGCATTTCGCCCGTCAGGGCGTCGTTACTGAGGAAATGGAATATGTGGCCCGCCGCGAGAAGATCGAACCCGAACTCGTGCGCGGCGAAGTGGCCCGCGGGCGCGCCATCATTCCCGCCAATGTCAATCACCGATCGCTCGAACCGATGGGCATCGGCGTAGCCTTCCGCTGCAAAATCAACGCCAATATCGGCAATTCCGCGGTCACCTCGGAAATCGCTCAGGAACTCGAAAAGCTGCATCGCGCCGTGCACTACGGCTCCGATACCGTCATGGATCTTTCCACCGGCGGCGATATCCCCGCCATTCGCCGCGCCATTATCGAAGCTTCGCCGGTGCCGGTGGGCACCGTCCCCATCTACGAAGCCATCTCTCGCGTCAAGCGCACCGAAGATCTCACCGCGGAGCTCATGCTGGAAGTGATCGAAGAGCAGGCCGAGCAGGGCGTGGACTACATGACCATTCACGCCGGCGTCATGCGCGAATTCCTGCCGCTGGTGCGCAACCGCATCACCGGCATCGTGAGCCGCGGCGGAGCGCTGATGGCGCTATGGATGGCCGCGCACAAGAAAGAGAATTTCCTGTACGAGCGCTTCGACGATATCTGCAAAATTTTCAAGAAGCATGACGTCAGCTTTTCTCTCGGCGATGGGCTGCGGCCCGGCTCGATCGGCGATGCCAGCGATGCGGCGCAGTTTTCCGAGCTCCAAGTGCTGGGCGAGCTGACGCAAAAAGCCTGGCAGCACGAGGTGCAAGTGATGATCGAGGGCCCCGGGCACATCCCCATGGACCAGATCGAATTGCAGGTGAAGAAAGAGATGGAGCTGTGCTACGAGGCGCCCTTCTATACGCTGGGTCCTTTGGTGATCGATATAGCGCCCGGCTACGACCACATCACCAGCGCCATCGGCGCGGCCATGATCGGCTGGTACGGCGCTTCCATGCTGTGCTACGTCACGCCCAAAGAGCATCTGGGGCTTCCGAACGCCGACGATGTGAAGCAAGGCGTACTGGCCTACAAGATCGCGGCGCATGCCGCCGACGTGGCCCGGCATCGCCCCGGCGCGCGCGATCGCGATGACGCGCTTTCTTATGCGCGCTTCCTTTTCGACTGGAACAAGCAGTTCGAGCTCTCCCTCGACCCGGAAACCGCCCGCGCCATGCATGACGAGACCTTGCCCGATGATTTCTACAAGGAGGCCAAGTTCTGCTCCATGTGCGGGCCCAAGTTCTGTTCCATGAACGTTACCCAGGTCGCCGAAGCCGTCGGCGGAATGGATCAGGCGGAACGGGAACAGCGCTTCGTGCAACTGCTGGCCAAAGTCGAAAGTGCTGGCCGCACGGGCCCTTGAGGAAAGTGCCGGCGCGTAGGACCTCGAGGAGAGAACTCCGCAGGCAACTCATTTGGACGCCGCGGTTTCGTCTTTTTGGCACAGGTCACTCTAAACAATTACGGAGGAGCGCAGGCATATGGCAATCAGTCAGGGATTATTGGGGGAGTTCGACCATGAGATGGCCAACACGCGGAAGAGTCTCGAGCGCGTGCCGGACGCTAAGTTCAATTGGAAGCCGCACACAAAATCGATGACCATGGGCGCGCTGGCTTCGCACATTGCTTGGATTCCACATTGGGGAAAGCTGACCCTGGAAACGCCCAATTTCGACGTGAACCCTCCCGGAGGCCAGCAAGCGCGGCCGCCCGAACTCAAGAGCAAAGCCGACGTTCTCGCATTTTTCGACAAGAATGTGCCGGAGGCGCGCGCGGCCATTGCGGCCGCCAGCGACCAGGCCATGATGACGCCGTGGACTCTGCTCAACGGCGGAAAAGCCGTTTTCACCATGCCGCGCGTTGGCGTGTTGCGCGCCATGATCATGAACCACATGATTCATCATCGCGCGCAGCTTGGAGTGTATCTGCGGCTTAATGATCTTCCCGTGCCTTCGATTTACGGCCCTTCCGCCGACGAAGGCAATATGTAGCCGCGGATCGACACGCTCGTATCCACTTGAAAGCACTCCATTCACCCAGCATGGAGAACCGATGAATACAAAACAGAAGGTTGCTTTAGTCGGCTCGGCCGTTCTCATTGTCGGCGTCTTTTTCCCAATTATCAGCGCTCCACTATTTGGAAGTATAAGTTACTTCAAGAATGGCGAAGGGGACGGAACGATCGTTCTGATATTGGGAATAATCTCAGCGGTTCTCGGTGCTCTCGATCTCTGCGGATGGCTATGGATAACAGGTCTGAGTGCACTAGGAATAACGCTCTTTGATTTCGTTCGTGCCCTTCAGGTTCTATCGGAGGCGAAGGGGCAGCTTCATTCATCTTTAAATGGCAACATCTTTCAGGGCTTTGCAGACATCGCCGTAAGCACGATTCAACTGCAATGGGGTTGGGCCGTCATTTTATTAGGTGGCGTGCTCGTAACAGCCGGCGCTGCAATTCGCCACCCGCATGAAGGCCAGCATGAAGAGCCGGTGTATTCTGAAGAACGGTCCGTCGCACTGCCGGTCCTTCTGGGATTTGTTGGCCTTTGCGTCTTGGTTTGGATAGGTGCCTTGCTTATCGAAGGAGGCTCACAGAACTCTTCGATCGACGTTGCGACTGAGATTAGAGCGAAGCTATCTTCAGACCCCGCTCTCAACCGGCTGAACCTTCAGGTGGGGCAAAACGGCAATGAGATAACCCTGACTGGAACTGTTCCGGATTATTCGGCTCGTCTGCAAGTATATAAGCTCGCATCTTCGCTGGGAGTGGGGAAGAAAATTAATGATCAACTAGAGGTCAAAACACCAGCTCCCGAAAGCGATGAACCAGGTGCAATCGAAAATGCCGCAAATGACCCTGAGCAGGGTCATACCGACCCGAGCAGTCGAGAACAACGGCTCATTACAGCCTTTTGCGGGAACTCTCGGGATGTAGATGACTGCGTATCTCGCGAACTCCCGGGCATGGGCCGTCCCCTAATTCCCGCCCCTGATTTCTCCGATCGCAAGCGATTCGAATCCGCCAAAGAGAAATGCGCACCTAAATTTCTTGACGACAATCAGATGTTGGTCTACTGCACTGCCACGATTTACGCTGGCCTGTCAGAATCGCAGGCATCTCCCTGAAGCGTTACGCTTTACAAGCGTGACAGGAAGTTTTAGATCAAGGGAATAATTGTTGGCAGCGGAAATCATGACGGATTCAAAGACTCATTCCGAATCGCTTCGTCAGGAATTCAACCGCTGGGCGGAGGCGGGTCGCGGGGAGGGCATGGAGCAGGAGCATCTCCCCATTGTCCTTCCCGTGCTCGACCGCATGCGCCTCGCTCCCGAAGATAACGTTCTGGATGTTGGTTGCGGCGCGGGCTGGCTCGCGCGTCTCATTGCCGAGCAAGTGCCCGAAGGGCGCGTCGTCGGCGTGGATCTTGCGGACGAGATGATTCGCCGGGCCCGCCGCAACAACGCCGGCCTCGAGAACGCCATGTTCGTTGTCGGCGAGGCGGAGGAGATTCCCTGGGACGCCAACTTCTTCACTCACGCCATTTCGATCGAAGCCGCCTACTATTGGCCTGATCCGCGCAACGCGTTACGCGAAATCTACCGCGTCCTGCGCGAAGGCGGCTCGGCCTGGGTGCTCATCAACTATTACCGCGAAAACGTGCATGCCCATCAGTGGGGAAAAATCTTGGGCGTCCCGGCGCATCTTTTTTCCGCCGCCGAGTGGTCCGGGTTTTTCGCCGACGCGGGATTTTCCGAAGTGAAGCATGAACGCATACCCGATCCCACTCCGGCCCCCGAAAAATACGAAGGGCGGTGGTTTCGCGATGCCGCCCAGCTGCGCGCATTCCGCCAGGAAGGCGCGCTCCTGATTTCGGCAACGAAACCTGAGAGTTAAGCCGGATCGAGCGAATGTCGCTATCTGGGAGAGCGGAGAGATTGCCCTGAGCTGCCCAGCGAGCGCAAGAGATTTTGTGCCTGCGTATTTTCTGGATCCAGGCGCAGAGCCGCCTCCGCATCGGCGCGAGCCGGCGCGTTCTGGCCCTGCTTGTAATGAATCACCGCGCGGTTGGACCAGGCTCGCGCGTAGCCGGGCGACTCCGCGATCTCGCGATTCAGCACATCCAGCGCGCCATCCATATGGTTCGTCTGCATCAGCAGTGCGGCATAGTTGACGGCCATGAAATCGTAGTTGGGATTATCCCGCTGGCTCATGAATAGCGCGCGTTCCAGCATGCGGCCGGCAGCCTCATTATGGCCCCTCCACGCTTCCAGGAGCCCGTAGGAGGCGAGCGCATCGGGATAATCCGGATAGATCTTCAGCGCGGTTTGGAACTCCGCGGCGGCCAGGTCCCACTGCGCCGAAGCCATATACTCGCCTGCCAGGTTATTGTGCATCTTGGCGCTGCCTGGCGAGACGCGCACAGCGGCGGAATAGAGATGCAGATTGTCGTGCCAATCCCGGTTGCGCACCATCGTCCGCAGGCCAAATGCCGCCACAACGGCCGCCAAAGCCGCCAACGCGGCGATGCGCTGCCGCTCCCGCAACCAGTTCCATGCGAGCGCTGCCAGCAGGCAAAATCCCGCCGACGGCAGATATGCCAGCCGCTCGCCCATGATCGTTCCCGTGGGCATCAGAATGTTCGCCGTAATCGCAAAACCGCCTAGATACAACCCCCCAGCCAAAATCGGCCCGTTTCGCCGCTTCCAGGCCACCCATATCCACGCGCCCACGGCGGCAAGCGCCGCCAGCAATGCAGGCAGCGTATGGCGCCGATCCAGATAGATGGGAATCGCCTTCAAGGAATAGTCGCAGGAGAGTTTGGCCGGATAGAAATGCAACCCGGCATACTTCCATGCCACGCGTAGTGCATTAAGAATTCTCCATGGACCAGGAAGAGCGGCCAGTGGATTGTCCAGCGGGGCGATGCTGGGCCGGCCCAAGCGGCCTCCCTGGACCTTCCAAAGGATTCCCAGGTACAGCAGAGTAACTCCTGCCATCAGCAGGTAACGAAAATTGGGCTTCCATCGGTCTCGTGCGTAGTCTCCTAGCAGCACAAGCGGCAGAAAGATCACCGCGGATTCCTTGGAGAGCAGCGCCAAGACAAGGCAGATGAGCGCCGGGATTTGCCGATCGTTGAGGTGCAGGATCCATGCCGCCAAAAGAAACCCGGCGGCCAGCAACTCGGCGCGTCCCACTATGGAGGAAACAGCTTCGGTATGGATGGGATGCACGGCAAATATCAGGGCTGCCGTGAACGCCACGCTCGTGCCTGCAAGCGAAGCCCCCAGCATCTTCTGCAGCAGTAAGTACAGCAATAAGCAGACTGCCGCGTGCGCGATCAGATTGAAGAGATGAAAGCCGAAGGGCCGCGCCGCGCCGAGCTTCCAATTCAGCGCCAGGGTACCGAAGGTAACCGGCCTAAATAGGTTGGTGAGTTTATTTGCAGAGAAGAGCGCGTGCACCGACGCATTGGTCACCTGCGGATTCCGAAGGACGTAGATTCCATCGTCCATCGTGAATTCATTCCGCAGCGTATTGCCGTAAACCAGCGCCACCACGGCCGGTAGCAATCCAATGCGCAGAGATTCTTTCATGCCGTGTCTATCTGCGAAAGCATCAGCCTTCAGATCGCCGCACAGAGGCAACCGCCTCGAAGATTAAAATAATGCAAAAGGACGCCGCTAAGGTACGTACTGGGCAAGCCTGTTCACTATGCGGTAACTTCGTCCCAACAGAAGCATTTGCCCGGTGTACCATACTTGAGTCCTAAGCAGCGATGTCTCTCCGAAGCCAATCAATGAGGGCTGAATGAATGGCAGCACGACCTTAGCGATCATCGTTCCAGTTTTCAACGAACAGTATTTGGTGGAGAGCAGCCTTGCCCGTCTCACTCTGCTTGCGGATTCACCGCTTCTAGAGCGGATCAAAGTCATTGTCGTCGACGATGGCTCCGCGGACCGGACTCCCGAGGCGCTCAACCGATTCCGTGTCTCAACCGAGCATGCCGACCGAAGCAAGTTGGAATGGCTTTTTCTGCGCCATGATGTGAATCAGGGGAAAGCCGCGGCCATCCGAACAGCCCTCGCATATGCGGATACCCAACTCACGGTAATCCATGACGCCGATCTCGAATACCATCCCCAGGACCTTCTCAAGCTGGTAAATGTTTTTCTGGCCGAAGAAGCCGATGCGGTTTTCGGTTCTCGTTTTCTCAGCAGCGACTATCGCCGTGTGCTTTTTTTCCGTCACGAACTGGGAAACCGGTTTTTGACGCTGCTCGTAAATATTGTCTCCGACCTGAACCTTACGGATATGGAGACTTGTTACAAGATGGTGCGGACGGATTTGCTAAAAACTATACCCTTGGTGAGCAGCCGGTTTGGGATCGAGCCGGAAATCACGATTAAGCTCGCCAAGCGAGGCGCGCGCGTTTTTGAGGTACCCATTCGTTATTCTGGCCGCAGCTATCAAGAAGGGAAAAAGATAACCTGGAAAGATGGACTCCGTTGCATCGTTTCCGTCCTTCGCTTCGCCCTCTCCGACTACCTTTATCTGGCGGATGTGCACGGGAGCCAGATTCTTGGCCGCCTCAATCGTGCTCCGCGGTTCACTCGCTGGATGGCGGACGTGGTCAAGCCGTACATCGGCGAGAGTGTTCTTGAAATTGGAGCCGGCACCGGCAATCTTACCCGGCACTTGCTACCTCGCGCATCGTATTGGGCGAGCGATGTAAATCCGCTTTACCTGGATCACCTGAACAAGCTCGCGCAGAATCGTCCCTACCTTCACGTTGCCTGTACGGATGGCGAGATTGAGGAGTCCTATCCGCGGGACCAGCGTTTCGATACGGTCCTCGGTCTCAATGTGGTCGAACATCTTGCTGATGACCTTCGGGCCTTGCGCAGCATGCATAACGCGCTCGCGGACGGGGGCCGGGCCGTAATTTTGGTCCCATGTGGACCGTGGCTGTTCAGCAGCCTCGATCAAGTCTTGGGTCACCAGCGTCGCTATACACGCGAGCAATTGGCAGAACTCGCCGCGCGGGCCGGGTTCTCCGTCGAAGCGCTCCTCGGTTTTAATCGCATCGGTGTGGTTGCATGGTGGCTGAATGGAAGGCTGCTGCGCAGAAAATCCTTCGGTCTCTGGCAGATAAAGGTGCTGAATGCCCTGGCGCCCTTATTCCGCAGCCTCGATCGCTGGCTGCCGCTTCCTCCGCTTTCGCTTATCGCCGTGCTTCGCAAATCCTCTTTTGTCGACAACACCACGGCCGCGAGTGTCGATGGTATGCCCTCACAGTACGCTGAGCGCGTATAGCGTCGCGACGGCGCTGCCCTCTATTCGCCGCCCCGTTTCCCGGCCTTCAACGCTCCTGCCTCAAAATGACCTCTCCACGCGTGCGAAGGCTGCTCGCGGAGGGGCTACCGCCGCACAGACGACAGCTACTCCCGCATGGTGGTTTTTGGCTGTGTAGTACCGGCAGGACGGC
>Ga0209802_1001346_pt1 | contig 18311 bp, 21 predicted proteins | sample GraSoiAngelo_129_FD_185886 | JGI IMG/M metagenome (GOLD analysis project Ga0209802, IMG submission 185886) | Grasslands soil microbial communities from the Angelo Coastal Reserve, California, USA - 14_0927_12_40cm (SPAdes) (version 2) | ecosystem: Environmental > Terrestrial > Soil > Grasslands ... | reverse complement strand
ACATAGTGTTCATAAAACCTCCCTTCTCGTTAGAGAAGTGACTAGCTACCAGCGCTATCACCTTCTCTTGGGCTTCGCCTGTTGTTCCTCAAGTTTTTCCGCTGCGAATAGCCCAAGTTTCTTGAGCGATCCGTGGAGTTGTTCCATCTCTTTTTCGGACAGTGCTGACATGAGCGCCTCAAGGTCCTTTGCATGCCGCTCGAAGCTCGATGCCGCCAGCCGCTCACCTTTAGCCGTGAGTTCCACGATCCGCGCGCGTCGATCATTAGGGCTCGACTTCCGAACAACCAACCCGAGTTTCTCGAGGCGATCAACAGCCGCGGTCATCGAACCGCTGGCTAGGCGCACCTTGTCCTGAATCTCCGAAATCGTGAGCGGCCCTTTGTGTAAGAGAGCTTCAAGCGCGGCGAAATCCGTGAGGCACAGGCCCGTGTTGGCGATACTCCGCTCAGCGAGCAGGCTTAGCACACGATAGCTCTTCGCAATCACCAGCCAGAGCCGAGGTGCTGTAATGCGATCGCTCTTTTTCATTGTGTGTTCCCCAATCAAGCAGCCTGGGGCCGGGCCTGGGCCGTGATCCGGTTACTCGCGGAGGAAGACAACAGGCGATCCACGGAAGCTGCTCCTGCGCCGCGAATCATCAGAACGGCCGACGCCGCCAGCAAGAGGAGGTGGTACTCATAACCTTCTCCCTTCTGTGCTCCCGTCCAGTTCATCCAGAAGCCGAATTGACCATGAACCATCGCAACGGCCACGATCATGTTGCAAAAGACTCCAAAGGACGCAACGCGGGTGAGCAGTCCAAAGATAAGACCCAATCCGCCAAAGAATTCCGCGGCGATGGCCAGAAATGCGAATACTGCCGGAATGTGCAACATTCCCGTGAAGAATCCCATCGTGCCGGTGAAGCCATATCCACCGAACCATCCCAGCATCTTCTGGGCGCCGTGGGCGAAGAAGATCACTCCGAGCACCAATCGAAGAATAGTCGTTGCGGTGTCGTTATCGGTGGCAATCAGTTTACGAAACATAGAAATTCCCTCCGTGGTAACCCCGAGTCGGGGCAACAGGAGATAGGATTAGTCTCCTTATATAAGGATTCTTTTTATCGAGGTACATTTTGCCCCTCGTGCACTGTTGTTGCGAAAGGGGCCGTCTGCGGTTCGGAATCGCTGTTTCCACCTTCTTGTGCCGAACGCCAGGACTTGTCCGACCATTTGCGACAGAGCGGAAGCCTCTACGGACTGTTAACTACCCGCTGCGTCGAGGCGAAATTCTTTAGGAGTTCTGCCACGGTCTTTAGTATTTCGCGCGAAAGCGCCTCATTGGATACGGCACGTGCCAAGGACATAGCCCCGACAAGCGCACTGAAAGTCACAATCGCCCTCGATCGTGCCGTACGCTTGTTCCTGGCTGGAAGCAGGCCGGCAATCAACTGAATGTCGTTTCCGACCTGTTCGGAGGTGATCGCTCGGGTCCGCTTATCGCTGCGTGCGATCTCCGGCGCCAGCGCACTGAAGGCACACCCCGTGCCTGGATCGTCGCGGTGCGCTGCGTTCAGATACTCGTCAATCAACTTTGCGATAGATACCGACGCTCCGCCAGCTTTGGCAACGTCCACGCGACGCTTCCAGCCGCCGAAGGCCGAGCTAACCGCTTCGGCAACCAGATCGTCACGCGAATCGAAGTGCTTGTAGAACCCGCCAACCGTAAGACCTGCTTCCTTCATTAACTCGGCGATTCCGAATCCTGCGAGGCCCTTTTCGCGGAATCTCTTTGAGGCAATGCTAACGATGCGCTTATGAGTTTTCGTTTTTTGGGCTTTGGAGTACCCCATGTGGCCCTCTCAAAATAAACTGAAACTAAATCAGGATTACGAATCTAATCCTGTAAATGGATTATAACAATAAGCCAGATTGCTCGTTTAGCAAAGGCCAGGATTCGTGTTTTGACGGGGCCGCGAATATCAGGAAACAGTCGATGGACCCGAAAGCGGAATGCTGAGGACATACACCACAGAAGAGAGGGCAAAATGAGCAAATCAACAGCAGCAAAGAATAAGGCCATCGTTCTAGAGGCGTTCGAAACCCTGTTCAATAAGCGCGATTACGCGGCTGCGGAAAGGTTCTGGTCACCGAATTACATTCAGCACAGTGCCCACATTGCTCCGGGACGCGACGGACTCTTCGGACTCATTAAGAGTCTGCCGGACACGCTGAAATACGAGCACGACATGATCGTGGCCGAGGGCAATCTCGTGATCGTTGACGGACGCTTTTCCGGTTTCGGCGCTCCAGCCAGTTGGATAGCGGCCGACATCCTCCTCATGGAGGAGGGGGTTTTGGTCGAGCACTGGGATGTCATTCAAGACGAAGCAACACGTGCGCAGTCTAAGAGCGGGAATCCGATGTTCGGCAGTTCATTCCCAGGATAGATACATCCTCGATCTCGACCGCCGGCTTTCGGCGCGCGCGGTCAAACCGTAAATTGTTTCGTACGAAAGGAGTTTTCTTATGCGGCAGCTGCAATTCATAGCTCATGGCGAACCTTCAGATGTCATCGAACTCAACACGGTCTCCGAACCGGCTCTTGGCCAGGAGGATGTTCTCATCTCGATGGAAGCCGCGCCGATGAATCCGTCGGACTTTTTGTTCGTCCGTGGCATGTACGGCGTCCGGCCGGCCTTCCCATCATCGGTAGGCGCGGAGGGTGTTGGCCGAGTCGCCAAGATCGGATCGAAGGTGGATGCTGCTCTGCGGGGCAAGCGAGTGCTGATACTTCCTACCTACGAGCAGGGCACCTGGGCAGATGAAGTTGTCGTCCCGGTGCGCAACCTCGTGCCGATGAGCGACGCAGCGGATCCCCTGCAACTCTCGATGATAGGGATTAACCCGGCTACTGCCTATCTCTTGCTGAACCGATACGTTTCCCTGATGCCCGGCGACTGGATCGGTCAAACCGCAGCCAACGCGGCCATGGGGCAGTACATCATTGCGCTCGCGAAGCTTGCAGGAGTCAAGACGCTGAATGTCGTCCGGCGGAAAGAAGTTGCCGAACAGGTGCGGCAGTGGGGAGGTGATCGCGTAGTCCTCCAAAGCGACAACCTACAGAAGGACATTGAGAACGCTCTTGACGGGAAGGAACTTAGTCTCGTCCTCGATACGGTGGGTGGAACACCCGTGGGCGAGTTGGCCAAATCGCTTAAACCTGGCGGATCGATCGTCGTCTACGCCCTTCAAAGTGGGCAGGTCCCGGCTATTCCGCCCAAAGAGTTGATCTACCGTGGTCTTAGCCTCCACGGATTCTGGCTCATCAACTGGATACGCAACGCGCCCTGCACAGAGATCGAGGAGATCTACCAGAAGCTGGGCGATCTCGTAGCTGATGGATCGCTCTCCGCCGCAGTGGAGTATGTATACCCGCTCGACCAATTCAAGGAAGCGTTCAAGCAATCCTTGCAATCGAATCGCAGCGGAAAGATCCTGTTCAAGTTTGGGGCTACTGATGTGATTTCAAAGTAACCAGAAACAGAAACAAACGAAGACTGGTTGAGGATCGCGCTTTCGGCAAGGTCGTCCTCGCAATCTGACAGCTTAGATTAAAAGAGGAGGGAAATATATGAACAAGCTTGAAGGAAAAACCGCACTCATCACTGGTGGGACTAGCGGGATTGGTCTGGCTACGGCAAAAGCGTTTGTCAACGAAGGCGCCTATACCTTCATCACAGGCCGACGTGAGGCGGAGTTAGCTGCGGCGGTAAAGGAGATCGGCAGAAATGTAACGGGCATACAAGGAGACGTGTCGAATCTTGGAAACCTTGATCGTCTCTTTACACAAATCAAGCGGGAAAAGGGCAGACTCGACATTGTGTTCGCCAATGCTGGGGTCGCGAAGTTTGCCGCTTTCGGCACGATCACCGAGGAACTCTACGACTGGACCTTCGACATCAATGTGAAAGGCCTGCTTTTCACGGTGCAGAAGGCGCTACCACTTTTGCCGGATGGCGCTTCCATCATCTTGAATTCATCCGTCGTCGGAAGCAAAGGGTTGCCCGTCAATAGCGTTTATAGCGCCACCAAAGCCGCCATTCGTTCGTTCGCGCGGACATGGACAACCGACTTGAAGGATCGCCGCATTCGAGTGAACGCAGTAAGCCCAGGCTCCATTGACACGCCCGGACTGAGTGGGCTCCTGGGTTCCTCAGAAACGGGCCAGCAACGCTTAAAGAATATCTCCAACAATGTTCCGCTCGGCAGGCTGGGCACGCCCGATGAGATCGCCAAGGCAGTCGTGTTTCTTGCCTCAGACGACGCAAGCTTCGTTACAGGAGCAGAGTTGTTTGTCGACGGCGGCTTCGCGCAAGTGTAGGGGTAGTCAATTGGGGAACTCGGCGATTGCGGGGGCGACACGCGCCGTGTTGGAGTCTGGTGCGCGGGCGAAGATGGTGGTTCGGTTGCACGAAGAGTTGCTAATGCTTTGTCAGGGATACGAAGTCGGTTCGGCCAAGCTGAACGTCGAAACCAGCCCCATGGACTCAGTTAGCACGTGGCACTTTGAACCGATATTTGTTGATTTTGAAACGCTTGATTTTCGAATCGAGCGTTCGCGCTGGTAGCCCAAGTTTCGTGGCGGCGCCCGACGGACCTGAGACCCGTCCATAACATTGCGTTAATGCGGCTTCAATCATTTCCTTCTCCTGCCGCGCGAGCACGCGATTCAGAGCACTCGGTCGGCTTCGGGCCACTGGGAGTTCGCGCCGAAGCCAGGTTTCGTCCACGGAAAAGGTTTCGCCATCGCACAGAATGACGGCGCGCTCAATTACGTTCTGCAGTTCACGAATGTTCCCGGGCCAGTCGTATGCCTGTAATAATCCAAGACTCTTCTTGTCGATCGTTTCGAATTTCTTCCCAGCCTTCTTGCCGAACCGGTCAATGAAGTACTCGACGAGCAAGGGAGTGTCAGCTACACGTTCCCGTAACGGCGGGACATCGATAGGAACGACATTCAGTCTATATAAGAGGTCTTCACGAAACTTGCCTTCGGCGACGAGGGTGTTCAAGTCACGATGGGTGGCTGCTATTACCCTGACGTCGATAGGAATGACTTTATTGCTCCCCACACGTTCGATCTCGCGCTCCTGCAGTACCCGTAACAGTGCCACTTGGATCTCGGCAGGCAGGTCGCCGACTTCGTCCAGAAAAAGTGTCCCGCCGTTGGCCGATTCGAAACGTCCGAGGCGTCGTTGGGTTGCGCCCGTGAAAGCGCCCTTCTCGTGACCGAAAAGCTCGGAAGCAATCAGCGATGGTGGGATGGCAGCGCAATTCACGCCGATGAATGCCCGGTCCGCGCGATTGGATCGCTTGTGGATGCTGCGAGCAATCAGCTCTTTTCCTGTACCGGTTTCGCCGAGAATCAAGACTGTCGAATCGGAAGAAGCTAGCTTAGCGACTTGGCGTAACACTTTGCGTAGCGCTTCCGAGGAGCCGACGATGTCCTCGAACATCGAGTCACGATCGATTTGCTCTCGCAACGCCAGGTTTTCATTGCGTGTCCTTTGCTCCGCTCGGACACGGTCATCGATGTCAGTTCCGGTTGCGTACCAGCGAGTCACTTGCCCCTGGTCATTTCGGAAAGGATTGTAACGAATGAGAAACCAACGATATTGGCCGTCTTTCCGACGAGCCCGTTGTTCAATTTCGAACGGAACTCCCCGACTTAGAGCAGCCTTGCGCTCGTCTCGTAATCTCTCCAGGTCGTCGCGGTGGAAGATTCGTTCCCGAAAGAGCGGAGCAATCACATCTTCCGCCGCCAGACCGGTGTAGTCGAGCGTCGCTTGGTTGGCGTAGATGGGGGCTCCCGAGGGATCCTGGACGACAATCGCCTGCGGTATTAAGTCGGTGATGCGACGAAGTTCGCGTTCATCTTCTCGGAGCTTCGCCTCTGTTTGCTTGAGGGTTTCGATATCGGTGCATGCTCCGTACCACCTGACAATCTTGCCAGTCTCGTCTCGTAGCGGCTCAACCCTCATGAGAAACCAGCGAAACACTCCGTCATGGCGACGGAGCCGCGCTTCCATTTCGCCGGGTTCACCTATGACCAGGAGTCCTCGCCACTTCTCCGTCAATGGCGCTCGATCCTCGGGATGGATCGCAGCTTGCCAACCCCAACCGTTCGACTCTTCAGGAGACAGGCCGGTGTACTCATGCCAGCGCTTGTTAAGGAACTCGTTCGAACCATCCGACAGATTGCACCAGGCCAGCGTGGGGATCGTGTCGATCACCTGCCGAAGTTTCCTTTCCGAGTTCTGTAGTTCGTCCAGCGCACTCTTGAGCGCCTCTTGGGATCGCGGGCGTGTCACAGAAGCCATCGGGCGATTATAGGCCGCGCCGTCTTTTCCTGATCAAAAATGAATTCCTGAAAAATCAGGACGATGTGCCAGTCTAAGTTCAACTGCAACAGGCTATTGCGAATGGTCTGCGACTTGCACTGCCGTCATTGTCTCCGGGCCGGTAGAAAAATGACGCTGCGGATTGAACGGATCCAACGGGGATTTCGCCTCAGCGGTGAATTTCGCGTTGGGCAGCTGGATCAAGTCAAAACCGAAATCGAGCACTGCCAATCGCCAGTCGTTTTGGATTTGGAGGAATTGGACCTTATAGATCTCGAAGGAGTTCGTTTTCTCAATGCGTGTGAGGCGAAGGGGATCTCTATCCTGCACTGTTCGCCTTACATCAGGGAATGGATGCTGCAGGAGCGAGGTCAGCCGAAAGAACATCCAGGACCGTTGTAACGGGCCTTACGTCGGACGAACGACGTCGGCTTACAAAAGCTGATGCGCGTGAAAAGAAATGAAAGGAAAAAAGGAGAACAAAATGAAACCTAACGGGAGAAACGTCATGACGAAGCTCTATGCCATTGCTGCACTTGCTTTTCTGCTGATGGGTGCGACTCTGAACGCTGGCGCGGCGGGTCCCGCCCCGAGTGGCATCAAGAACGTGGTCCTCGTGCATGGCGCATTCGCCGATGGCTCCGGCTGGGAAGCCGTCGCGAAGATCCTCGAGAAGGATGGCTACACGGTGTCGATCGCGCAGCCCCCCGAGACCTCGTACGCCGACGACCAAAAGTACGCGAAGGCCGCCATCGACGCCATGGGCGGGCCGGTCGTCCTGGTCGGCCATAGCTACGGCGGATCCATCATCAGCGAAGCCGGCAATGATCCAAACGTTGCCGCACTGGTCTACATCGCCGCATTTGCACTCGATGAAGGTGACAGCTGTGCGTCGATCGAACGGGCCCTGCCGCAAGCCTCCAAGGCGTTTAAGCCGGACGGCAACGGCAACTGGTGGATAGAACAGGAGCATTTCGCGGCCGACTTCGCGGCGGACGTTCCCCGGCCCGTGTCCCATTTCATGGCCGTGTCGCAGGTGCCGATCTCCACCGACTCATTCACCCACAAGGTCACATCGCCTGCCTGGAAGAACAAGCCCACCTGGTACATGGTGGCCACCGCAGACCGGTCGATCAATCCGGACCAGGAGCGCATGATGGCGAAGCGCGCCCACGCCAAGACGGTCGAAGTGAATGCCAGCCATGTGGCCTACATGTCTCATCCGAAGGAAACAGCAAAGCTCATCGAAGAAGCTGCCACCTCCGTACCAGCCAATCACTAATTTTTCAACCAAAGGAGAACAAAACAAATGAAACCTACGCAAACTAAACCCAGCATCGTCTTTTGCCACGGGCTCTGGGCGGACGGCTCGTGCTTTAGCAAGTTAATCGTTCCCCTGCAGGCCGAGGGGTACGAGTGTATTGCGGCGCAGTACGGCCTCAACTCAACGGCAGAGGACGTCGCCTTAACAAAAGCAACGATCGGCCGGGTCAGCAGCCCGGTTATCCTTGTCGGCCACTCCTATGGCGGAACCGTCATCACCGGCGCCGGAACCGACGATCGCGTTGTCGGCTTGGTTTACATCTGTGCGCTTGCCCCAGACGCGGACGAGAGTTCGCAGACGCAGCAGTCCAATTTCCCGACGACGGCGGTTTTCTCCCACATCGACGTCAAGGACGGACGCATCTGGTTGCTTCCGGACGGCATCGATGATTTCGCGGGCGATTTGTCCGAGCAGGAAAAGAAGCTCGTTTTGGCGACGCAGGGTGTTCCGAAACCCGACCTGTTCGAGGCAAAAGCCGGAGGAACCGCCTGGAAATCAAAGCCTAGCTGGTACATCGTCGGCAAAAAAGATCGCACGGTTCATCCCGATCTGGAGCGCGCTATGGCCAAGCGCATGGGCGCAACCACCTATGAGCTCGACAGCAGCCATGTGCCGATGCTCTCCCAACCGGAACGCGTCCTCGCTGTCATCCGGGACGCCGCAACAGCAGTTCAGGCACGGTCCACAGCGGCCTGAGATCGGAAGGGCCAGGCATGCTCATCGGTCGCGGAGCAATGGGCGGCCTGGCCTGGATTTCTGGAGCATCGGAATGGAACCCTTGACACGCCGAAAGTTCATCAGTATCGCCGCCGTCTCCGGCGCGGGGCTCACGTCATTAAATGTTCACGATCAATTAGCGCGGAGCGAAGGGGGCCCGGGAGCGATTGGCCAGGCTAACGACGGCCTTGCATCAGTTGATGGAGACCATATGACCGAAGAAATCAATAAGGAAAAAATCCGCCGTGCGATGTTGGCCGGTCCATCGTCCGTAACGGCTGAGGCGACCGTCGCGGAAATCGATCATCAAGGGAACCTTACGGTTATTCGTCAGGGCACGAACGAGTGGGTGTGCATCCCTGGCGATCAAAATGTTGTGGGACGGCCTGACATGGCTCTCGATCCGATGGGTATGATCTGGTTCAAGGATGTTCTTGCCCGAAAGCCGAAGCCCACGAATACCTCCCCGGGCCTGATTTACATGCTGAACGGTGCAACGCGGAGGAGCTTTACAGATCCGTTCGACACGACGAGTCCGCCCATCCCAATCGGTCCGCACTGGATGGTTCTCTGGCCCTTTGACGCGAAAGCGGCAGGTCTTTCGACTGTCATGCGGGACGCGGGAACCATGGTCATGTTCGCCGGAACGCCATATGCGCACTTGCACATTTGCGGCTCACCCTGGGAGGGAAATGAATATCATCGAAGTGATCGCGGTGTTTGGACAATGAGATACGAACGTCGGTGACCGGCTTCTTTTGCACTTCTCGGCGTTCGTTTTCTTTCCCGCGTCGCAGGCGGCTTTTCGGCAGCTAGCTTTCCTGAAAAGTCCCATTTTAGGCAGGGCAGATTATGGAAATTGGAACCATTGGAGCAGGAGACTTCGCACAAGCGTTTGCAAAACGGGCCTTGAAGACCGGCCACAAGGTAAAGCTTAGCAATAACCGAGGTCCCGAGAGCCTGCGAGAGATCGTCAATCAACTTGGTCCAGGAGCAATGGCTGTCACCAAAGAAGAGGCGGCCGCTTGCGAAATGGTGCTTCTTGCTGTTCCCTGGGACAACGTGCCCGAGACACTTGCAAGTCTTCCCAAATGGAAAAATCAGATTCTGATCGACGGGACCAATCCTTTTCACGGTAAGGCCGGAACTTTTAGGCCTGCCGCTGTTGGAAACCTATCGACTAGCCAGCTCGTTGCGGCGCTAGCCCCTGGAGCGCGAGTGGTTAAGGCACTGAACAACCTGCCCGTTCCTCACTTGAAGGCGGATCCGGTCGTAAACAGGGCGAGACGAGTCGCATTTATTTCGGCAGACGATGAGGACGCGAAGAAGCGAGTTCAAACCTTACTCGAAGGTTTTGGCTATTCAGTGATCGATCTTGGAAACCTTCGCGATGGTGGGTTGATTCAGCAAGCGGGCGGCCCTCTCGCAGGGCGAAATCTGTTGGAACAAGGAGAACGTCACAAGTGAAAGCCATTCGTCTTACTGCCTACTCTACTCTGTCGTGGTCGAATCAAAGGAGCGCGAATCATGGCTGAATCAGCCGCGCACGTACGGGTGATCGAGGAAACGTCTGCATATTGGAGGGTTGTGTTCGATTACCCGCCTTTCAACATCGTAGACGCCAGCATATTCGAAGCCCTACAGGATCTGCTCGCGCGAATGGACGTCAGCCCGAGTTTGCGGGTCGTCGTATTCGAAAGCGCGAACCCCGAGTTTTACCTTGCCCACTTTGATTTGACCGGCAAGATAGGGAACATCATGACTGCTGTCGGGGCTTCGGGCCTCCCGATCCTCATGGATACGTTCGTGCGTCTCACCAAGTCCCCGGTGGTCAGCATCGCCAAGATCCGAGGCTGTGTTCGGGGCGTGAGCAGCGAGTTCGTTCTCGCCTGCGACATGCGCTTCGCTTCGCGCGAGAACACACGACTGGGCCAACCCGAGGTCGGGGTGGGACTGCATCCCGGCGGCGGTGGTGCGGAACGCCTTCCACATCTGGTAGGCCGCGGCCGCGCGCTCGAAATCATTCTCGGCGCGAACGATTTCGACGGCAAGACCGCGGAACGATACGGATACGTCAACCGGGCACTTCCAGACGCCGAACTGGACGGCTTCGTCGACGCGCTCGCCCGCCGGATCGCCTCCTTCGACCGGCGTGCCATCGCTGCCGCGAAGAATCTCGTCAACCAGGTCTCGTTGCCGTCCGCGGACCGGCTCCTCGACGCCATTACTTCTTTTGAGACCGCGCTGACGTGGCCTGAAGCCCAGCAGCGAATCCAGAATGTGTTGCAACGCGGACTCCAACGAGACAGGGACTTCGAAACTCACTGGCCAGAGGTGCTCGGCACGCTCCTCAAGACGTAGTCGTGTGGCGACGATGGGGACGTTTGGGTAGCTTACCCAAAGATCGGTCCTGGTGGTTCAACTTCCGAATAGCCCGGCATCCGACCAGAACCGATCCGATTTCAGGCGGGCTGCGCGCGTCTCTTCTTCATTGGCAAGGGCTGGACATCTGTTTGTGCGATACTGCTGGCATCGCGACTGACGGGCGGCTGGTTTATGGCAAACCCTAAGGCATCGCCCAACCTGGAAACGCTTCCAACGTCCCCACCCCTCGTGCAAACGCTGCCCAGCGATGCGGTGCTCGATGCGTTGAAGATGATCCTGCTCGGCGCACCGTTGAACGAAGTTCTGACGACTATCACCCGCCTGATCGAAGCTCACAGTACGGGCATCCTGTGCTCGATTTTCCTGCTTGACGAAGACGGCTTGCACCTGCGCTATGGCGTCGCCGGAAGCCTGCCGGAAGCGTACCGTGCAGCGGTTGACGGAATATGCATTGGTCCTAATGTCGGATCTTGCGGCACAGCCGCTTACCTTCGTCAGCCTGTCTTCGTCTCTGACATCGCTTCCGACCCGAGGTGGGCGAAGTTTAGACACTTTGCTCTACAGAACGGACTGCGGTCAGCCTGGTCAACTCCCATCATGTCGCGCGACGGCGAGCTGCTGGGGACATTCTGCATCTACTACCACGAAGTTCGGGATCCGGGACCGGCCGACATTAAGTTGATCGAGGACGCCAGCCGCATTGCCGGAATCGCGATTGAGCGCGATCGATCGCAGACGGCCCTGACAAGGGCATTCGAACAGATCGAGAAATCAGAAGCTCAACTTCGACACATTGTTGACGCCATACCCCAGATGATCGCGGTCCTGAATCCGGACGGCACTATTCTTTATATGAATCAGACCATGCTCGATTACACCGGCCTCACGACCGAAGAGGTCATGGCGAAGGATGTTCGCGGTCGAGCCTTTAATCCGGAGGATGTCGCGCGATTCCGAGGCGAGCGCCTGGGATCGCTTTCGCGGGATGTGCCATTTCAAAACGAAAAACGAATCTTGCGCAAAGATGGACAGTACCGGTGGTTTCTCATCCATTACAACCCTCTGCTAGACGACCAGGGACGGGTGATTCGCTGGTATGCGACGGGAACTGACATCGATGATCGCGTCCGAACTGAAGAGAGGACACGCAACGAGAACCTGGCGTTGCGAGAGCAAATCGATCGTGACTCGATGTTTGAGGACATAGTCGGCACCTCGGAAGCGCTCAGCAAGGTCCTCCGGCAACTCTCCAAGGTGGCATCTTCAGATTGCACAGTTCTGATTCTAGGCGAAACCGGTACGGGAAAGGAGTTGATTGCGCGCGCCATCCACAAGCGATCGAACCGTGCGGAACGGGCATTTATTGCTGTGAATTGCGCCGCGATCCCGGCATCGTTGATTGCTTCCGAGCTTTTCGGTCATGAGAAGGGTGCCTTCACCGGTGCGACTCAACGGCGCCTGGGCCGTTTTGAATCAGCGAACGGCGGAACGATTTTCCTGGACGAAATTGGCGACCTGCCTCCCGAGATCCAAATCGCACTGCTACGAGTGCTGCAAGAACGTGAAATCGAACGCATCGGCAGTAACAGGTCAATTTCCGTTGACGTGCGAGTGCTGGCGGCCACCCATCGTGATTTGAACACGCTCGTGGCCGAAGGCAAGTTTCGCCAAGATCTCCTGTACAGACTGAATGTCGTGCCTCTCAAGGTACCCTCGTTGCGCGAGCGCGCGGCTGACATTCCCTTGCTCGTCGAATACTTCATTGATCGTTTTGGAAAAAAGGCTGGAAAGAAGTTTAGAAGAATCGATAAGAGAACTCTGAAATTGTTCCAAGCGTACAGCTGGCCGGGGAACATTCGTGAGCTACAAAATGTGATTGAGCGGGCCGTCATCCTGAGCGACGGTGATACTTTTTCTGTCGACGATACCTGGCTCAGACAGGAACCGCACCAAGTCGCCAGTCCAATGGTTGCACTTAATGGTGCGCTGCTAAGGCAGGAAAAGGAAATGATTGAGGCCGCACTGGCAGAAAGCCGCGGCCGTGTCTCCGGGCCAGGTGGTGCGGCAACCAAATTGGGGCTTCCAAGGCCAACCCTTGATGCAAAAATCAGACGATTGGGAATCAACAAATATCGGTTCAAACTTCATCAGTCGAGCTGATCTCTCGTCTACCCGCAATCCCATCGCGTTTGCTCACTAAACAACATTTGCTCAAAACCGGTCATGGCCGGCGGTTCTAAGTCGCGTCCATGCAAGGAATTGTGAATGGCCTAGTCGTTGCATTCGCAAGAGTGCGCTTCGGAGCCAGAAATCGATGACGCTAAGGATTGAACGGATTTCTGGTAAAGGCAAAACGCGGATTCGCCTGAGTGGGGAGTTTCGATCTGAGCAAGTTGATCAGGTCAAGACCGAGATCGAATGTGGTGGACCGCGAGTCGCTTTGGATTTGGAAGAAGTGGATCTCGTGGATGTCGAAGGCATTCACTTTCTTAATGCATGTAAGGCGGAGGGCATACCGATCCTGCACTGTTCACCTTATATCCGGGAGTGGATGCTCCGGGAACAAGGTCGGCCACAAGCACGCACCAATAAGCGTAAGAAGGGACAGGGCTCCCTGGGGGAATGAAATGGGAAGCACGTATAGGGCAGTGGAAGTGTCAGCACCGGGCGTACTCCGTGTTGTCGAGCGGGCGATTTCGAAGCCGGCGGCGGGTCAGGTGCGGCTCCGCGTCGAAGCATGTGGCGTTTGTCATTCCGATTTAGCAACGGTACAGGGAGATTATCCAGGCCTGAAATTGCCACGAGTGCCTGGGCATGAGGTCGTGGGTCGAATCGAGGAGATCGGTCCGAATGTTTCTAAGTGGAAGATCGGGCAGCGCGTAGGTGTCGGCTTTTTGGGCGGGCAAGACGGCGAATGTGAACCGTGCCTACGCGGAGACTTTGCGAACTGCTTGAGCCCCGTCATTTCAGGAATCACTACCGACGGGGGTTATGCCGAGGTGATGATTGCCGAAGCACGAGCGCTCGCTTCCATTCCTGATGAGCTCACGTCCGCGGAAGCCGCCCCTCTCCTCTGCGCTGGCATAACGACTTACAACGCATTGCGTAACGCTGGCTTGCGCGCGGGCGATCTGGTTGGCATTCAGGGGATCGGCGGGCTTGGACACTTGGGAGTTCAGTTTGCCCGGCGCATGGGGTTCCGCACCGTGGCCATCAATAACGGACCGGAAAAAGCGAAGCTGGCAAAGGAGTTGGGCGCGCATTCCTATCTGGATACAGCAGCAGAAGATGTGGCTGCTGCGTTACAGAGGATGGGCGGCGCCAGAGCGATCTTGGCAACCGCTCCAAGCGGCAAAGCGATTGCCGCACTGGTCCCGGGCCTTGCAGTTCGCGGCAAGTTGATCGTGGTTGGAGTCGCGCCCGACGCCATCGAGGTCTCCTCCCCGTCCCTGGTGTTCGGCGGGCGCTCGATTTATGGCAGCTTGACGGGCAGCGCCATCGACACTCAGGACACGCTGGCGTTCAGCGTCCTGCAGGATGTGCGGCCCATGATCGAAACGCTTCCGCTTGAGAAGGCTCCCGAGGCTTACGCTCGCATGATGGATGGTAAAGCCCGCTTTCGTATGGTGCTGGTCACAAAGAATGGCGCTGCTCCGAGTGCGCGCTGAAGCGAAGTAAATCGGGACCAACTGAAGATAGAGCGAAGAGGAGAGGAATATGTCTATGCCATTAAAAGCCAAGGCAAATGAATCCCAAGGAGACTCCATCCAGTTCACCTCATGGGGCGCGGCTGAAGAATTGTTTCGCAAACAGAAGGCGTACTTCGACACCGATGCGACGAAGGCTTACGAATGGCGAGTCGATCAGCTCGACCGCCTTGTCCGCATGCTTAAGGAGAACTATCAGCGTTTTGCCGACGCCTCGCGCGAGGACTTCAAAACGGCGAGCCAGGAGAATGTCTTCGAGGTGTCGGCGCCGATTGCGACGAGTGAATTCGCAAAGTCCCAGCTGAAGGAGTGGATGAAGCCGGTCGAAGCGCCCCTCCCAAAGTTCCTCGCAAAATCCGGCCACAAAGGCATGGTGTACCGCGAGCCGTACGGGGTCACGCTGATTATCTGTCCCTTTAATGGACCTCTGCTGCTGTCGCTGCGCCCTGCCGTTGCCGCTCTATCGGCCGGGAATCCCTGCATGTTGAAACTGTCCGAAGCGCTGCTGGCAACGGATGAGCTGCTCCTGGAATTGATCCCCAAGTATTTCAAGGCGGAAGCATTTAGCGCTGTAATCGGGGCCCGCGAAACAGTCACGAATCTCCTGAAGCTTCCGTTCGATTTCCTGTTTCTCACGGGAAGCGTGGGCGTGGGCAAGGTAGTCATGCGAGCGGCTGCTGAAAATCTCACTCCAGTATTGCTTGAGCTGGGAGGACAGAACCCCGCCATTGTGGATGAGACAGCGAACGTTCCAGACGCTGCCAAGAAAATCGTCTGGGGCGCGATGACATGGGGAGGGCAGTGGTGTACCTCTCCGGGGTACGCGGTCGTTCATGAGTCCGTGGCAGAAGACTTCGTTGGGGAATGCAAGAAAGCTGTCGTCGAGCTCTACGGCCCGGACCCCAAAAGCAATTCAGACTACTCGCGTGTCATAAGCGCCGCCGCGGTGAAAAGGCTCGCATCCCTGATCGATCCCAAGAAGGTGGTTTATGGTGGTAAGTCCGACGCTCCGGCCCGTTACCTCGATCCAACCATCCTCTACCCGATTTCCTGGTCCGACAAAATCATGGAAGACGAAATCTTCGGGCCGCTTTTGCCTATCCTTACTTACTCCCAGCTCGGCAAGCTGATCGACAAGATCAAGTCGCTCCCCAAACCGCTTGCTGGCTACGTGTTCAGCCGGAATCAGCAGACGATCGATCGTGTGTTGCAGTCCGTTTCGTTTGGCGGGGGCGCGGTGAATCAGACCAACGTCTTCTTGTTCATTGAATCAATGCCTTACGGAGGAGTAGGAAGTTCGGGCATTGGGAACTACTACGGGAAATACGGCTACGATTCTCTCACGCACGCAAAATCAATCCTGTTATCTCCACCGGACGTGTCGATCGATCACTTGTTTCCGCCTTACACGAAAGAAAAAGTGCAGGCACTCAATCAATGGTTCGAGTACTGAGCGGCCGTTGGAACGCACTCACTGGAGGAGGGATATGGTCTTAGCTGGGATCAAGGTAGTTGATACGCCGCTGGTTTACGACGCGATTGAGCTGGCTAGGGATTCCTCAGAACCGTACCTTTTCAACCATGTGATGCGCTCGTGGCTTTTTGGTGTCCTCATTGGGGAAGGGGCGAAACCCGCTCCAGATCCCGAGCTCTTAGCAGTCTCGGCCATCCTGCACGATCTGGGGTTGACCGACCGCTACTCCGCACAGGAGCGATTCGAGGTCGATGGGGCCAATGCGGCTCGCTCGTTTCTGAAAGAACGTGGCAGTCCGTCACATCAGATCCAATTGGTGTGGGACGCCATTGCGCTTCATACGACCCGTTCCATCGCTCTTCACAAAGAGCCAGAGGTCGCGGTGACGCATTCAGGAATCGCTATCGACATATTTGGGGCGGGACTGGATCTAATTCCTCAAGATAAAGTTCGCGTAATTCTCTTGGAGTTCCCTCGCTTGTCGATGAAGAAGAAATTCCTGGAAGACCTCTGCGATGTGGTTCGCCGGAAGCCGGCTACGAGCTATGACAACTCCCTGCGGGATCTTGGCACGCGTTATGTGAAGGGCTACACAGCGCCGAGCGTGGCCGATCTCTTCGAAAATGCACCTTTTACCGAATAGTCCGATTGTCAACAGACCGGAAACCCATTTCAAGGAGCTCGTCATGGCTACTACAACTAGCTCACCGATTAAGACCAAAGCCCGCACGATCGACGGTTTGTCGATTCGTTACGCAGAAAGTGCTCCTCGCGAAGTATCCGCGATTCTATTGAGCCCTTGGCCGGAAAGCCTCTACACGTTTGAGCAGATGTGGTCTCGGCTCGCAGAGCACGCCCATCTCGTAGCGATCGACTTGCCTGGGTTCGGACATTCCGAACGGAAAGACGAATTACTCACATCGTCGGCAATGGGCGAGTTTGTCGCGCATGTAATTGACGCATTTGGGCTCAAGCAGCCGCATGCGGTCGGCCCGGACATTGGTACTTCCACGCTTCTGTTCACGGCGGCGAGACATCCTGGCCTCCTTCGCAGCATTGTCATCGGCAACGGCACCGCGGCCGTTCCCATACAGGTGGACGGGGTGCTGAAAGACGTCATCGACATGCCGAGTCTTGAGCCACTTCGCAAGATGAATCCGCGCGAGGGTGTCGAGTCGGTTCTTGCGTTTGTTGAGCGGTATAAACTTCCCGATCACGTGCGAGAGGACTTCGTGAGCGCGTACGAGGGGGACCGTTTCGTCGAATCCATACGTTTTCTTCGTGCCTACAAGACGGAGTTGCCCAAGCTCAGCGAACTCCTGCCGACGATTGAAACGCCTGTACAGATCATCACAGGCGACCACGATCCCGGTGTGCTTCCTGTGAATGGCGACTACCTACACGGGCGGCTACCTCACAACAAGTTCGATAAAGTCAACGCCGGCCATTTCGCGTGGGCGGACGTCGCTGACGAATACGCTAACTTGATTATCGAATGGTGGGAAGGGGGTTATGAACGCTCACTGCGGTCGAAGTAAGGACGCGTGAGTCAAGGCTCAATCACGAGTGGACTTGCGGGTGTCGAGGAATCTTCGCGCACTGAGGGGTTCTGTCGAAATCCGTGCGCTACAGGACCAGCCTCTTAGACACGAGGATTCGCCCGAAGAAGAGATTATGAGACTTCTACTTCTAGGAGCAACAGGATTGGTGGGTCGGAACGCATTAGCGCAGGCTCTGGCACAGCCGGCAGTCACAGAGGTCATAGCACCAACCCGGAAACCACTGACGAAGCAGGACAAGCTGATCAACCCAGTGGCTTCAAAATTGGAGCTGCTGTTGCCGGAGGTGACAGGGTGGGGACCCGACGCTGCAATCTGCGCGACCGGCACAACGATCAAAAAGGCTGGATCGAAAGAAGCCTTCCGTTCCTTCGATCACGATCTGCCGTTGTCGTTTGCACGGCTAGCTCACCAAGCAGGCGCACAGAAGTTCGCACTCGTCTCGGCCATCGGAGCATCGGTCGATTCGTCCTTCTTTTACGCGAGGGTGAAAGGTGAACTCGAACGAGATATTCGCGAGATCGGCTTCAGGTCACTCACCATCTTGCGACCCAGCATCATCGAAGGAGAGCGCAATGAGGTTCGTCTGGCCGAGAGCCTCGTGCTGAGGGTTTCACATTTCCTTGCGCCCGTTCTGCCGAAACGATTTCATGTCAATCCCGCTCCGAAAATTGCCCAAGTGCTCATCGACGCAGTCGTGACTGCGGAGCCGGGCTGCCACTTTAGATACTCAGACAGCCTCGTTTGACAGGTGGTT
>Ga0209802_1001345_pt1 | contig 18312 bp, 17 predicted proteins | sample GraSoiAngelo_129_FD_185886 | JGI IMG/M metagenome (GOLD analysis project Ga0209802, IMG submission 185886) | Grasslands soil microbial communities from the Angelo Coastal Reserve, California, USA - 14_0927_12_40cm (SPAdes) (version 2) | ecosystem: Environmental > Terrestrial > Soil > Grasslands ... | reverse complement strand
CGACTCGGCGTACGCGGTGCCGAACTTCGGCCGCTTCCGCGTCAACATGTTCCTGGCCCTGGGATCGGTCCGCGCGGTTCTGAGATCGATCCCGTCGAAGAAGCCGAAGTTCGAGGAGCTCGGGCTGCCGGAAGTGCTCGAGCATCTCTCGATGGAACGCCGCGGGCTCTTGCTGGTTACGGGCATCACCGGCTCGGGTAAGTCGACGACGCTCGCGGCGATGGTCGACTACATCAATCGCACCCGCAACGACCACATCATCACGATCGAGGACCCGATCGAGTTCACCCACGACGACATCGGCTGCGTCGTCAGCCAGCGCGAGATCGGCCACGACTCGCCGAGCTTCGCCACCGCGCTCCGCGCCGCGCTCCGCGAGGACCCGGACGTGATCCTGGTCGGTGAAATGCGCGACCCGGAGACGATGTCGGTCGCGCTCCACGCCGCGGAGACGGGCCACCTGGTGTTCTCGACGCTCCACACGCTGAACGCGAGTGAGACCGTCAACCGCATCATCGGGACGTTCCCGCCCCACCAGGAGCAGCAGATCCGCGACCAGCTCGCGGCCGTCATCGTCGGCATCATCTCGCAGCGCCTCATCCCGAAGATCGGCGGCGAAGGACGCATCCCGGCCGTCGAGATCCTCGTCGGCACCGGCGCCATCAAGGACTGCATCCGGGAAGCCAAGCGCACGCCGGAGATCCCGGCGTTCATCGCGCAGGGTCAGTCCCAGTACGGCATGCAGACCTTCGACCAGTGTCTGCTCAAGCTCTATCGCGACGGCATCATCTCGTACGAGACCGCCCGCGAAGCGGCGACCAACGCCGACGACTTCGACCTCAAGGTCCGCGGCATCTTCTCGACCGGCGAGCAGTCGTTCGAGCAGCGGACGACCGAGCGGGCCCCTCTGTCCCCGACCGGCAGCTCCTTCTTCAAGAGATCGTAACGAGTCCGCGCGGTCCGCGCCGAACCCTCGACGCGCGGACCGCGCGGCTCGCGGCCGCCGACCTCCTCTCCCGACGCGCGTGGACCACGCGCGAGTTGATCACGCGACTGCGCCGGCGCGGGGCGCCTCCCGACGTCGCCGACGCGGTGGTGGCCGATCTCACGGCTCGCGGCTACCTCGACGACGCGGCGTTCGCCCGCCACTGGGTCGCCGCGCGAGGGGCGCGCGGCTACGGCCCGGCGCGCCTGCGTGCGGAGCTCCGGGCGCGCGGCGTGGCCACCGCGCTCGTCGATGCGGCGCTGGCAGGCGCGGCCGAAGACGGCGAGCTCGAGCGCGCCCGCGCGGTCGCCCGCCGGCGCTTGCCCGCGCTGCAGCGCGGCGATCGCGCGCGGACCGCCGCGCGCCTTCGCGACCATCTCCTGCGTCGCGGCTACGCCGCGGCGGTGGTGGCGCGGGTCGTCCGCGAGTGCGTCGGCCTGCCGGTCGAGGACAAGTCGCGGTGATACAATTACGCTTCCGATGACCGGCGCCGAGCTCCGCGAAAAATTCCTGCAGTACTTCGAGCGCAACGGCCACACCCGCGTGCGCTCGTCGCCGCTCGTGCCCGGCGACGACCCGACCCTGCTCTTCACCAACGCGGGCATGGTCCAGTTCAAATCGGTCTTCCTCGGCGAGGAGCGGCGCGCGTACGTCCGCGCGACGAGCAGCCAGAAGTGCGTGCGGGCGGGCGGCAAGCACAACGACCTCGAGAACGTCGGCCGCACGGCGCGGCACCACACGTTCTTCGAGATGCTCGGCAACTTCTCGTTCGGCGACTACTTCAAGCCCGACGCGATCGCCTTCGCCTGGGAGTTCCTCACGCGCGACCTCGGGCTGGATCGCAAGCGGCTGATCGCAACCGTGTACACCGACGACGACGAAGCGTTCGCGCTGTGGAAGCGCGTGGCCGGCTTCGGTGACGACCGAATCTTGAGATTGGACGAGAAGGACAACTTCTGGGCGATGGGCGACACCGGCCCCTGCGGGCCGTGCTCCGAGGTGCACTTCCACCAGGGCGATCACATCGCCTGTGCCGAGGTCGCCGCGGGCCGACCGTGTCAGGGCCCGGCGTGCGAGTGCGATCGCTGGCTCGAGGTGTGGAACCTCGTCTTCATGCAGTTCAACCGTGACGCGGCCGGCACGCTCACGCCGCTGCCCCGGCCCTCGATCGACACCGGCATGGGGCTCGAGCGCGCCGCGGCGGTCGTGCAGGGCAAGGAATCGAACTACGACACCGATCTTTTCGCGCCGCTGATCACCGAGGTCTCGGCGCTCGCCCGCCGCCGCTACCGCGCGATCGAGGCCGACGACGTGTCGATGCGGGTGATCGCCGACCACGCGCGCACGACCACGTTCCTGATCGCCGACGGCGTGACGCCTTCGAACGAGTGGCGCGGCTACGTGCTCCGCCGCATCATGCGTCGGGCCATGCGCCACGGGCGCATGCTCGGGCTCACCGAGCTGTTCCTGTGGAAGACCGTCGACTGGGTGGTCAAGCTGATGGGCGAGGCCTATCCGGAGATCGTCGCCGAGCGCCCGCGCATCCAGGAGGCGGTTCGCAGCGAGGAAGAGCGCTTCGCCGAGACGCTCGACACCGGCACACTCAAGATCAAGGACTATCTGGCCGAGCACGCGAGCGACACGCGGCGCGTGGTGGACGGCCGCTTCCTGTTCACGCTCTACGATACCTACGGCTTTCCGATGGATCTCGCCGAGGAGGTCTTCCAGGACGCCGGTTGGCGGGTGACGGAGGGGACGCGCGCGGCCGCAGACGCCGAGATGGAGGCGCAGCGCGCTCGGGCGCGCGCCGGTGCCACCTTCGGCTCGGGCGACGACGCCGCGGCCTCGGCGATCTACCAGCGTCTGGGCGCCGAGATCTCGCCGACCGAGTTCGTCGGCTACGAGTCGCTCGCGTCGCCGGCTCGGATCCTGGCGATGGTCGACCCGGGCGAAGGCGGCGCGCAGCGGTTCACCGAGGCGAGCGAGGGCGCCGAGGTCGAGATGATCCTCGACCGCACGCCGGCCTATGCGGAATCGGGCGGCCAGGTGGGCGATACGGGCACGCTGGTCGGTCGAAGCGGCCGCGGGGAGATCGTCGACACGTACTATCGCGGCTCCAAGCTGATCGTGCACCGGGTCAAGGTCGTGAGCGGCAGCTTTCACGAAAACGAAGACGTCGCCGTGACCATCGAGACGCCGCGCCGACAGGGCCTGCGCCGGCATCACACCGGCACGCACCTGCTTCACGCGGGGCTCCGTCGCGTGCTCGGCACGCACGTGACGCAGGCCGGCTCCCTGGTGGCGCCGGATCACTTGCGCTTCGACTTCTCTCACGGGGCATCGCTGAAGGACCGCGAGGTCGAGCAGATCGAGGAGCTGGTGAACGAGCAGGTCCAGGCCAACGTGCCGGTCACGCAGTCCGAGATGGAGCTGGACGAGGCGCTCCGGATGGGCGCGATGGCGCTGTTCGGCGAGAAGTACGGCAACCGCGTGCGCGTGATCAAGATCGGTGATTTCTCGACCGAGCTCTGTGGCGGCACCCATCTCGATCGGACCGGCGACATCGGTCTCTTGAAGATCGCCGGCGAGGGCGCGGTCGCCTCCGGCGTGCGGCGCGTCGAGGCGGTCGCGGGGCCTGCCGCGATCGAGAGTGTGGCGCGCAAGGAAGCGGCGCTTCGCGAAGCGGCCGAGCTCCTGAAGATCGGCCCGCTGGAGGTCCCCAAGCGCCTTCAGAAGCTCCTCGAGGAGCAGCGCGCGCTCGAGAAGCAGCTGGCCGAGCTCGAGGGCCGGCTCGCCCGCTCCCGCGCCGAGGACCTGGTCAAGACCGCGCGCCAGATCAACGGGGTCGCCGTGATCGCCGGCCGGATCGACGGGCTCGACGCCGACGGGCTTCGCGCCGTCGCGGACACGCTGCGAAATCGCCTCGGTTCGGGAATCGTCTGCGTGGGAAGCGTCGTCGACGGCAAGGTGAACCTCATCGCCGCCGTCACGAAGGACCTGACCTCGCGCTTCCAGGCCGGCAGGCTCATCCAGGAGGTTGCGAAGGCCGTCGGTGGGGGCGGGGGCGGTCGACCCGACCTCGCCCAGGCCGGCGGAAAGGATCCGGCCAAGCTTGACGCGGCTTTAGAGCTGGCCTACGAGTTCGTGGCGCGCGCCGGGGCCTGAGGGTCAGAGCCCGTCCCTGGGGTAGAATATTGGGTGATGGCCCTTGGACGGATCCTGGTCGTCGATGACGAGGCCCCCGTGCGCGAGGTGTTGACCGAGTACTTCACCACAGAGGGTTACGCGGTCGAGGGGGCGGGGAGCGGTGCCGAGGCGCTGACCGTGGTTCGCGGCGGTCGGGCCGACCTCGTGCTCCTCGACGTCCGCATGCCCGGGCTCGACGGGGTGCAGGTCCTCCGGAAAATCCGCGAGATCAACGAGGACGTCCCGGTCATCATGGTGACCGCGAACGAGGACGTCGGTCTGGCCAAGGAAACGCTCAGGCTGGGCGCCTTCGACTACGTCGCGAAGCCCTTCGACTTCGACTATCTGGACCGGGCCGTCGCGGCGGGCCTCGCGCGCGCGGGCGAGAAAGCCCCGGCGGGCCACGCCCCAGAAGACGACCCGTGGAAGCGTCTGGCCCGCGCCGCGTTCGGCGCCGCGCGCGCCATGCAGCCGCTCGCGCGAACCTCGACGGGCGAGCGGATCGAGACGGCCGCGCTCGCCGCGGCGCGAAACGCAGCCGCCGGCCGATGCGCTGTCGCTGATGAACACCTCGCCGAGATGCAGCTGCTCCTCGACGTCGCCGCCGAGTTCGGTGATCTCCCGGCCGCAGACCGGGCGCTCGTGGAGTCAGCGCTTGAAGCGGCGCGCCGGTCACTCCAAGCCGCCGGCTGACCGGCGCCGCCGGGCGCATCGCCGCTCGGACGTCGAGCCGCACCTCAAGATTCTCCACACCGTCGCGGAGGCCGTCAGCCGTACGCTCGACGTCGAGGAAGTCCTGCGCACCGCGGTCGACGCGCTGACCCGCGTTACGGGCCACGAGATCTCGAGCCTTCACCTGCTGTCCGCGGACGGCAAGACGCTCGAGCTGCGGGGCGAGCGCGGAATGTCCACGCGCCTGCGCGAGGTGAATCGGAGCTTGCCGATCGGTGCCGGGCTCATCGGCCGCGTGGCACTGACCGGCAAGACAATCCGGCTCGACCGGAATTACGAGGACCCGAACGTCCTGCCGAGCGCGAAGGCCGCGGTCCGGCGCGAGCAGATCCGTGGCTTCGTGTGCGTGCCGATCCATAGCCGGGGCCAGATTCTGGGCACGCTTTCCCTCGGCCGGAAGACCGTCGAGCCCTTCGACAAGCCCGAGCTCGCGCTCGTCCAGGCCGCCGCCGACCAGATCGGCCTGGCGCTCGACAACGCGCGGCTCTACTCGGAGTCACTCCACCAGCTCGACGAGCTCAAGCGCGCGCACGCGCAGCTGATCCACGCCGAGAAAATGAAGGCGGTCGGCGAGCTGGCCTCTGGGGTGGCGCACGAGATCAACAATCCGCTGACGACGATCCTCGGCCAGACGCACCTCCTGCTCACGCACCCGGAGACGACCTCGCACGTGCGCGACCGCCTGGGCATCGTCGCCGAGGAAGCCGGTCGCGCCGCGCGCATCGTGCAGAACCTCCTGCTGTTCGCGCGCCACTACACGCCGGAGCGGCGGCCGTGCTCGGTCGCCGACCAGGCGCGCCGGGTCCTCGAGCTGAAGGGCTACCAGCTCCAGCAGGACAACGTCCGCGTCGTCACCGACTTCGCCTCGTGCCCGTTCGTGTGGGCCGACGAAAACCAGCTCCAGGTGGTGCTGCTCAACCTCGTCCAGAACGCGCACCAGGCAATGGCCAAGCATCCGTCGCAGCGGGTCCTGACGGTGCGCGTGTGGCCGTCCGACCGCCACGCCTGCGTCGAGGTGCGCGATACGGGCCCAGGGATCCCGGACGACGCTCTGCCCCGGATCTTCGACCCGTTCTTCACGACCAAGCCGCCCGGCGAGGGAAGTGGCCTCGGGCTCTCCGTGTCGTACGGGATCGTCGCCGAGCTGGGCGGTGTGCTCCGGGCCGAGAACTGTGAAGGCGGCGGCGCGTCGTTCGTCGTCGAGCTGCCGCTCGGGGAGCCCGCGGCCTGACGTTGCGCTCGACCGCGGCCCTCCTGCTGGTCCTGCTCACGACCGGCTGCGCCGGGGTCGGAGCTCCGGTGACCGGCGCGCCCGCCCATCACCGCGCGAACGGGTTCGCCAACACGAACCCTTCGTATGAGCCTGCCGGCGCCTGGACGCGCTTCACGTTCTTCGTCTCGCGCATCTTCGCCGCCACGTTCGCGCCCCGGACCGCGAGCTTCCCGTCGATCGCCAGCGATCTGCCGGCCATCCTCGACAATCGCGGCGCCGCGACCGTGACGTGGGTCGGTCACGCGACCCTGCTCGTGCAGCTCGACGGCGTCAACGTCCTGACCGATCCCCACTGGTCGATGCGCGCGAGCCCGTTCTCGTTCGCCGGGCCGAGACGCGTCTCGCCGCCGGGGCTCAAGTTCGAAAATCTGCCGCCGATCCATGTCGTCGTGATCTCGCACGATCACTACGATCACCTGGACGTGGCCACCGTCAAGCGCCTGGCCGCCGAGCATCGTCCGAAGTTCCTGGTTCCGCTGCGCCTCAAGCAGTGGTTCGCGGACATCGGCATCACCGACGTCGACGAGCTCGACTGGTGGGATCACCGTGTCGTGAAAGGGCTGACCTTCACGTCCGTCCCGGCTCAGCACTTCTCGGGACGGACGTTCTGGGATCGCAACCGCCGCCTCTGGAGCGGCTGGGTCGTCGCGGGCCGCGCCAAGCGTCTCTACTTCGCTGGTGACAGCGCGTACTTCGGCGGATTCAAGGAGATCGGCGCGCGCTTGGGGCCGTTCGATCTCGCCGCGCTGCCCATTGGGGCCTATATGCCCGCGGTCATCATGCGCGCAAGCCACACGACGCCCGAAGAGGCGCTGCGGGCATTCGCCGACGTTCGCGGGCAGCGATTCGTCCCGATCCACTGGGGCACGTTCGATCTCGCCGAGGAGCCCCTGGAAGAGCCACCTCAGCGGCTCGTCGCCGAGGCGAAGCGTTTGCGTCTCGACCTCGACCGTATTTGGGTTCTTCAGCACGGCCAGACTCGCTCGTGGTGACGGGACCAGGACGGCGCGGGCCGGGCGAGGGGGCGGGGTCCACGAGCAGCGGAGTGGGACCCCCTCGTCCCGTCCGCAGCTCGAAGAGCTGCGATTCGGGCGAGCGAGTGACGGAGTCGCTCGTGGACCCCGCGCCCCCGCCCGGCCCGCGCCGCCCGGCCTCATCCTCCCAATGTGGTTCTGACGAGTTGCAGTCCGGTTGCGACCCTGTGTGGGCCTAGAGAGATTCGAGGTGGAGACCTTTCAGGTAGCGGGTCTCGGGGATGGTCAGGACAACGGGATGGTCGTGAGCTTGACCGAGGCGATCGACGACACGGAGCCTCACGCCGGCGTCCGCGGCGGCGTCGCGGCAGATCTCGTCGAACATCGTGTCGGACACGTGATGGGAGCACGAGAACGTCAAGAGGCTCCCGCCGCGCTCCAGTAACCGAAGCGCGCGCAAGTTGATCTCCTTGTAGCCGCGGGCCGCCGCGTCGAGCGCCGAGCGGCTGCGCGCGAACGGCGGCGGGTCGAGGACGATCACACCGAAACGCGCTCCCTCGCGCTCGAGGCGCCGCAGCTCGTCGAAGACGTTCGTCGCGCTGATCTCCGCGCGATCGGCCACGCCGTTGAGCGCGAGATTCATGCGGGCGCCCGCGATCGCCTCGGGTGAGGACTCGATGCAGACGGCCCGGCGCGCGCCGCCGCGAAGCGCGTGGCAGGCGAAGCCGGCGGTGTAGCTGAAGGCGTCGAGCACGTCCCGGTCCCGGCTCAGGGCGCCCACTCGGGCGCGGTTCTCTCGCTGGTCCAGGTAGAGCCCGGTCTTGTGGCCGGTGCCGATCGCCACCTCGAAGGTCACGCCATCCTCGATGACCCGAACCGTCCTGGGCCCTGGGCCCCCGGCCCAGCCGAGGGCCGCCGAGAACCCCTCCAGACGGGCCGAGGTCGGGTCGTCCATGTCGAAGACGGACGCGTCGGCAAGGATGCCCCCGAGCGCAGCCGTGAACAGGGACCTGGCGCGCGCCATCCCCAAGGTGAGGCACTGAGCGACCAGGACGGGCCCGTAGCGGTCGACGACCAGCCCGGGCAGCCCGTCGGCCTCGCTCCAGACCAGCCGGCAGAGCGCCGGCGGCGCCTGTGAGGGGCCGCGCCGCAGGCCCACGGCTGCCGCGATCCGGCGCTGAAAGAACCCGGCGTCGAGCGGTTCGTCGGCCCAGGTGAGGATGCGACAGCAGAGCGCGGGCCTTGGATTGTAGAAGCCGCGCCCGACGAAGCGGCCGCCGGCGTCGATGACCGTGACCTCCGAGCCGGGCTCGACCTCGCTCGCGTCCGCCACGTCGCCCTTGAAGATCCACGGATGCGTTCGCGCCGCCTCGTGCCCGCGCTTGAGCCGAAGGGCCGGCCGACCACGCTTCATCGCCGGCGTGCCTGCGCGGTGATCGCCCAGCGCTCGTGATCGCGCCAGCGGCCCAGGAGCTTCAGGTAGCGCGGCGAGAAGCCTTCGCGGCGGAACCCGGCGCGCCTGACCAGACGAATCGACGCGCGATTGCCCGGCTGGATGTTCGCCTCGAGGCGGTGCAGGCCGAGCGATTCGAAGGCATGGCGCAGTACGAGCCCGAGCCCCTCACTCATGTAGCCCTTGCCCATGAACGGCCGGCCGGCGTAGTAGCCCAGATAGGCGCTCCGGAAGTTGCCGTGGAAGATCTGGCTCACGTTGATCACGCCGACGATCGCGCGGTCCTCGAGCCGGCAGACCAGGAACGCTCGCGCCGTCGGCCGTCGCGTCCGCCGCAGGTACGCGGCGAAGGCGCGGCTCGCCGGCGGCACGACCCACGGACGGAGCGCGGTGCGGCTCGCCCTCATCAGGGCCAGGAACTCGTCGCGGTGCCGCGCCGTCGGGGCGCAGAGGAAGACACGGCGGCCGATTTCGAGGGCGCCGAGCGGCCGCGCGGCCACGGCGCTATTTCTTGCGGAGGACGACGACCATGATGATCGGGTGCCGCGAGCGCTCCAGGATCTGGTAGGGCTTGAAGCCGAAGAACCACTGGACGAACTCGAAGCCGCCCGCCAGCTCGACGACCGTCTTCAGTTCTTGAGGAAAGACCATGCGCGACAGGTGGGTCTGCCGGTAGAGCCGGCGGGTGCCGTTCTCGATGGCCTCGAGCGTCATGCGCTCGCGGAAGACCTGCGAGACTGGATCGACGTCGTTGAGCGCCGAGAACGACGCTCGGACGATCAGCCGTCCGCGGCGCTTGGACCACGTCCATCGCCGCGCCGGGTTCGTCCACGAGGACGCCATGTAGCGGTCGAAGACGTAGAGCCCGCCGTGCTTGAGGCATTTCGCGACGGCTCTCAGATGGGCAACGAGCTGCTCGGTCTTGAGAAGATGCCCTTGCGAGTCCTGCATGCAGATCGCGGCATCCACCGGCTGGGCGAGCCGGAAGTCGGTCATGTCGCCGACGACCAGCTCACCCGGATAGCCCTTGGCCGCGAACCGCTCGCGCAGGAACTGGATATTGCGCGGTGACAGGTCGAGCCCCGACATCATGTATCCACGGTCAGCCAGCCGCATCAGGTGGGGCCCGGTGCCGCAGGCGATGTCGACGACCCGGCGGACACGCCGGCGCGAGAAGCGCTTGAAACAGTGAACGAGGAAGTCGACCTCGCCCTTGCGGTTGAGATCGAAGGCGATCTCGTAGAAGCGCGGGGCGCTGTACTCCCGAGCCCGGCTCTTCTCGCGAAGCCTCAGCGGAGTTCCCCCCACCACGCTAGGAGCGCCTCGCGGATCACCCAGGAGGCGGCGATGCCGGTCCGGCCGGAGGGATCCCAGGCGTGAGCGACCTCCACGAGGTCGCCGCCGATGATCCGGCAGCCTTCCAGCATCCGGACGATCTCGACCAGCTCGGGCACTCGGAGCCCGCCGGGCTCGGGCGAGCCGGTCCCGGGGGCCTCGGCCGGGTCGAGGACGTCGATGTCGATCGTGACGTAGAGCGGATGACTCCGGAGCTCGGGGAGCAGCCGGCGCACGACTTCCACCGGATGGCCGGCCACCATCGGGTACATCGGGAAGAAGTGGGGCCGGCGGCGGTGGTACTCCTCCCGAGCCCCGGTGCGGATCCCGACCTGGTACACGCGCTCCGGAGGGACGACGTCCATCACGCGCGCGAGGGCCGAGGCGTAGTTGTAACGCTCGCCGAGGAACTCCTCGCGCAGGTCCGGATGGGCGTCGAGGTGAAGGATGCGGAGGTCGGGGAACGCCGGCCCTAGCACCTCGATGACCGATACGGTGGCCGTGTGGTCTCCGCCCAGCATGAACGGGATGAGCCCCGGACGCCACCAGGCGGCGATCTGCTCACGCGCGGCGTCGAGCTGCTCTCGAGGCGGCGCGCCGTCGGGCAGCTCGCAGTCGCCGATGTCGGCGATCGCCAGGTCTTCGAGGTCGCGCGCGAGCGCCGGCGAGTAGGTCTCGATCGACTCGGAGCCGAGCCGGACGTCGAGCGTGCCCGCGTCGGCGCCCTTGCGGAGATTCACCCGCCCCTCGAACGGAATGCCGTAGATGACGATGCGAGCGTCAGCGAGAGGAAGCCGGCAGCCGATGAAGGTCGGAGAGACCGAGCGCATGACTTCTTCGCTAATCTAGCCACTCGCCGATCGATTGCAAGTGGAAACTGCCGGACCACGCTCGTCGTGACCGACTCCGTCACCCGAGCGGGGCGCGCAGCCCGGTCCGCCCGCTCTCCGCGGCGCTCCAGCAGTGCTTCGAGGCGGCGACAACGACGCGCGCGACTCGAGCGCGCCGCCGAACTCGGTCGCGAGCCGCGCTCGTTCCGCCTCTCCGCGGCGCGCTCGGCTGCGCTCGAGGCCGCCGGAAAAGCGTTTTTTTCTTGCAATGGGTGAAAACGGACCCTACAGTGAAACAAGTTTTGTCTTAATAGAGAAATTTTTTCGAATACGAAGAGCACGCAATAGCGACGTGAATGAAATGTCGCAGGAGAGGTGCGGTAGATGAACGGATCGAAAGGGGGACCACTGGCTTGAACGCTCTGGGACGACACCTGCTGCTCGAGATGTTCGACTGCGACCCTGACGCCATCAACAGCCTCGAGGCCGTCAAGGGAGCCCTCATAGAAGCCGCGAAGCGGGCTCAAGCGACCATCGTCGACGTCGTCTTTCACGAGTTCAACCCGTTCGGGATCAGCGGAGTCGTTGTCATCGCAGAATCCCACCTGGCGATCCACACGTGGCCGGAGTATCGGTACGCGGCCGTGGACATCTTCTCGTGCGGCGAAGTCCTCCAGCCGGAGGTCGCCGCCAACTACCTGGTCGAGCAATTCGCGGCCGAGCGCACCTCGATCGTCGAGATGCAGCGAGGCATGTTCCTCAACTCGGCGGTGCCGATCGTCAACAAGAGCCCGGTTCCGGTCAGTTGATCAATTCGCAGTCCTATAAGTGGTTCTTCGAGACCACGACCCCGTTCGAAGGGCATATGCATGCCATCGCCAAGACGGTCGTGGAGGCCCAGACCAAGTTCCAGCACGTCGAAATATTGCAGACGGTCGCCTATGGCAAGGTCCTGGTCCTCGACGGCCGCATCCAGTCGAGCCAGGGTGACGAATTCATCTACCACGAGGCATTGGTGCACCCGGGCCTTTTGGCCACCGAGGGAGCTCCCAAGAGCGCCCTGGTGATCGGCGGGGGCGAAGGCGCCACCCTCCGGGAGATTCTCCGCTACCCTTCCATCACCCGTGCCGTCATGGTGGACATCGACGGCGAGGTGGTCGAGCTCTGCAAGACGCACCTGCCCGAGTTGCACCAGGGCGCGTTCGATGACCCTCGAACCGAAGTCAGGCACGAGGACGCGCGCGCCTACCTGGAGAAGAGCAAGGAGCGCTTCGACTTCATCTCGGTCGATCTGGTCGAGCCGCTCGAGGAAGGGCCGGCCTGCATGCTGTTCACCCGCGAGTTCTACACGCTGGTGAGAGATCGGCTCACGCCGGGCGGGACGATGTCGATGCAGGCCGGAATGACGAAGCGCGGCGAGCTGGGGTTCTTCACGTCGATCCACCGAACCCTGCGCGAGGTGTTCCCCGTCGTCGCCGGCTACCAGAGCTTCGTCTCGTGCTTCGGCACGCCGTGGGGGTTCATCGTCGCGTCGAAGAAAGTCGACCCCACCAAGCAGGACGCCAGGATGGTCGACAAGCTCGTCGCCGACAGAATCAAGGGCTCGCTCGAGTACTGGGACGGCGTGACCCATCAGCACGCCTTCAGCCTGCCGAAGTTCATCCGCAAGAGCATTGCGAAACAGACCCGGATCGTCACCGACGCGAACCCCCTGATCGTCGCCTGAGCCGTTCCCAAGATGCCAACCCAGCGTGGCATCGGGCTGATCATCCTGGTCGTCCTCGCCGGCCTCGTCGTGGGCTCGCTCCTCGGAGAGCTTCTCGGCAGTCTTCTCCCGGCCGGAAACGCCCGCGAGTTGATGACCCGAGGCCCGATGATCGGGCTGATGCCGCCCGCCACGGTCGACTTGCGGTTCCTGGCCATGACCTTTGGGTTGAGTCTCAAGATCAATCTGGTCGGCGTCGTCGGCGTCGTCCTCGCCACTCTCGCCCTTCGCCGTCTCTAGGCGGGGCGCCGGGCGGAGGGCAGCGGGGTGCCGGCCGGGATCTGGTTGCTACTATCCGGGACACGAAGCCCCCCGCCTAGAGCCATGAGGTTGATACTGGCGTCTCGATCCCCGCGACGCCGGGAGCTTCTGCGTAGGATTTGGGCGGAGTTCGACGTGATTCCGAGCGACATCGAAGAGGTTCTTGACGGCGGTCCGACACCTGCCGCGGTGGCTGGGCTCGCTTTGAGGAAGGGGCGGTCGGTGGCGGGGAGAGTTGGGGTGGGAGTGGTGCTCGCGGCGGACACCGTGGTCGTCGTCGACGGGCTTGTGCTGGGGAAGCCGTCGGGGCCGGAGGAGGCGAGGGCGATGCTCGTGCGGTTGCGCGGGCGACAGCACGAGGTCATCACGGGTGTCGCGGCTATCGACGCCGCGACCGGTCGATCGGCGTCGACGACGGCCGTGAGCAGGGTCCTGATGGCGGCCTATCCCGACGCGACGATCGATGCCTACGTGGCGTCGGGCTCGCCCTTCGACAAGGCGGGCGGCTATGCGATCCAGGACCTGAACGGGGCGCTGGTCGACGGTGTGGTCGGCTCGTACACCAACGTGATCGGGCTGCCGGTGGAGGCGACGCGACGCCTGCTGGAAGACTTCGGCGTCGTCAGCGAGCGGAGGGCTTGATCTGAAGCAGCATGTCCTCGGGCCGCGGGATCTTCACCGACTGCGGCAACGGCGTGTGCGTCCGGATGATCGAGATCGTCTGCTGGAGCTGGTCGGCCGAGACCAGACCGTCCGCCAGATAGAGCCCGTGCGAGGCCGTGAGCCGGGCCTCGAAATCGGCGAACTCGCCGACCACGCGGGTCGAGAGCCGATCCGCCAGGTCTCGCGCGTCGGCCGCGCGGATCCGCTGCTCGGCTTTTCGGAGCGCGCGCACTACGGCGGACAGCTCTCGCTCCGGCGGCCGCCGGTCGGCCCGGGCGAAGACGGCGGCGTTCACCGTGCTGGACCCGAGGACCGTCGCCGCGGCGCGCGGAGTCCGAAAGTCGGCGAGCAGCTTGGCTCGGCCCTGACTCAGGAGCTGCGAGGCCATCGGCTCGGGAACGAGCGCGACGTGGACGTCACCCGAGTCGATGGCGGTCACGAGGCCGCGCTCGCCGAGGCTCATCACGCGCACCTGGGCGATGCTGAGGCCCGCGCGGGCCAGGAGCCAGCCGAACCAGGCATGCTCGGGCGCTCCCGGCGTCGTGACGCCCACACGCAGCGCGGAGAGGTCCTCGATCGATCGGACGGCGCTGGTGTGAGGGCCGGCCACCAGCAGGGCGACCGGGGGCGCGGCGGTCAGCCCGAAGATGAGCCGCGGGGCCTGATTGGTCGCCCGCAGACCGAAGCGCAGGATCGCCTCGAGCGTCGTGGCGGCGAGATCCGCCTGGCCCTGGGCCAGCGCCTCGGCGGCGCCGGATTCGGCCCGCGTCGTCCTGATCGTGACCGCGAGCCCCTCCGCAGCGAAGTAGCCCTCGGCCTCGGCAACCCGGATGGGAAGGTACTCGGGTGAGGATGGCGGGCCGCTCACCGCGAGCAGCAGGGCCTGGAGGAGGACGATGAGCCCGGGCATCGGCTCAGGTCCGCGGCGCGGCCGGACGCCCGGTCCGCCGCGCGATCGCTCCAAGGCCCGTCTTCTGCGCCTCTACGAGGTGCTCCGCCGGCGCTACGGCCCGCAGCGCTGGTGGCCGGGCCGCTCGCCGTACGAGATCGCCGTTGGCGCGGTCCTCACCCAGCACACCACCTGGATCAACGCCGCCCGGGCGATCGCGGCGCTCCGAGCCCGCCGCCGCCTGACGTCCGAACGGCTGGCGGCCCTCGGCGTGTCCCGCCTCTCCGGGATCATTCGCTCGGCCGGGACTCACCGCGTGAAAGCTCGTCGCCTCCAGGCGTTGACCCGCTGGATCCTCGAGCGACTGGACGGAAGACTGCGGCGGATGCGGACGATGCCGCTCGGTCCGCTCCGCGCCGGCCTGCTCGAGATCCCGGGTCTCGGGCCCGAGACCGCCGACGCGATCTTGCTCTACGCGGCCGGCCGCCCCGTGTTCGTCGCCGACGCGTACGCCCGACGCGTCCTCGCCCGCCATCGTCTGATCTCCGCGCACGCGGGCTACGAAGAGGTCCGCCACTGGCTCGAGGCGCACTTGCCGTCCGATCCCGACCTCTTCAACGAGTTTCACGCGCTGCTCGTGGCGGTCGGCAAGTCGAATTGTCGGTCGCTCCCGCGGTGCGAGGGCTGCGCGCTTCGCTTCGACCTGCGCGGTCGTCGCCCCGCTCCCTACTGACGCCTGCAGATACCCGCGGCCCGGGCAGTCGATCGGCGCGCGCTCATCGGCAGAATTCGGTCAGCACCGCGACGATTCGCTCCGCCGCGTCGGGGACCCCGAGGGTGCGCGCGTGCTCGCCCATCTGTTTCAGCCGCGCCGGATCGCCGACGAGCGCCCGTACCTCGCGCTCGAGCCGCTCGGTGGTGAGCATCGACTGAGGCAGGACCACGGCGCCGCCGGCGCGCTCGACGAGGCGGGCGTTCTCCATTTGCTCGTCGCCACTGGTGCCGGGGAGCGGAACGTACAGCGCGGGGACTCCCAGCTGGCAGCACTCGTTCACGGTGCCGGCTCCGGCGCGGGCGACCGCCAGGGCCGCGGCGGCGTAGATCTCGGCCAGCTCGGCGCCGACGTAGGGGACGACGGTGTAGCGACGGGTCAGGCTCGGCGGCAGCGCGGCGCGGCGCTCCTCGAGCCACTGCCGGTCGCCGGTCGCGGCGTTGTCGCCACACTGGTGGATCATCTGGACGTGCACGAGCAGGGCAGCGAGCGCCTCGCCGACGACCCGATTGATCCGGTGGGCGCCCAGAGCGCCGCCGGTGACGTACACGAGCGGAACAGCCGGGTCCAGCTGGAAGCGCGCGATGGCGCTCGAGCGCGAGCCCGACCGGAGCTCGGGCCGGAGCGGATTGCCCGTCACGACCACGCGGGAAACGGGGAAGCGCCCTGCCTTGTCGGGAAACGTGACCGCGATCCGCCGCGCGAATCGGGCGCCGATCCGGTTCGCCAGCCCGGGCACCGCCGTCTGCTCGTGCAGAACGATCGGCACGCGCGAGACCGCCGCCGCGAACATCACCGGCAGCGCGACGAAGCCACCGGTGCCGAAGACCACCTTGGGACGAAGGGCTCGCAGGGCGTGAAACGCGCCGAGCATGCCCATCGGCACGTTCACCGCGAGATCGCCCACGTTCTGCCACGCCCAGTAGCGCCTGAGCTTTCCGGTGGCGATGGCGACGTAGGGGATTCCAGTCGGCGGAACGCGCTGGGCTTCGTTGCCGGAGCGCGAGCCGATCCACGCGCACGAGATCCCGCGCTCGCGCAGAACGGTCGCCACCGCGAGGCCAGGGCTTGTGTGTCCCCCCGTGCCGCCGCCCGCGATGACGACGTCGACGGTCGACAATTACAGGCGTGCCATGGCCGGCGGGGCCTCTTCGGATCGCTCGCCTCGGGCCTGGGGGCCCGAGCCCCCGGCCGGCCCTGCGGCTCGCACAGCGGCCCCGCGACGGCCTGCAGTGCGCACGACCACCAGAAGGCACGCCTCGGCCGGCGGGGCCCCAGCCCCGCGACGGCCTGCAGCGCGCACAACCACCAGAAGGCGCGCCTCGGCCGGCGGGGCCCCAGCCCCGCGACGGCCTGCAGCGCGCACAACCACCAGAAGGCGCGCCTCGGCCGGCGGGGCCCCAGCCCCGCGACGGCCTGCAGCGTGCACGACCACCAGAAGGCGCGCCTCGGCCGGCGGGGCCCCAGCCCCGCGACGGCCTGCAGCGTGCACGACCTCGCTCACCCGGCGGTTCCCTTGCTCTGATGCCGCTCGAGGGCGAGCTCGATCAGACGATCGACCAGATCGGCGTAGGGCAGACCCGAGGCCGCCCACATCTTGGCGTAAGCGCTCGTCGCGGTGAACCCCGGGATCGTGTTGATCTCGTTGACCACCACCCGGTCGCTGTCGCGCTCGACGAAGAAGTCGACGCGGGCCATGCCCGAGCAGTCGATGGCGCGGAAGGCCGCGACCGCGAGCTCCTGGAGGCGCCTGGTGGTCTCCGGCGACACCGGCGCCGGGATCGTGAGACGCGACTGGCCCTCCAGGTATTTGGTCGAGTAGTCGTACCACTCCGCGTCGTAGCCGATCTCGCCCGGCAACGAGGCGATCGGCTCGTCGTTGCCCAGCACGCTGACCTCGATCTCCCGCGCGTTGATCCCCCGCTCGATGATGATCTTGCGGTCGTGGCGGGCCGCGAGATCGATCGCGGCGGCGAGCTCCCGCTTGTTCGGAACTTTGCTGATCCCGACGCTCGAGCCGAGGTTCACCGGCTTGACGAAGCACGGAAAGCCGACGGTCTCGGCCACGCGCGCCGCGACGCGCTCGGGGGCCTGTCGCCACTCGTGCCGGGTCACCACGAGGTGCTCGACGATCGGCAGGCCGTGGGCCTGGAACACAGCCTTCATCGTCGCCTTGTCCATTCCGACCGCGGAGGCGAGGACCCCCGCGCCCACGTACGGAACGTCGGCGAGCTCGAAGAGGCCCTGGATGGTGCCGTCTTCACCGTACGGCCCGTGGAGCATGATGACGACGACGTCGAGCCCCTGGCGGAGCTCGGGCGGCAGGCTGCCGGCGGGCTCGGTGCGCGCGAGGCTTTCGACGGAGGCGCTCTCCCCGGCTTCGGCCCGAGTGGCGAGCGCCTTCTTCACGGCGCCGTCCGCGTCGTTCGAGGGCAGCGCGACGCGCGCCTCGGCGGCCAGCGCCCGCAGGGGCTCGCCGCCGACGACCCAGCGTCCGTTGCGGGCGATGCCGATGGGCACAACGGTGTGACCGCGCTCCTCGAGGGCGGCGATGACCGAGGCCGCGGAGGCGAGCGACACCTCGTGCTCCCCGGAGCGCCCGCCAAAGACCACGCCCACGCGCAGGCGAGGCATACCGGCCATTCTAGCAGCAGAGCCCGGGCCGGCCGCTGAACCCGATCAGGCCGGTCCGGCGGCGATGAGGATGGCCTTGGCGATGAGGCCGATGAACTCGTAGGCCGGCCCGATCCAGAGCCCGCGGATGAGCCAGAGCCCGATGAAAACGCCTACATAGGCGACACCCAGGAAGATCCAGTCCGGCACATCGCGCAGGGGTAGGACCGCCCGGAGGATCCCGGCGCCGATCGCCCCGAGGAAGGCGATGATGCCGGCGCCAGCGGCGATCGCGAGCGGCGTCAGCAGAACGAACATGAACGAGGTCACGATCGCTTCGCCGCGACCAATAGGGGTCGCGAACCGTTCGCGGACCGCCGGCTGGTCGGCGAGGCGCTCGAGGGCCTGGGCGACCTTGGCCCAGCTGATGAAGCCAAAGTAGGAGAGAAGGAAGAGGACGCAGGCCCCGAAGAAGATCCAGTGCCGCCGCTTGAGGAGATTGAGCGGCCACATGGCCTATACCCTAGGCCGTTGGCGCTCGGAGCGCCAGCGCCTCCACTCGGCGAGCCGGCGGCCCAGCT
>Ga0209802_1001342_pt1 | contig 18322 bp, 16 predicted proteins | sample GraSoiAngelo_129_FD_185886 | JGI IMG/M metagenome (GOLD analysis project Ga0209802, IMG submission 185886) | Grasslands soil microbial communities from the Angelo Coastal Reserve, California, USA - 14_0927_12_40cm (SPAdes) (version 2) | ecosystem: Environmental > Terrestrial > Soil > Grasslands ... | reverse complement strand
TGCACGAGCATTTCGTCGACCCGGTGCGGATCCGCGACGGGCGCTACGTTGCGCCGCAGGCTCCAGGTTTCAGCATCACGATGCGACCCGCATCGCTGCGTGAGTTCGAATTCCCGATCGGCTCGGCATGGAGGACCGCTTGAACTCAGGCGTCCTTTCGGCGGTGGCCGCGAGCGGGCAGCACCTGATTCGGGCCGATCAAGGGATGTTCCTCAAGCGTGGCGGCGCGGTGATCCGCCTGGAGGTGATCCGGATCGACGGCATCGGCGTCCTCGAAAACCGCATCAAGCGGCATGAAGTCCGTGGCCGGGCGAATCCCGCATGAGCGGAGGGCGGCTTCAAGGCAAGGTCTGCATCATCACCGGCGCCGGCTCCGGGATCGGCCAGGCCACCGCCCGCCTTTTCGCAGCTGAGGGCGCTCGCGTCATCGTCGCCGACGTCGATGACAAAGGCGCCCGATCCACCGTCGCCGGGATCAAGAAGAGTGGGGGAGACGCTGTCGCCGAGCATGCCGATGTCACCGACGAAGAGGAAACGAAGTCATTGGCGGCCAAGGTGGCGCGGCGGTTCCATCGCATCGACGTTCTCTTCAACAACGCCGGCATCAGCGGCGTCGGGGACGTGGTCGAGACCGAACCTGACATGTTCGATCGCGTGATGAGAGTCAACGTGCGCGGGGTCTATCTGATGAGCCGGGCGGTCGTGCCTTACATGATCAAGCAGCGGTCGGGTTCGATCATCAACATGTCGTCCTGCATCGCCGAGATCGGCCTCGCGCGCCGTGTGTCCTACGCGGCATCGAAGGGCGCGGTCCTGTCGATGACCAGGTCGATGCAGGTCGACCTCGCACAGCACGGCATCCGGGTCAACGCCCTCCTGCCGGGAACAATCCTCACGCCATTCGTAGAGCGATACCTCAAAGAGTCCTACAAGGATCCCGAGGAGGGTTACGCGTCGATTCGCAAGCGTCAGCTGTCGAGTGAGCTGGGCCGGCCGGAGGACATCGCGCCCGCGGCCCTATACCTGGCGTCGGACGAATCGCGTTTCGTGATGGCGTCAGGGCTGGTCATCGATGGAGGGGTGTCGGGGGCCAAGTAGCCGCCTCTCCAGGGCTACTCGGACTTTGGCGCGGCCTCCATGCCTTCCTTGAGCAAACCTTCGAGATCGAGCCGGTGGCCGACGAAGGAGAGATGACCGTCCTTGTCCCGCGGCCACTGGTCATTGGGGCGGTCCCAGGCCAACTCCAGCCCGTTGCCATCCGGGTCGCGCAGGTACAGCGCCTCGTGTGTGCCGTGGTCGTTGACACCATCAAGGGGCCAGCCGGCTTCGGCCAGGCGTCGCAGCGCGTCACCGAGGTCGGCCCGCGTCGGGTAGAGGATCGCGACGTGGTAGAGGCCGGTCGTGCCGGGGGGCGGGGGAGACCCGCCCTTTGACTCCCACGTGTTGAAGCCCAGGTGGTGGTGGTAGCCGCCCGCGGACAGGAAAAGGGCATCGGGCATCCGGACCACCACGTCAAAGCCGAGGATGCCGACATAGAACGCATGGATTCGCTCGATGTCGGCCGTCTTCAGATGGACGTGGCCGATTCTGGTGCCGGCAGCAACGGATCGCGGAGCGCGCTCGCGAGGGACTACTCCAGTTTCGTACTCGGTCTGGCTTGGGGCTTTGGTGCTCATGGTTTTCTTGTGTTGACCTTACGCCGGCGGCCCGACTAGCTTCCAGCCGTTCTGCGAGGGCCAGTTGTTGCGGATCTGGAGGGTGACGTTCAACAGCGCCATGCCCTCGAGTACGCGGGCCATCACCAGTGGGCCGGCGTCAATGGGGCGGAACCCGATCGATTCGACGAACTCTAGGGTCTTGTCCTTGGCGTCCTGGTCGTCGCTGGCCACGAATCCGTCGAGGCGAACGCCATCCACGGTCGGATCGGCCATGCGCGAGGCAAAGGCGTAGTTGAAGGCCTTGACCACGCGAACCTTCGGGTGGCGTTTCTGGATCTCCTCCGCATTGGAAGCGGTCCCGAGCACCTCTCCGGGGTTTTGGGTGTTGACATGGTTGGTCGCGTCGATGACGACCTTGTCGTCGAGAGACGATCCCAGGCCGCGGAACACCTCGCCGAGCTTGTCGTAGGGCACGGCGATGATGACGACGTCGGCGCCCTGGACTGCTTCGGCGTTGGAATTGGCTGCATGCGCACCGACTGATAGAGCCGCCTTGGCGGCGTTCTCGGGGTTGGCCGAGCTCATCGTCACAGCGTGCCCCCCGCGAGTGCTTGATTTTGCCAGCGCCGTGCCAACGTTCCCCGCGCCTATGATCGCGACTTTCATCTCCTGCTCCCTTTAGCCTTAGACGTGCCCGAGCTAATGGACGAGAACAACTAATGATGGTCGCTTATTCGAGCTCGAGGTGCCCTTGAGCCTCGACTGGATACCCGCCAGGACACCGGGGAGGATCCCTCTGGTCGGCGCGACGGTGCGACTCGAGCCGATCGATCCCGCGAACCACGCCGCCGCGCTTTTCGCCGCCTCGCATGAGATCGACGGTGGCAAAGCCGTTTTCCGCTACCTCCCGTACGGACCATTCGCCGGGGTCGACGACTTCAAACCGTGGCTCGAGCAATGCGCCTCATCGAACGATCCGCTCTTCGTCGCCATCCTGGAAGGCGAAACAGCGGTGCCGAAAGGCATGGCCAGCTTCATGCGCATGGCTCCAGAGCACGGTGTGATCGAGATCGGCCACATCTGGTTCGCTCCTTCGATCCAGCGCACGCGCCAGGCGACCGAGGCCATCTATCTGATGACCAGATACGCATTCGACGACCTCGGCTATCGCCGGCTCGAGTGGAAGTGCGATGCGCAGAACGAACCCTCGCGTCGCGCGGCCGAGCGTTTCGGCTTCAAGTTCGAAGGCGTGTTCCGCCAGCACCTGGTCGTGAAGGATCGCAATCGTGACACGGCGTGGTTCTCGATCCTCGACGGCGAATGGCCGGTCATCCAGACAGCGTTCGAGGCCTGGCTCGCACCGGATAACTTCGACGCCGGCGGCCGCCAGCGACAATCGCTCGCCGCCTTGCGAGAAGCGCGGATGTGACCTGGAGACATGCGCATCTGTACCTGGAACATCCATCTCGGCCGGCGGCTCGACCGGATTCTCGAAGCAGTTCGCATCCACTCCGATTTCGCCGGGCTCGACCTGATGGCTCTCCAGGAAGCCTCGGTGCACGACGGCCGGACCGATGCCGAGGCGATAGCGTCGGCGCTGGGTCCTGAATATCGATCCTTCCAGGCCACCGCCCAGCTTCGAGGCGAGAGAAGCCAGGCCAACGCCCTGATCTGGAGACAGGGGTCGTTCGAGCTGGGCCGCTCCCCTGAGGTCGTCACCCTCCCGGGGCGGGGCGAGATTCAGGTGCGGCGGGTAGAGCGAACGCTGCTGCGGGCGGCGCCGCCTCAGGCTCGCATGGCCTTGTGCCTCGAGTCCGACACACTGCGCGTCTATGTCTTGCACCTGGACGTGATCGGCTTTACACACAAGCTCGAGCAGTTCAAAGCGGTCGTCAGCCACATGGCCGGGCGCGCACCGGTTCCGCTGGAGCTTGTCGCGGGCGACCTCAATACCTTCGGACCGGCAATCGTTCAGCCCTGGCGGCGGCTCGCTGCCGCGGCGAGGTCCGCAGGCTTGGTGAATGTGACCGCCGGGATTCGCCGCACGCACTGGACCGGCCAGAAGCTGGACGCCATCTACGCCCGCGCCGCAGCTCCTGTCTCCCACCGCGCCTGGACATTAAAGGTGCGCGCATCGGACCATCTGCCTGTGTTCGCCGAAATCAATCCGCGGGCCGCATAGGTCCGATGGGCTCGTCGCTCGTGATTCTTCACATCGATGGCCTTGGAGCGGACTCTCTCGAAGAGGCGCTGAGCGAGGGCCTGATGCCGTTCACCAAGCACCTGATGGATCGAGAGGGCTACACGATCCATCCCTACCGCTGTGGTGTCCCGTCGACGACGCCGTTCGCACAGGCCGGAATCCTCTACGGCGACAACTCCGAGATACCCAGCTTTCGATGGTGGGATCGGGAGCGCCAGGTGCTGGTCCAGTTCGGGGCCAGGTCCACTTTCAAGAACGTGGCGGACAAGTACTTCCAGGGCTGCCGGCCGCTTACCGAGGGCGGCGCCTGCATCGCGGCTTGCTACCCGGCAGGAGCGGCCGAAGACTTTGGCATTGCGTACCAGGAACGCAGCTACGGCGAGCAGAAGGGATCGCGCTCCGCGTGGCGCGTGCTGGTGCCTTACCTCGCCAACCCCGTACACCTTGGGGATTGGGTCTGGCACACGGTGGTGTCGATCTGGCGCACGGTGTCGATGTACCTTCGCGCGCGCCTCAGCGGGCGGCACCCGGCGCGTCCCTACGTCCTTACCGATGCACTCCAGGAAATCTTCGTACACCACCTGACCCGCTTTGCGGTCGAGAAGGCGATGGGTGGGGGTTTTACGCCGATCTACGCAGGCTTCTATGCGTTTGATGAAACCGGCCACGCCTTCGGGCCGGCGGACAAGCAGTCACTCAAGATCCTCCGGCATGTCGACCGAACCATCGAGAAGATCGCCGGCATGCGCGGCGGTAGCTACGAGCTGGTCGTGCTCTCAGACCACGGGCAGATCGAAACGGATCCTTTCTACCGCGAAGACGGCGTCCACCTCGGGAAACTGGTCGCCGGCTGGATGCCTGGATTCCACGTGGTCGAGATGAAAGGGAAGACCTTCGGCGCCCACCGCGAACACGCCAAGGGCCGGATCCATCTCACGTACTCAGGCGGTCTTGGGCATCTGTACCTGGCGGACGAGTCACATCGGCTGTCTTACGAGGATCTGGAAATCCGGTTCCCGCACCTGGTCACCAACCTCGCGTCTCAACCTCGTATCGCGCTCGTCATGGGACGCGGGCGGCGCGAGGACATCTTTTGTTCCGCCGGAGGCGTTCATCGCGGTGATGCTGTCAAGAACGTCCTTGCGGGCTACGACAACGCTGAGATTCTGTATGAGCAGCTCTCCCGGCTCAACTCCTTCCAGCAGGCAGGTGACCTGGTCTTCTTCGGCACGTTCAAGGGCACGATCCAGGTGAACTTCGAGAACCAGGCTGGCGGGCACGGTGCATTCGGTGGCGAGCAGGGACATCCCTTCGTCTTCGCGAAGCGCGAGTGGGGGATCGATACCACCCACGTACACGGCGCGCACCAGCTTCACCCGATTCTGAGCAGCTTGCGCGACCGCCTGAGCGGAATACAAACAACGCCCGAGCGATAGGGGTTGTCTAGGACATGGCTACGACAAAGGACGCGATCGATGCCGCGCTGGAGCGCGGGCACACCATCGACATCACCACCACCGGCCGGCGCAGCGGTGAGCCCCGGCGGCTCGAGATCGTCTTTCACAACATCGATGGACGCATCTACATCAGTGGCACGCCCTATACGCGCAAGCGCAAGTGGCTGCTCAATCTCGAGAAAGACCCGCACTTCACGTTCCACCTCAAGGGCGGAACTCGTGCCGATCTGCCGGCCACAGCGCGGGTGATCGATGATGAGGCGGAGCGGCGCGCAATCCTGCCTCACATCGCGCGTGCGTGGGGGCGCGACGACCTGGAGCGGATGGTCCGCTACAGCCCGCTGATCGAGGTCGAGTTCGACTCTCCGAACGCGTAGACGATTTCCGCTCGTTTGGCGTCAAACATGCGTCTCATTCGCGTTTCATGGGCCCGTTTGGCGTCAGGCGTGCGGAATCCTGGGGCAAAAAAGAAAGGCCGGCTGGTTAGGCCGGCCTGAAGTCGAGATTACTTAGGTCAGCTGCAGCCCGTGGTTGCTCCACAGTTCAGGCACTTGTAGCAAGAGCCTGAGCGGACCGTGATCGCCCCGCAGTCCGGGCAGGCCGGCGCATCCGTGTTGATGAAGGCGATCTTCTGGATGCCGTTCGCAGGCGTGGCGATGACCTTCAGCTCGCCGCTCGGCGGCGTGGTGGTGGTGGGCGCAGGTGCCGGCGACGGCGCCGGGGCATCACGGCGAATGACGCCCGCCTCGTCCTGGTCCTCGACTGGTAGGAAGTGGCTTGCCATCCACCGGAAGATGTAGTCGACGATCGACTTCGCGATCGGGATCTCCTTGTTCTTCGTGAAGCCGGAGGGCTCGAACCGCATGTGGCTGAACTTGTCGACCATGAACTTCAACGGCACGCCGAACTGCAGGGCGTACGAAGTCTGGGTCGCGAATGCGTCCATGAGCCCCGAGATCGTTGAGCCTTCCTTGGCCATGGTCACGAACAGCTCGCCCGGCTGGCCGTCCTCGAACATGCCAACCGTCAGGTAGCCCTCGTGGCCCTGGATGTCGAACTTGTGCGTGATCGACTTGCGCTCGTCGGACAACCGGCGCCTCACGGCACGGTAGTCAGGTCCGGCAGTCTCGGCAGCCTTCTCCTTCTTGTCCTTGAGCGAGGTCGAGAGCGGCTGGGACCGCTTGCACCCGTCACGGTAGATGGCGATGCACTTGAGCCCCAGCTTCCAGGACTCCATATAGGTCTGCTGGATGTCCTCGATCGTGGCCTCCGTGGGAAGGTTGACGGTCTTGGACATCGAGCCGGAGATGAACGGCTGTACCGCAGCCATCATCCGAACGTGGCCCATGGGCGCGATCGACCGCATCCCCTTGACCGGCTTGAACGCGCAGTCGAACACCTTGAGGTGCTCCTCCTGCAGCAGGGGTGCGCCCTCGATGGTGTCGTTCTCGTCGATGTACTCGACGATGTCCTTGACCTCTTTGCTGTCGTACCCGAGCTTGCGCAGCGCGGCTGGCACCGTCCCGTTGACAATCTTCAGCAGGCCGCCGCCAACCAGCTTCTTGTACTTCACGAGTGCGAGGTCGGGCTCGATGCCGGTGGTGTCGCAGTCCATCATCAGCCCGATCGTCCCGGTGGGGGCGAGGACTGTCGCCTGTGCGTTGCGGTAGCCGTGCAGGCGACCGAGCTTGACCGCCTCGTCCCAGGTCTCGCGTGCGGCGTCGACCACCTCGGCCGACTCCGGCGAGGTGGGCAGCTGGTGGGCCGCCTGGCGGTGCATCTCCATGACGCGGAGCATCGGCTCGCGGTTTTTCGCGTACTCGCTGAACGGGCCTTTGACCTGCGCCATCCGGGCCGACTGTGCGAAGGCGCGGCCGGTCATGATCGCGGTGATGGCACCGGCGAAGCGGCGGCCCTCGTCGGAGTCGTAAGCCAGGCCCATCGACATCAGCAGGGCGCCGAGGTTGGCATAGCCCAGCCCGAGCGGGCGCAGCGCCTCGGAGTTCTTCGCGATCGCGGGGGTGGGGTAGGAGGCGTTCGAGACGATGATCTCCTGGCCGGTGAAGCAGACGTCGATCGCACGACGGAGCCGGTCGACGTCGACCTTTCCTTCCTCGGTCTGGAACTTCATCAGGTTCAGCGACAGCAGGTTGCAGGCAGTGTCGTCCAGGAAGACGAACTCCGAGCACGGGTTGGTGGCGTTGATTCGGCCCGTGTTCGGGACGACGTTCCAGTCCTGGATCGTGCTGTCGAACTGGAGCCCGGGATCGCCGCAGGTCCAAGCCGCCTCGGCGATGTCCTTCCAGAGGTCGCGCGCCTTGTAGGTGTCGATCACGCGGCCGTCGACGACAGCCTTGGTCGTCCACTGCTTGCCGTCGGCGACCGCCTGCATGAACTCGTCAGTGACTCGGACGGAATGGTTGGCGTTCTGGAACTGCACCGAGTCGTACGCGCCGCCGGGCACGTTGAATCCGACGTTGTAGCCGGCCTCGATGAGCGCCCACGCCTTCTTCTCCTCATCAGCCTTGCTGTGGATGAAGTCGAGGATGTCGGGGTGGTCGGCGTTGAGGATGACCATCTTGGCGGCCCGTCGCGTCGTGCCACCCGACTTGATCGACCCCGCGAACGAGTCGTAGCCCTTCATGAAAGAGACGGGACCGGATGCCGTGCCGCCGCCTGAGAGCTGCTCCTTCGAGGACCGCAGAACCGAGAGGTTGGTGCCGGTGCCGCTGCCGAACTTGAACAGCATGCCTTCGGTCTTGACCAGCTCGAGGATCGACTCCATCGAGTCCTGGACCGAGTTGATGAAGCACGCCGAGCCCTGCTGGGAGCGGCCGGGCACACCGAGGTTGAACCAGACCGGGCTGTTGAACGACGCGTGCTGGGTGACCAGGAGGAAGCGCAGCTCCTCGGCCCAGTTCTGGGCGTCCTCGTCGGTGGCGAAGTAGGCGCCCTCGAGGCCCCATTTCTTCAGCGTCTCGACTACGCGGTCGATGAGCTGGCGGACGCTGGTCTCGCGCTCTGGCGTGCCGGCGCCGCCCCGGAAGTACTTCTGGGCGACCACATTGATGGCCAGCTGCGACCACGAGCGGGGGACCTCGACGTCCTTTTGCTCGAAGATGAGCTGGCCCTTCTCGCCGGTGATGGCCGCGGTGCGGCGCTCCCATTCGATCAGGTCGTAGGCGTGGCTGCCCTCGGGTGTGAAGTAGCGCCCGAACCGGAGTCCCGGCTTGGTGGCTCCGTTCTTGTGATTCCCGTTCTTGCGAGTGGGGTTGGCGAGGTCAGCTGCGTTTTTGGCCATTTCTTAGAGAACGCCTCCTTAAATCATCCCCGGTGTGGGTTCATTCAAATCGCTGGTTGGTAGGACGTGAGCTGGCTCGTTGAACTTGTTCGTTTGGGGATGGAAGAGGCCCCGGAGCATGCCCGCCACTTATGCCCCAGGGCCTCGATCTAACGACGCTGAATATACGAGGCGGCTTTTGGGTTGTCAACCCCCAAACACAAGATATTTGGTGTCGATGAGGGACGAAGTACCACATGTGGGTGGATTACCTGTGGACAACCATGGTGACGGAATGGGCACAGCCTCTGGATTTGCTGTGGGAAACCGGGCACAACCGGACTACTGAGCTGAATCGAGGAGGGCGAGGCTGAGCGGCTCCGTGGAAACCTCGGCAGGCCCCCCATCAGGGACCTGGACGCTCTGGGCGGCGGACCGGATCCTGGCCGACACCTGCTTGCCCTCGGTATACGTGTTCTGGAGCATCGTAAGGGCCCTCTGGAGCTTGTTGTCCAGGATCGCCTCCAGCGTGTCGAGGTGCCGCTCGACATCGATGAGGGCCGATTGGAGCCTCTCCATGTCGACGGTGCGGGCGAATTGCAGATGGAGCTGGTAGAGGGTGAGAAGGTAGGGCAGAGCCATGGCGTAGCCGACGACCATCACGTGCCGGCGGTGGGCGGAGACGATGGCGCCGCGGCAGACATCGTAGGCGGCGTCCGGTATGACGGCCAGGGCGAAGGTCGACGTCGCGGCAGGGTCGATGTACTGGCTCACCTCGCGGACCCGGCGCTCCACCTCACGCTCGACTTGGGCGGTCAGCTGCGCCCGCCGGGCGGCGTCGAGGCCCGGCTCGGCCAGCTGCTCGAGCGCCCCGCTGGACACCCATTTGGAGTCGATGGGCAGGAGCTTGCCACCGGGCAGCTGCAGTGCCAGCTCGACCACCTTGCCGCCGACCCAAACGTTGCGCTGCAGCATTTCGGGTGGAAGGTGCTTGAGAACCTCTTCCAGGATGTGCTCGCCCGCGGCGCCGCGCGTCGAGCTACCGGCGATGACGCTCTCCAGGCGCTTGAGGCTCGAGCGCGCCTCGTCCTCGATGGATTGCCGCGCGACCAGCGCCGAGCCGAGCCGCTCCACGACCGACTGCGTCTGGGCCAGCCGTTCGCGCAGCTCGGAGGCTCGCGACTCCTGGGTCAGGCCTCCTGTATCCAGGCGCTGGCGCAGCTCCGCCACCGCTACGGTCTGGCCGTCGGCCCGCCGCATCAGATTCCAGGTCAGGAACGCCACGGCGGCGATCCCGGCCAATACACATACAAGGAGGAGCGCGAACAACAGTTCGAATAGCGACATGTGGGGCATTGTAGCCCCGGAAGTGGGTATAGACAAGGGTGTTAACCTGACCAAAATGGCTGCCCAAGAACCGCTGCAGGACCTCGAGCCGACCCCGGACCGCATTCCTCTCGAAGAGGTTTACATGCGCATGGCCGAGGAGCTGGCCAAGCGGTCCACCTGCGCCCGGCTGCAGGTCGGCAGCGTCATCACCACCGGCGATCTGACCCAGGTCCTCGGCATCGGCTACAACGGCAACGCCCGGGGCCTGCCGAACCGCTGCGACACGACACAGCCCGGAAACTGCGGCTGCATCCATTCGGAGCAGAACGCCCTGATCAAAGCCGGCGCGCAGCTGCCGGGCAAGGTGATGTTCGTCAGCGCCTCGCCGTGCGTGATGTGCGCCAAGATGATCATCAACACAAACGTCACGCGCGTCTACTACCGAGAGGCTTACCGCGACCCTGCCGGCCTCGACGTCCTGCGCCAGGCCGGTGTTGAGGTCATCCACTACAACCGCTGGCGCGACTCCTGGCGCTAGAGGACGATCTCCCAGCCTGATTCGGTCTGGACCATTCGCGGCTCGACGATCGGCACGCTCGTGAGCCGCCGGATTCGTTTGAACAGGCTGTTCACATCGTCGTCGACAGTCACCGACTCGAGCACCTTCCGGGTCGCATAGACGAGCGTGATCTCGGGGTCTCGCAGTGCCCGTTCCGGAGTGGCCCACACCCAATCGATGACCTCATCCGGCTGGATGTGCACGGTTTGCGCGGCAGGCAACCGCGCGAGATAGAACCGGGCGTCGTAGCGGCGGCTCATGGTCACAGGGGTCACCCAGCGCGCCAGCATCACGAGCCGGTCGAGCGCGGGCTGCAACCCACACGACCGCAGGGCATTCCCGAACGTGCTGCCCCCGGCGACAAGCTCGCGGACTCGCTCGCAGTCGCGGGCCTGCGCGAAGCGATCTCTGCCACGGGCGAGAAGGATCCCGACCTCCTCGAACAGCTCGCGGATCGCAGCGGCCGCGTTGTCATCGCCCCATTCGGCGTCCTCCTCGTGCACGACGCCGCCCGGGAAGACATAAGCGCCGGGTGCGAAGTCGGCGCCTCGCGGCCGGCGCATCAGCAACAGCTCCCAAGGCTTCTTGCCGCGTGCCAGCAGCACGGTCGCGGAGGGTCTCGGCGTGACTGGTGGCCCGTCGAGGTTGAGCGCGCTCGAGGGCAGGGACGGTATGGCGATACGCCCAGTCTAGGATGCTCGGATGGATTTCGGCATCGCCGGCAAGGTCGCCCTGGTGACGGGCGGCACCAAGGGCATCGGTCTCGGCATCGCCCATGCGCTCGCCGACGAAGGCGTGCGTGTGGCGGTCGCGGCTCGCACTGAGGTCGACGTCAAGCACACGGCGGAATCGCTTAGTGGCTTGGGCGTGGTTGCGGATCTGCTGACCGAGGCCGGCTGCAGGCGCGCCGTGAGCGAAACCGAGACCATGCTCGGGCATGTAGACATCCTCATCAACAACCTCGGCTTGCGCGCGGGCAGCTCGTGGGCGGACACCGGACCGTCCGAGTTCGAAACCGCGTTCTCGGGCAACGTCGGCGTCAGCGTGCGTATGACTCAGCTCGTGCTGCCCGGAATGCTGAGCCGCGGATGGGGCCGCGTGGTCGTCATCTCGTCGGTTTGGGGCCGGGAGTCCGGAGGAGCGCCGGCTTACAACGCGGCCAAAGCGGCCGAGATCAGCTTCACAACCTCGCTTGCGCGCGAGGTAGCCTCGAAAGGCGTGACAGTGAACAGCATCGCGCCGGGCTCGATCCTGTGGGAGGGAGGCGGCTGGCACCGGCGCCACCAGGCCGACCCGGAGGGCATTGCTGCTTTCGTTCGAGCGGAGATGCCGCTAGGGCGATTCGGCACGGTGGACGAGGTGGCCCGTGTCGTTGCTTTCGTGTGCTCGCAGCAGGCGAGGCTCGTCAACGGTGCGTGCATCGCGGTGGATGGCGGGCAGTCGCGCTCGAATATTTGAATTGCGCTCGGGTCCTCGGGGTTTCATTGCCGTGAGACGCGCAATGCTCGCCGCGGCCACGTTCGTGCTCGTCGCCTGCGCGCCCACAGCGAGCCCTACCTCATCTCACAGCCCCGTGCCAAGCCCTTCTCCGACCACGGACACTACCGCGGGCAGCATCGGGGCAGCGCAGTACCGCATCGAAGTCCCAGCGGCGTGGAACGGAACTCTCTTCCTCTACAGCCACGGCTATGTTGCGCCGGGGCGGATCAATCTCGCCGCGGACTCACCGACGAAAGACATCTCGACCTGGCTGCTCGACAACGGCTACGCGATCGCGGGCTCGTCTTACAGCTCGACCGGTTGGGCGCTCGAGGATGCCTTCAGAGACCAGATCGCGCTGCTTGATCTCTTCGATCAGCGTTTCTCGAAGCCCAAAAGGGTGATCGCTTGGGGTGGATCGCTGGGAGGGATCGTCACCGCCGGCCTCGTCCAGCTGTATCCAGATCGGTTCGCCGGCGCGATTCCCATCTGTGGCGTGCTGGCCGGCGGCGTCGCGACCTGGAACACAGGGCTCGACGCGGCCTATGCCTTCAAGACGGTGCTGGCGCCCAGCTCATCTCTGCAGCTGGTCGGCATCACCGATCCACAGGCGAACATCCAGCTCGCGACGCAGATATTCGACTCTGCGTCCGCGACTCCCGCCGGCCAGGCACGAATCGCTCTGATCGCCGCTCTTGGCGACCTCCCAGGCTGGTTCGAGCCGGCCGGGGCGCCGCCGGCGGTTGGCGACTATGCCGCGCAGGCGATGGCGCAGGCGCGCTGGGAATCCCAGGTCGATTTTCCGTTCGAGTTTCAGTATCGGGCCGAGCTCGAAAAGCGCGCCGGCGGCAACCCGTCGTGGAACACCGGCGTCGACTACGCCCACCAGCTGGCGATATCGTCCGACAGCGCTGAGGTCGCCGCTCTGTATCGGGCCGCGGGCCTCGACCTCGCGTCAGACATTCGCGCCCTGAACTCTGGCACGCGCACCACGGCCGACCCTATAGCGGTGGCGTATCTCGACCGGTTCATCAGCTTCGACGGCAACCTGAAGGTGCCGGTGCTGACGATGCACACGATCGGCGACGGGCTGGTCGTGCCTCAGCAGGAAACCGCGTACGCGGATGCAGCGAGGGCGGCCGGCAAGCAGGACCTGCTGCGCCAGCTGTTCGTCCACCGCGCCGGGCACTGCGCGTTTTCGTCGGCGGAGACGATCGTCTCGATCCAGGTCATGATCGCCAGGATCGACACCGGCAGCTGGGGCGGGCCGGCCCTCGCGCCCGGCTCATTGAACTCCGCCGCCCTCGCGCTCGGCGACACCTACAACCAGGTCGGTGGCTTCTTCAAGTCGCCGCCGGCGTTCGAGAACTTCACGCCCGGTCCTTATCCCCGCCCGTTTCCGAAGCGCTCGAGCGCTCCGCCTTAGACGGCAACGAGGGATTCAGCACGAGTGACGCCAAACGGGCGAAATGTGTCGGGGGATAGGACCCGTTTGGGTCGAAAAGTGCGGAATGGCTTAGGGGCCGAACGGGTTCGCTCCGAGCTGGGCGGCGATCAGTAGCGAAGTGGGGTAGAGGCCCAGGATCACCGAGAACACCCCGCTCAGCGCAATCGCCATCGTGCTGCTGAAAGAAGCCCGCAGCGGCTCGGCGCGCGTCGCGGTCCAGACGGGGATGAGCACGCGCACGTAGTAATAGACGGAGACCACGCTCATCAGCACCGCCAGGACCACCAGCCATGTGTAGCCGGCGCTCACGCCGGCGGTGAACAAGAACAGCTTGCCGAAGAAGCCCACCGAAGGCGGGAAACCGGCGAGCGAGAGCATGAAGATCGTCATGAGCACTGCCATCGGCAGGTTGCGCCGGTAGAGCCCGCCGAGGTCGGAGAGCCGGTCGCGGTCGCCCTCGGGTCCCGCCAGCAGGGTGACCACGGCGAACGCGCCGAAGTTCATGAACATGTAGACGAACAGGTAATAGAGGACCGCGGCCAGGCCGGCCTTGCCGCCGGCGATGACCCCGATGAGCACATATCCGGCTTGCGCGATTCCGGAATACGCGAGAAGCCGCTTGAGGCTCGTCTGCGTGATCGCCATCAGGTTGCCGACCACCATGCTCGTGGCGGCCACGAAAGCGAGCAAAGCCTGCCACTCGGGGGCGAGGTGGGGGAGGCCGCCCGCGAAGACGCGCACAATCATCGCGAATGCCGCGGCCTTGGTCCCGACCGACATGAAAGCGGTGACGGGGATCGGCGCGCCCTGGTACACGTCCGGCGTCCACATGTGGAACGGCGCGGCTGAGACCTTGAATGCAAATCCGACTCCCATCAGAACCACGCCGAGGATGAGGAGTGGATTGCCGAGGTCGGCGTTCGCCAGCTGCTTGGCGATGTCGGGGATGATCGTCGTTCCCGACGCCCCGTAGACGAGCGCCATCCCGTACAGCACGAACGCGCTCGCGAAACCGCCGACCAGGAGATATTTCGCGGCCGCCTCTTGAGAGCGATTGTCGTCGCGCGCGAATCCGCTGGCGATGTAGAGGGCGATCGACAGCAGCTCCAGGCCGAGGAAGACGGTGACGAGCGACGTGGCCGACGCCAGCACCATCATGCCGATGATCGAGGCGAGGATGAGGATGTGGAACTCGCCCTCGCGCATTCCGCGCTTGACCAGATAGGAATGCGAGATGGCCACCGTCAGGATGCCGAGGCTGCAGAAGAGGATGTCGAAGAAGAGTGCAAAGTTGTCGCCGGTCGCCATCTTCTGGTAGGCGTAGTCGCCCGTCGCATAGAGCCAGCGATACACGGCCGTCCCGAGGGAATAGGACAGCCCGACCACCGCTACCATGGCCACGACGCCGCTCCGCCGCGTGATCGGGATGACGAGGTCGGCGACGATCGCGAAGAGGAAGAAGCCCGTGAGCGTGGCGATGGGGGAGATCTGGCCGAGGTCGGCCAGGGCCTGAGACCAGCCATAGGGCGGGATGGTGGCAACCGCGAGCATCATCGGTAGAGACCCGTCTGGGCGACCGACGTCATTAGCTGCGTCAGCGCGTATGGGTAGAGGCCGATCGCGAACATGAGGATGATCAGCGGCGTCACCAGGGCCAGCTGGCCGGCATAGATGTCACCGGAAGGTCGCTGACCGACCGGTTCGCCGTGCATCGCGCCCTGGAACATTCGCAGCATGTACACCGGCGCCAGCACCAGACCGATCGCGCCGACCGCGGCCAGCACTGGGGCTCGCTCCCAGGCTCCGAGCAACGTCATGAACTCGCCCACGAAGCTGTTGAGGCCGGGCAGGCCGAGCGCGGCCAGGACCACGATCGTGAAAACCCCCGCCATCACCGGCATTCGCGGCGCTATGCCGGCAAGGGCGGAGCGGTCGCGCGTGCCGGTGCGGTCGGCGATCCAGGCGACGAATAGGAAGAGCGCCGGGATGATGATCCCGTGATTGACCATCTGAAGGATGGCGCCCTGCTGGCCCTGCACGTTGTACGCGAAGATGCCCAGCACGATGAAGCCCATGTGGCTCACGCTCGAGTAGGCGACCAGCAGCTTCATGTCGCGCTGGGCGATGGCCATCAGCGCGCCCCAGATGATGGCGGCCACCGCGAGCACGGGGATGACCCACCGCCAGTCCCACCAGTCAACTGGGTTCGGGAACAGTGGCACCAGGATCCGCAACATTCCGTAGGCGCCCGTCTTGCCCATCACGCCCGCGAAGATGACCAGCATCGGAGTCGGCGCGGCCATGTAAGCGTCCGGCAGCCAGCCATGGAACGGGAACAGCGGCGTCTTGATCGCGAATGCGAGCGCGAACACGAAGAAGAGTCCGAACTGGATCGTGGCTGACGGCGGGATCGTGGCCAGCTTGGCCAGGTCGAAGGTCTGCTGGCCGGTGAAGACGTACTCGCCGATGACCCCGACCAGCATCAGAAGCGAGCCCGCGAGCGTGTAGAGCACGAACTTGATCGCGGCCCGCCCCGGGCTGGGGCCCTCGCCGAAGAGCCAGAGCAAGAAGTAGGTGGGGATGAGCATCGCCTCCCAGAACACGTAGAAGAGGACGAGATCGACGGCCAGGAACACGCCGGCCATGCCCGCTGACATCGCGAGCAACAGGGCGATGAAGCGATTGGAGCCAGGCTTTTCCACGGGCGTCGCCAGCACGGCGATCACGGTGAGGAGCGCGTTGAGCACGACCAGCCAGACGCTGATTCCGTCCACGCCGAGGTGATAGAAGATGTGCAGCTGCGGGATCCACGGCACCTGCTCGGTGAACTGATAGCCGTGGAAGTTGGGGGCGAAGGCGAGCGCGACGCCACCAGAGATCCCCAGCGTCACCAGCGCTACCAGCACGCCCATCCATTTCGCAAAGCGCGGCGGCATGAACGCGATCAGCACCGCGCCGATCAGGGGCAGGAGCCAGATCGATGTGAGCGTCATGAGCTCACCCGCGCCAGCACCAGGAGCGCAACCACCACGGCGCCAGCCACGAACACCAGCACGTAGTTGCGGAAGTAGCCGGTCTGGGTGAGGCCGAGGTTGTGCGCGCCGGCCTCGGCCAGCTCGCCGGTGCCGGCGAGGGCTCCCTCGATGACCGGCACCTCGACATAGCGCAGGCCGACGCGCGCCAGGCCATCCATGGTGCGGACGAACACCGCATCGTAGAGCTCGTCGAAGTAGTACTTGCGCTCGAGCACGCGCTGCGCCCAGGGCACCATGGCGCTCCACGGCTTCCAGGCGTGCTGGATGTAGATGCGATAGGCGGCAAGGAAGAGGACGGCGGCCAGGATCATCGTCACGAAGGTCGCGATCACCTCGGAGGCGCCGCCCTCCCAGGCCTGCGCGCCCACCGCCGCTTGCAGGAAGTCGTCAACCAGGTGCGGACCGAAGCCGAGGGCGCGGGTCTGGATGAAACCGCCGATGGTGGCGAGCAGGGCCAGGATCAGGACCGGTACGAGCATGATCGCGGGGGCCTCGTGGGGGTGTTCGACCGGACGGTCCGGCGAAGGCCTGCCGGCGAACGACATCCACCACATTCGCCCGGTGTAAAAGCCGGTGACCAGCGCGGTGATGAAGCCGAAGGCCCACACCGCGAGCGCCAGCGACGCGTCGGGCTTCGAGAAGGCGGCGCCGAGGATCTGCTCCTTGGAGAAGAAACCGACGAAGGGAATCACGCCGACCAGCGACAGCGAGCCGATCAGGAACGACCACGATGTGCGCGGCAGCTGCCGGAACAAACCTCCGTACTTGCGCATGTCCTGCTCGTCGTTCATGGCGTGGATGATGTTGCCCGCGGCCATGAAGAGGAGGGCCTTGAAGAATGCGTGGGACAGGAGGTGGAAGAAGCCGGCCGTGTAGGCGCCGATGCCGACAGCCAGGAACATGTAGCCGATCTGGCTCATGGTCGAGTAGGCGAGCACGCGCTTGATGTCGGTCTGGACGATGGCGATCGTGGCCGCGAACAGCGCGGTGACCGCTCCGATGATGGCGACAGCGCCGTGCGCGTAGGAGGCGATGTCGTAGATGGGGTGCATGCGGCCGACCAGATAGACGCCGGCGGTGACCATGGTCGCGGCATGGATCAGCGCGCTGACCGGGGTCGGACCCTCCATGGCGTCCGGCAACCAGGTGTGGAGTGGGATCTGCGCCGACTTGGCGACCGCGCCCACCAGGAGCAGGAACGCGGCCAGCTCCAGCATGGGGTTGTCAACGTGAAACACGAGCGTGCAAGCGCGGCCGGCGAGGCCGGTCTGACAGTAGTTGGTGGCGGCTGAAAAGACACCGCTGTAAGTCGTTTGGTGTGTCATGACGAACAGGACGAAGGTGCCGAGGATCATGCCGACGTCGCCAATGACGTTCATCACGAATGCCTTGCGCGCGGCGAGCACGGCCGAGCGGCGCTGGTACCAGAAACCGATCAGGAAGTAAGAGCTGAGGCCGACCAGGGCCCAGCCGACGATCAGGAAGATGAAGTTGCCGGCCAGGACCAGCAGCAGCATCGAGAACACGAAGACGTCCATGTACGTGAAGAAGCGCGCGTAGCTCGGGCCGTCCTCCTTGTCCATGTAACCGACCGCGTAGGTGACGATCAGGCCGCCCACGCCGGTGATGACCAGGCACATGAAGATCGAGAGCTGGTCGACCAGGAGGTTGAACGGCACCTCGAACGAGCCGCTCTTGATCCATGTCCAGTAGGTGAAGTCGGCGCTCACGCTGTTCGCGAACAAGTAAAGCGTCGCCACGAACGATGCCCAAACCACGCCGGGACCGACGATGCGGGTGACGATCCGGGGCAATCGCCAGCCGCGGCCGGCGAGCAGGATGGCGCCGGCGGCGGGGAAGAGGAGGATCAGCAGC
>Ga0209802_1001339_pt1 | contig 18339 bp, 27 predicted proteins | sample GraSoiAngelo_129_FD_185886 | JGI IMG/M metagenome (GOLD analysis project Ga0209802, IMG submission 185886) | Grasslands soil microbial communities from the Angelo Coastal Reserve, California, USA - 14_0927_12_40cm (SPAdes) (version 2) | ecosystem: Environmental > Terrestrial > Soil > Grasslands ... | reverse complement strand
TCGTCGGTGAACTGCGCCGGCTTCGGCGCCGCGGACACGAGGCGCAGGTTCCACGCCGCCGAGCCAGCGTTCATCCACCCCGCGCGCAGCCCGACCCGGGGGTCGGGACTGGGCGCCGTGGGAGACATGTCGAACTTCGTGGTGGTGGCGCAGGCGGCGGCGACCGTGCCAATCGCGAGCAGGACGAACGTAGCTCTCACTGGGGGCTCCGTTGAGGGGGTTGAGACAGGTCATCGAGCATCCGGGCCATGCGGTCGATTTCCGCTGTCTGATCGGCGCTCACGTCGGAGGCGATCTGAAACAACGGCCCGTCGCGGGCGGCGCCGGGGGTGTCGACCAGGTCGCGCACCATGGTGAGCGCGCCGCGGTGGTGCTGGATCATGAACGTGAGGAACAGCCGGTCGAACTCCGGCCCGCGCGCGCTATCCAACTGCGCCAGCTGCACGGAGGTCAGCATCCCGGGCATGAGCATCGGGTGATCCATGCCGGGCATCGTGTGGCCCCGCGGGTCGACGTCCGGCACCAGCTCGTGACGCTCGCGCAGCCAGCGCTGCATGACGGCGATTTCGTCGCGTTGCCCGACGACGATACGCTCGCACAGGGCGCGCAGCGCCGGACTCGCGCCGTGCGCGGGCGCCCAGCCGGCGATCAGCACCGCCTGCGCGTGGTGGACGATCATGCCGGCCATGAAGTGCACGTCCGCCGCGGTGTAGCCCGGCCGGCCGCTGTCGGCCGCTGCATGCGCCGCGGGCGCGAGGCCGGCCTGAGGGCCGACGGCGCGGGCGCACGCCGCGGCAGCGATGAGCGCCAGCGCCCCCCCCCCCGCGCGCCTCGTCGGAGCTGGTCGCTTCATGCCTCGAGAGCCGCTCAGTGGCTGATCGCGAAAAACCACGCCGCGATCACGGGGCCCCGTGGAGCTCGGCTCCCCGGTGCCGGTGGGGGCGAGCCCGGCGCCGGCGCCGCGGCCGGACCGTACTCCGGCTGGAACAGATACGCCACGTGCTTCACCGGGTCCACGGTGATGGTCTTGGCGCCCCGCATCGTGGGGACGGTCGCAACGACGGTGTACTTGTCCGGCGATTCCTGCTGCACGACGGTGACGTTGCTGTCGCGCCCGGCGGGGATGTAGATCAGCCGTTGCGAAGCATCCCAGCCCAAGGCGTCGACGCCGTCGCCGTTCGCGATCGTCGCGACGACCTTGCCGGAGGTGGCGTCGACGACGACGGACGTCTTGCCGCAACCCGCGAAGATTCGGTTCGTGCCGCGATCGTAGGCGATTCCGGTTGGGCCTTCGCAGGGCGCGAGGGGCCAGGACGCCAACACGCGCATCGCTTTGACATCGATCACCTGGATGGTGTTCTTGCCTTCGTTGTTGACGAAGATCCGCCCCTTGCCATCACTCGCCGCGCCCTCCGGCGAGTTATCCTCGAGCTCGGCGCTGCCGACGATGTCCCCGCTCTTGGCATCGATCGCGACGGCGGTGCCGATCGGACGACTGTGATTCGTGAGGATGATCCGGTCGGAGAAGTCCTCGTACATGATGCCGTCGAGGCCGCCGGTGCGGACGGGGATCTTCTTGATCACGGCCAGGCTCCGGAGATCGAACAGCGTCACGCTGGAATCGCCGCCGTTGGTAATGAAGCCGTGACGGGACGTCGGGGCGAGCGCGATGCCGTGCGTACGCGGCGTGTCCGGAATGTCGCCCAGCACCGTGCCCGTGGCACCGTCCACCACCATCACGTGGGTGCCGCGCGATACGAAGACGCGGCCCGTGCCCGGTTCGGCGGTCAAGTAGTCCGTGCCGCCGTCGCCCCCGATGTTGAACCTGGCGACCTTGAACGCTTGGGTGTGCCCGACTCGGGGCGAGGCCACGGCAGCAGCGACGAGGAAAGCCCACGCGGGAAGGGAGTGTCTGGTCATAAATGGTCCTTAGTGGTGGAGTCGGATCGCCTACCGTATGCAGCCGCAGTCGTTCAATCTACAGGGCCGCAGGACCGCGTACAGCGTCGCAGATTGAGCGGTCGGCTTGAGGCCTCGCTCGGTTTGCTGCAATATCAGATCGCCGTTGCGTCATGGGTCCGATGCTGCACATTTGCTTGCCGGTCCACTCACCTGGCATGGGAGGCGCCGTGAAGAAGACCAACTGGTCGCGCCGTGAATTCCTGGGGACGAGTGCGGTGGCCGCTGGGGCCTCGCTCGCCGCGAAAACGATCGTGCCGTTGCCGTACGACCGCGGCACTCCGCCGGGTGCCGGTCCAGCCAGTGACCGGGTCCGCTTCGGCATGATTGGCGTCGGCATGCAAGGGTCCGGCCTCTTGTCGCAATCCATCAGGCTGCCGGGCATCGAATGCGCCGCCGCCTGCGACCTGTACGACGGCCGACACACGCTGGCCCGGGAGATCGTGCGAGCGGATCTCCCCGTCACGCGCCGCTATCAGGCACTGCTGGACGACAAGACGATCGACTGCATCGTGGCGGCGGTTCCCGATCACTGGCACAAGCAGGTGGTGGTGGATGCCGTGAGCGCGGGCAAGGATATCTACTGCGAGAAGCCGATGTCGCACAGCCCCGCCGACGGCGTGGCCATGGTCGACGCGGCGAAGCGGACCGGACGCATCGTGCAGATCGGCTCGCAGCGCGTCAGTTCCCAGATCTGTGCCAAGGCCAAGGAGCTGATTACGCAGGGGACGTTGGGCGACCTGATGCTGGTCGAAGGATGGCTCGGCCGCAACGATCCCACCGGCGCGTGGCAGTATCCGCCGCCGCCCGATCTTTCACCTCGGACGCTGGACTGGGATACCTGGCAGGGGACGGTCCCCAAACGCGCGTTCGATCCTAACATTTTTGCGCGCTGGCGCTGCTGGAAGGAGTACGGCACGGGCGTGGCTGGCGACCTGCTGGTGCACCTGATCAGCGGCATGATGTTCATGCTGGGGATTAATGAGCCGCCGAAGCAGGCGTTTGCGGTGGGTGGGATCCGGCGCTGGAAGGACGGTCGCAACATGCCGGACGTTCACGCCGTCGTCTATTACTTCGGCGAGCTGCCGGTGTACATGCGGCTGAATCTGGGGACGGCGATGCCGGAGACGTATCGCATCCAGGGGTCGAAGGGTGTGCTGGAAGTGACCGGATCCAGCTTGAGCCTCGCGCCGCAAAGCGGCAAGGATGAGTACCCCAGCTACTACACCGGCAGCTACCCCCGTGCGATGCGGGACGCGTATCTCCAGAAATGGCACCAGGAGAACGATCCCAAGCTGGGCCAGGCGGCGATGCCCGAGACGATCGCCTTCACCGGCCCCGACTTCGACGACGTCAGGCCGCACCTGTGGACCTTCTTCGAGGCCGTGCGTACCCGGAAGCCGGTGGTGGAGGACGTCGTGTTCGGTCACCACGCCGCGCTGGCGTGCCACATGGCGAACGAGTCGTACTTCCGCAAGAGCCCCGTGTCGTGGGACGAGGCCTCGCAGAGTATCAGGAGCTGACGGCGCCTCCACTGGTCTTCGAGGCCACCCAGTTCAGGAGCATCAGGCACGGCACGATGTAGGGAAATACGCCGTATAGCGTGTCGCTGGCGGAATGAGAGTGGCGGTCCACCGCGAGGAACACCTGGACGCAGAAGCCGGCGGCCAGGAGCACGCATCCGAACGCCTGCCACGTAACCGGCCGGTACACCCAGCCCCACGAGACGAACCAGCGGCGCAGCACCATAGCTCCCCCCTCCCCCGACGTGGTCGGAACGGTCCCGCCGAGCAGACCGGTGAGAAGTACTTTGCAATGTAAAGTGCACCCGCACGCCTGCGGCTGTCAAGCTGGATCGCTGGGGCATGCGGCCTGGCCTTGTTGCTCAAGGGTGAGCTTCACCATGCCCAGCCGCTGCGGGGATAGCCCAGGGCCACGCTCATCGCGCCGGTACGCCGTAGCCACGCGCCATGGCCGTGGCAGCCAACACCATGAGGACCACCAGTGCGGCCTGGATGAAGCTGATCCGCGCGAACCGGCTCGCGGCTCGAGTATCGGGAACCTCACCGCGAGCCACCAGGCGGCGCCACTGAATCAGTCCGATCATCGGGCCAACCTCGAGGATGAGAATCGCGGCGAGTAAGGTCAGCTTCGCCCAGAAGGCGTGGTTGTGGAGATAATAGACGCTGCCCTTCTCGAATCCACCGAAGGCGCGTGCGAGGCCCGTGCCGATCCACAGGACCGCGGCGATGCCCCACCAGGTATCGGCATAGAATGCCCGACGCAGTCCCGCCGCATCAAGCTCGCCGCGTAGCGCGCGGCCGCGAGCCCAGACCGCGCCGAGGCCCACTCCGAGCGCGAGCAAATGGACGGCCGCCAGCAGCCATCGGATTGTCATGGGAACCGGGAGAGCGCGGGATAGACCGGCGGCGCCACGCCTGGGCACTCCCCGTTGCGAGGCGCTCGTACCTCGAGAATCTGCTGCACGAGAAAGTGATGCGAGCCGCCGTAGATGCTTCCAGAATCCGCCCTGACTCCCCGGAGCCGCACGAACAGCAGCTGATGAGGCTTGGTGGCGTTGAGCCGGTAGCTCGTCGCCAGTGCCGAATCGCTCACCTGCAGCATCGTCTTCGGTCGGTCGCAGGGGAAAAGCTCTCCCGCGCCATCGTGGTTTGCGTACAGGCCACGCACCTCGATCGGGTGTCGGCAAGCGATGAGGAGGCCGGAGATCACAACCAGGCGGGGTAGTTTCATTGGTCTCCGCGGAGGATCATCTCCTTCCGAGTGTCAGAGGTACCGCCGGACGCGAGAGCGGTACGCGCGATACGCGTCGCCAAACTTCGCCTCGAGGTAGCGCTCCTCGCGGCGAACCACACCAAAGTGCAGCACGAGCAGCACCGGTACTATCAACAGCAGCAGCCACAGCGCGTTGGTGAGCAGGGCAAGCCCGACATAAACGAGCGTCAGCGCGACGTACAGGGGGTTACGGGAAAACCGGAACGGGCCCGTCACGACCAGCGCCGTGGCGGGCAGTGCCGGATTGACGTTCGTGCCCGCCCGATCCATGACGCGGCGGCCCCAAATCGCGAGCCAGACACCGCACGCCAGGAGGACGCCCCCAGCCCAGGAGCGAGCGTTGGATGCCACAATCGGGCGTGGCGCGGTCCACTGCAGCAGCAAGCCAGCCGCGAGCGCCACGCCGTAGAGCAGCGGTGGAAGAACCAGCACGTGAGGACTGTCGGACGGAGCGTGAGTCACGGGAGCCTGTGTCATTGAGTGACCCTGAGGTATGCAGACGCCGTTCTCACCACCGCAAGCTCAAGGGCCATGGCTGCGGGATGAGCAACAACATCCAAGCTGCGCCAAGCAGCGCGATGTTCTTTTTGAAGTTGGTCATGTCCATTAGGCGCGCGGAGGGATCGGTGGCCGTCCAGTAGTTGTGCATCAGGAACGATGTCGGTACGAGGAAGGCTGTCAGTAGCAGGACCCCCCAGTCGGGGCGAGCTCCCAGCAGAATGCTCAGGCCGCCGAGCACGATGAGCGAGCCAGAGCCGAGTACGGCCAGGCGCGGGGCCGGAATTCCCTTGGCTGCCGCATACGGCGTCATCATTCCTACGAGACGGAAATGGTCGATTCCAGCCAGCACGAAGAACCCACCGTACAGAACACGTCCGGCGAGAAAGAGATATTCCACAGGTGCCTCCGGGATGGCTCGAGCGGCGGCTGCGGGCGCCTCGCCCGCCGACGCAAGCGGGAGTGAGGTTCAATTCTGCATCTCGGTCATGCGGCCAACGGTGGGACCCGCGCGGAGACCATCGGCCGCGGGCAGGCCCAGTGATTCTTGAAAGTGCTCCGGCCGGTCGATCAGCGTAAGCAGGTGCTCCGCGGAGCACGGCAGCAACGTCAGGCGGCGAGTCTCTAGTGACATCTTTGATGCACTCTGTTAGGGCTGCCCGCCGAGCATCGTTCGCTGGCGAGATTCGATGGCCTCCTTGGCGGTCTTCAAATCCACGCTGTGTAGCAGGCGATAGCCCCGGATTGCTTCGATCTTGTGCCCCTGGCGAATCAGGGCGTCGATCTGCTCCTCGGTCGGCGGCTGATTTCGCGGGAACAGGTCGTCGGAGGGCCTCGCTCGCCGGAGCAACCAGGCGAGGACCAGGACCGCAATACCAATGAGTATCCAGTACGGAGAGTTCATAGCCGCCGCTTAACGGATCGCGTCAATTGAACTCGTTGACTCATCGCCGGCTCCGCATCCGCGTAGGCCCGATGCTGCCCGCATAGGTACGCGCGGCTCTCCCCGGAGCGCAAGAGTCGGGCTGGGCGCCATGCCGCACGGCTCGTTATGCTCCAGCCATCCCTAACGCGGAGCCTTCCGATGGACGAGACCCTCGACGCCGGTGTGGTGCTGGTACGTGGGAGTGCCGCCGGGTTTGCGCAGGAGATCAGGGCCGGTCGCCATCGCGTTTTCGCCGACGAGCCGGTGGCCGATGGCGGTACCGATACCGGTCCCGGTCCGTACGACCTCCTCCTGGGTGCCCTCGGGGCCTGAACGTCGATGACCATCGCGCTGTACGCGCGACGGAAGCGCTGGCCCCTCGAAGAAGTGACGGTCCGCTTGCGGCATTCGAGGGTGCACGCTGAGGATTGCGCAAACTGTGAGACAAAGCAGGGAATGCTGAGCGTCATCGAGAGCGAGATCACGCTGGGCGGCCAGCTTTCGGAAGACCAACGGAGCCAGTTACGGGCGATTGCGGAGCGGTGTCCCGTCCACCGTACGCTGACCTCAGAGATCGAGATCCGCACGCGACTGACCTGACCAAGGACCTGCTTCATGTGTCAGCGCCGTCATCACCACGTCGTAAGATCGGGTGTCGCCCCCCCGTGCGGATGTCTTGACTACGGGCCCGCAAAACCGACCGGGACTCCTCCAGGTGCCCGGACGATGGCGATGGTGACGCCTTCCATCACCCGCTCAGGAGGAAGCATCGCCACGGCACCTTCGCGAAGCGCCTTCTCAAACGCGGCACGCGCGTCCGCCACGTGCACAGAGAAGCTGCTGCCCGGCGGCTCGGACGGATTGATCTTGCGAATCCCGCCGCCGCCCTTGTCGGAGTACGCAAACAGGTGGTACTCACCGCCGCCGGGCATGGGAAAGCTCGGCTTGAACGTCCAGCCCAGAACCTTGGCGCACCAGGCTTTGGTCGCTGCCGGATCGGAGCTGGCGAGCTCGGTGTGCGTGATCCAGCCGTACAGGCCCCGCGTCGGCACATGACTCGGGGGAGACGAGCGCGAGGATTGCCGCGGGGACCGCTTCTTCGGTGATCGCTTCGATGGTCGTCGTGTCTTCTTCGTCATGGGCATTCGGGTTGGTATGGGTCGCTGCCTGACGGAGGCTTAAGCTGCAGGCGACGTGCTTGCGGGCGCAAGTGACAGGGGCCCCACCGAGCTGCGGTGGCGAGGCAACGCAACTGCTCTCTCTAGAGCGCCTTTTCGAACCAATGATGCGCGTACGGCTCGTCATTGAACGCCGCTACTTCGCGGAAGCCGTTGCGCCGATAGAGGGATTGCGCCTCGGTAAGGGCCTTGTTGGTTTCGAGCCGGAGCCGCGGAAGCCGCCGTGCGCGCGCCAGCGCTTCGAGGCGGAGGAGGATCCGGGTCCCGAGGCCGATACCACGAGCGGAGGTCGCGACCCACATACGCTTGATCTCACCATAGGCCGCATGACACTTCAACGCGCCGCACCCAACCGGCGCGTCGTTCAGGCTGGCCAGAACGAAGTAACCCCGCGGAGGCGTGAGCTCCGCCGCCGGGGCGGGTGTGGTGAGCGTCGGATCGAAGCCGGTTTCGAACCGGACCGCGAGTTCCTCGAAGTAGCTCTTAAGGCAGTATTGGGCGGCCGGACTATCCGGATGCTCCACGGAGAGTCGGACGGCGCCGCTGCGGAGCAGGCGTTCAACGGTTTCCATGGCGGAGAGGAGCGCCGCGCGTTGCGGTTCCGCGAGCGGCTCGAGCAGCGAGGCGGCGACCTTGTCTGACAGGCGATTCAACACCGCCAGTTCCTTGCGGCCAGCGGGCGTGAGCCTCACGAAACGCACTCGCGTATCGCGCGGTGAGGGGGTGGTGCGGATCAGTCGCTCTGCTTCGAGGCGTCGCAGCAGCCGGCTGGTGTAGCCTGAGTCCAAGGCGAGGCGGGCACGCAGCTGACGAACTTCCACGCCAGCGGCGCCGATCTCGAACAGGAGGCGGCAGGCGCCGAGCGAGCGATTGCGGCCGAGAAAACCCTCCTCCAGGGCACCGACCTGCAGGGTCACGATGCGGTTGAAGCTCCTGACCTGGGCGATGCCGTGCATATGTCTGACGTTAGTCAGAGATATCGCGCCCGGCAAGGCCGGGTCACGCGTCGATCAAGTGGGTCGCTCGGGCCACTCGGCATCAGGGCTCGCCGGCTCCGATTGCTCCGGACCGAGCCGATCGCCGCTGATCGCGGCAAAGATAAAGTTCTCCGGCGGCACGGGCGCGCCCGCCAACCGTCGGATCAGGGCGAGCTGCCCGGCATGGGTCATCGCGTCCGCGAACGGGCCTTGGAGTAACTGCTCCTCCGTGATCCCACGCAGCGGCGCCCCGCTCGCCAGAAGGGCGCCGAGTTCCTGGAGCATGGCGTGAAAGCGCTGCTGCTCGGCCGCCAGGGTGTCGAGTGGCTCGGCTCGATAGGTCCCGCCCAGAAAGAAAGTCCGAGCATACCCCAGAACGCTGGTCATGTGGCGCAGCAGCTCTCGCGGACGACGGACGCGCGCTCCAGGGTCGTAGTCGGCGAACTGCGGCGGTGCTCCGCGCAGCGCCTTCTGTGTGCGATAGGCGAGGGCGGCGAGAAAGTGCCTGAGGAGGGCGCGTCTGGGATCATTCGACATTGTTATGCTAGCCTTTATCGAGCCGTGCGCCTAGCCGCGCGTGAACGTCCACAACGCGACGAGTGCAACCGCGGTCGGGACGGCGAAGACCACGAGGAAGAATTCAGAGCGCCGCCTTGGCGCGTTCCGGTGTCTTCCAAAGGTCGATCGGCTTCGCGATGCCTGTCGGGCGGAACGGCAGCATGATCTTTCGACCCAGTCCGGCAGACGCGTACGCGGCATTGAGCACCTCCTGCACCACGCGTCCGGTCTCGCCGTCGGAGATCGGCGTCTCCTTGCCGCGTACACACCGCGCAAAGTGCCGCATCTCCTGGGGGAAGCCGTAGTTCCAATGCTCCTCGAACACGGGATACGTCCAGCCCTTGGTCGTCGCCGCCTTTTCGACGGCGTAGCCGAACCCCACCTCCGAGTACGTCGGCAGCGCGTTGCCCATGAGCAGGTCGGCGTAGGTCTGCCCCTTGTCGCCGAACACTTCGATGGAGTCGTCCATCCCGCCGGGTCGGTTCCAGCTGCTCTCCACCATGCCGACGGCCCCGTTCGCGAATTCGATGATCGTAACCGCTTCGTCGTCGCCCTGCGTGCGCTCGTGGTGCACCTGCGTCGTCATCTGCGAATAGACGCTCTTGATGTTCGGCTTGCCGAGGAACCACCAGCAGAATGCGATTCCGTGGCACCCCAGGTCCATGACCGCGCCGCCGCCCGACTGCTCCACGTCCCAGAACCACTCCGCGTGCGGGCCGGAGTGCTTCTCGCCTTGCTTCACCAGGTGCACGCGACCGAACGCACCTTCGTCCGCCAGCTGCTTCGCCTTCAGATACTTGGGCGCGAAGAACAGCTCTTCGGCGTAGAGCAGCAGCACACCCGCCTTGCGGCACGCGTCGATCATCGCGTCGGCTTCCTCGATCGTCAGGCACAGCGGCTTCTCGCACACCACGTGCTTGCCGGCGCGGGCGGCGTCGATCGCGATCTGCGCGTGCAGCCGATTGGGCGCCGTGATCGAGACCATCTCGACCTCAGGATCGCGCAGCAGCTCGCGGTAGTCGGTGTAGGTACGCGGGATGCGGTGCCGCTTCGCGAAGCCTGCCGCATGTCCCTTGGTCGGCGAGGCTACTGCGACGACCTCCCCTTCCTCCGGCGTGGCTTTTACGGCCTGCGCGATGCAATCCGCCTGAAAGCCGGAGCCGAGGATCCCGATTCTCACTCGCGACATGATGCCATCCGTTCGTGCCGTGTGATCGAGGTTTCGAGCTCTGCGAGCTGAGGACCAGGGCGAAGCTGCGGGCGACGCGCCCGCCGGCGTAAGAGCGGAACTGGTCTCTCGCGCCGAGTTGCTCGGCTAAGCGCGCCGCGACAATCGAGCCAGCACGGCTGCCACGGCAAGCGCCATCAGAAACGCCGGGACAGCAGTGATCACCGGCCAAGCGACGAGTGCGATGAGCGGCGACTGTTGGCCGTGGGTTGCGGCGAACAACCAATGAATGTTCGCCGCGAGCGCGAGGCCGAACGCGCCGAGCGCGACCGCCCCGGCCGCATGCAGCGCCGTCCCACGAGGCGACGCGCCCAGTCGATAGTGTTCGTACCCAATCTGCGCCGCGGCCACGGCGGCGCTGGCCAGCCACGCTGCCAGCCGCCACAAGCGCACATGATCGGCGTCAGCTGACTGGGCGAGCCAACCGAACAGGATGCCGATGACCACATACGCCACGGCGACGAGCGTCATCGCACGGCCCCACGAGCGGCCTGATGCGTCCACGTGGTGGCTCCTAACGGACCCTAGCGCTGCGGGCCCACTCGGCCCGATTCCCGTCCCTGCGCGAGCAACCGTTCGGCGAAGTCCAGGCGCTCCTGCGTCTCGCTCAGCTCTTGCCGCAGTTTACTCACCTCGGCTTCGAGCGTATCCTCGAGCGCGTCCAGCCGAGCCTGGAGCTCGCTTCCGCCCTGGAGGCCGCTCCCGCGGAGACCCTGCCGCAGGCGCTGGGCCCATAACCCGAAGCCCAGCGCCAGCGCCGCGTGAGTCGCGGCATGCCACGGCTCGGCTGCCGTGAACCCGACCGCGACCAGGTTGAAGGCGCTCAGCACGACGGTGATCGGGTACCAAATCGCGGGCTTGAAGGTCATGGCGAGATCCTGTCGAGCCTGCCTAACCGGCGCTTAACGTGCGGTGCCCTGTAGACTGATTCATTCCCTAATCTACGTGCGACAGCGTTAACTCGTACGTCAAATGGTGGTACGCAGTTTCCCGCTCAATGACCGCCACTTGGCATGGAGTCATGGCCGGCGGCGTGGTGCTGGGTGCGTTGGAATGACAGGAACGCGTGGATGGCCGCTACCGCCGCCGAGTCTGCGGTGCGAAGGCGAACCTCGGCGCCGCGCAAACGATCGGTGGCCTCATAGGTGATCTTGGTGCGGCGGGCCGCCATGACGGATGTGCCTGGGACTACCTGGGCGTGCACCTGAAACGGTCTGGCAAAGTCTCCGGCTCGAAACGCTGTCGCGATGTCGCGCATGTGTTGTCGGATCGCGACGATCCCAGCGGTGTCCGACGGATTGTCGGCGTCAAGGACGATCCGCCCACCATCCACGAGGTCCTCAAACACGTGCGCCGCAGTGTATTGATCCACGCCCATGACCGTGTGACCGCGTGCCTGCATCGCCGCGAATGCGCTATCGGTTTGGCGCCGGGCGGATTCGCCCCCGCGCCCGCACGCAGTGAACGCGATCGCGAGGGCAACGGTCCGGATTTTCGCGGCGCGCCGACGTCTGGCGCCGCCGGGACCCTCGTGTGCTAGGGCCACGCACTCACGATGATCGGTATCACCAACATCTTCACGAGCCAATCACCGGCATGGATCGCAGCGACCTTCCACAGGACGTTCTCCCATAGGACCGATCCCGTGAGCAGGATCACCGGGAAGCCGATCCACAAGAAGAGGCCAAAGTGCAGCGCACCCATCCAGCTGCTCACGCCGAGTAGCGCCACGAAGCGCGCGATCACGTACGCGAGGACGACGCACCGCGCCAACTCGATGAGCAGCTTCCCCGCGGGCATCTTCGCGCCGGCCATCGCCGCGACGGGGTCCATGCCGCGCAGCCGCATCCACGGCTTGAAGAACAACAGGGGGCTGTACCAGAGCCAGCCCAGCACGAACACGGCGAGGGCTGCCACCAGGACGGCCAGGTAGTTCACGTGCACCATCGTTCACTCTCTCCCTTCACTGTGGCGGTCGCGGGCCAGCACCCGGGCGTCACCATGGCCCGCAGCATTACGATCAAGCGGCTTTCGAAAGCACCGGATTTGCACGGTCTCTACAAAGCCGAGCGCGCGATGTGCCGCGGCACTCGACTCATTGTCGATGAGCGCATCGGAGCCAAACTCGGTGCAGCCTTGCGCCAACGCCCACTGCTCCGCCGCCGCGACCAAAGCCCGGCCAACGCCACGGCGCCGAGCTTCAGGGATCACGTACCAGCCCTCGAGGTATGCGACGCGGTCGGTAACGCAATCCTCCGCATAGTTGCGGATCGAGAGTTCGGCGAACCCAACCGGCTTTCGATCATCGAGCGCGATCAGAGCCGCGAGCGGCATCGAGAGCTTGCCAGCGAAGAACTCATCGATCTCGCGAGCGTGCGAAGCGGACTCAGCTTCCGGCCACAACGCTTCGCGCATCCGCAGCCATGCGGGCGCGTCGTCGACGTTCGCAGAGCGAACGCGGATCATCAACCGCTGCCGCCTACCGGACCGCGCTCAAGCGGCGGCGCGCTGGTGAAGGGTTCAGGTTCAAGCGCTTGCTAAGCGGCTGCTGCGCTCACCGCCCCACCAGGATCAAAGCGCCCGCCACGATGGCGACGATGCCCATGATCGTATCAAGCCCGGAGAAGCTGAGGTTGATGAGCGGCTCAAGCCCATGGACTATTAGCCAAACTCCGAGCAGGAGCATACCGAGGTTCTTGGTGAGCTTCATGGGGTAGACTCTCCTCTTTTGCAGTCTCTAGCTGCCAATCCGCCGCTCCTCCCGTGTCTTGCTGAGTAGACGCTCCGCGAAATCAAGCCGCTCTTGTGTTAGGGTTCATGTGGCCCTCCTCGTCTGGGCTTGAGACTCGCCAACGCGGCTACGCCCGTCCTCGAAGCTTCGCGACCCACCACCGCAGGCCAACGAACAGGAAGCGCCAGTCTTGGAAGAACTCCGGCGGCTTCCCCTCAACGGCGTGGCCGATAAATTGGAAGGCCCACCCGACCACGAAAAAGCCCAGCGGCACCGGCCAGAACCCGTGCACGAACACGGCCGCGACAAACAGCGGGACCGAGGCCGCAATGAGAGGAATGCCAACGGTGTGGCAGAAGCGGTTCACCGGGTGCTGATGGCTGAGTGCGTACTGCGCAATCCAGGCGGACATCGGACGACTGCCGAGCATGTCCTGAGCTCCAAAGGGTACACTAGTCGCTCGGGTGCCACACGAACGAGTCCCGCGCACTATACAATACGTCTCCGCTCGGAGATCGAACCGTCACCACCGCGGACAGGACTGCTCTATCGAGGCTGTTAGTCGCAAATCGCGTGAGGAACTTCCCGTCGATTGAAACGGTGCCCAGCTGAGGGTAGTCACAGCGGAGGTGCAGCGTATCGGCCCTGATCAGGGCCTCAAGGCAGGGCGCCGGCTGCTCGATACCGGCGCTCGTCTGGGCAAAGCTGACAAGCGGCTCCGGACGGAGGCTGAAACTGCTGAATCGGAGCCGATTCACCGCGAAGCGATAGCCTGGGACATAGTAGCCTTCGGCGTCGGCTTGAAGGGGCGGCTGGCGCGGCTTCTCGACCGCCGGTGCCGGACGCGGTACAGGCTTAGCCGGCGGGGGCGTACGCGGTAGCAGCACGACCACAAGGCCCACCGCGAGGCCCGCGGCGACGAGTAACAGGACGCGATTTCGGCGCATCAGTGTGTGGTCTGTAGCAAGAGGCCCGCAAGGGCCGTGTCATTGAACATTAGTTCGTGCGCGGCGGCGCACAACACTCCGCTTCCTGTAAGGCGATAAGAGCCCGGCAACCCGGCCGTCAGAATGGCACCCAACCGAGTCCGCCGCATTCGCACACCACGCTGTCGGGAACGGAAGCGGGCTTGCCGGAACCGTCGCAGGAAGGGCAGACACGAGCGGCGGCGTCACGCACCGGTGCGAGCCCGGAAATCCCGGCACCGCGCCGATGACGATCTTCCTGGTCTTCATTCCCCAATACGCGCGCCGCCAATTCCTGCTTACTTGCCCGTGCCCGGCAGCTTCAAACGCGTGCCGGGCGGCGAGCGTTCGCCCCGCCGCGCCGGGCGCGTCGTGATCACGAGACCTCGGATTCGCTCTGACCGCGACGCCGCATCCGCTCGAGCCACGTGATGCATGTTGAGCAGAACCTGATCCTCCGTGACGAACTGGACGCCTAGCAGTATGGCGTTCCGTTCGCGCCCCGCCTCCCAGACGTTGCCCTCGATGGGCTGCGCTCCGGTCGCTCGGTATTGCCTCTTAAAGCGGTGGGCCACGGCGTCAAATCGGAACTCGAGGATTCGTTGCTGTGGCTCCGGCCTGATATCCCGGCGGCGCGCCTGGCAGATGGGGAACGCCGAGCTGTAGAGGGACTTGCCGTCCAGACTGACTTCGAGCACGAGGGAGTCGCTGCTCGCGCACTCCCCGAACCAGTGCCAGACGACTTCGCCCGGCACGGCACGCGTTTGGCCAGACACAGTGACGGGCGTGAGAGCTAGCGCGAGCGCCGCCACGGGAGAGAGGAGCCGAGTGGCTGTGGTGCTCATTCCTTCGCCGTGGCGCCCGTCAGCTTCAAGCGCTTGTTAGGCGGCGGGCGACGAGGCCGCTGTTTGGCGGACACGGACCGAATGACGGTATACCCCCGCCCGACCGACGGCAGGGGTGTCTTCGCATGTCGCACCGCCGCTCGCAACAGTGCCTGGACTGCCCGGGCGTCCAGCACGGCAACGTTCTCGAGGGGGACGAAGCGGCCTTGGTTGCCGCTGCCTTTCAGAAGGCGCCGAGGGTCGGGCAGCCGTGCGCCGTACATAAAGTAGAGATTGACCCCACGGGCGTAAACGGCGAGCGAAACGATCACATCAGAGGTCCGCTCGGTGGACGCAAACCCTATCGCAAGGGCGTTGTAGTTGTCATACACCAGTTCGATTGCGGTCGGCAGGCGCTTTCGTAGGACTGCGCGGGCGGAACGCACCAGGCTCCCAATGGCCGGATCGAACTTGGCCACAAAGCCCGCCAGCTGTTTGGCGGACGATGGCGGCGCGGCAGTCGTCAGGCGTCGCACTTATTGCGTGAGGGCGAGAGGGTCAATTCCCCGGACCGAGTCGAACGAGCTGCCGACCAGCCGATCGCCTGCGCGTAGTTCACGATGTTGACCACGCCGACATGACCGCACCCGGTCACCGCAACGAACCGCTTGTCGGTCTGGATGACCAGCGCCCTGTCCTCCGGCAGCGTGTCCAGGACGAGGCCGGCGGCCGCGTCACGTGCGCTGCTGCTGCCGAGCCAAGCGCCAGGCCCAAATGGACAAGGCGGCTGCGCCGACCGTGATCCCGACCCACCAGGGGTTGGTCAGGAGGTGCAGTCCTTCCGCGGCAATTCGCCACAGATGGACTAGCGTGAGAAGCCCAAAGACGACGCCAGTGGTGATAACGTATGCTCTCATGGAATGCCCCCTCACGTACGAAACACGTCAGTGCTGGCGTAGCGCAATCCTGAATCGACGATGATCGCGCCCACGGTCGCTCGGCGCCGAGTCGCTTGGCCACTCCTCGCGCGCGAGCCGCCGAGCCATCGCGGTGATCGCTCGCTGCCGGAGCGCGCTAGGGAGCCGAAAGGCGAGCCGCGTGGCCCTGTCGGCCGGTGGTGTTGAACGCGGCGACGCGGATGGTCCCGCGCAACGGGATCGGACCGCGGACGAGGGAGCTGCGTGCGGTGGGCTCGCCGCCGTCGGTCGTGTAGCGCAGGGTAAACCCCGGTAGCTCCACGCTGCAGTGAACCATCCCGCCCTCGACCTTCAGACCGGGGGTGGGGATCCGGTAGGTGACGCCCGGGACCTCTCGATCGAGCCGGGGCAGCTCGCGCTGGCCGACCACGTTCATGAAGCGGGACCACGCCTCCCGGTACAGCGAGTCGGACCGGGTCGGGTCCGCCTCCCTCGCCCAGTCTGGGTCGGGCGCCCACGCCCGCTCGGCGAGCCCGAAGAGCTTCGGTACCATCATATAGTCGAGCCGTCCATCGCCTCCCAGCGTCTCCGACCACAGGTTGCCCTGGATCCCCGCGATGTGCGCCCGGCCGTAGTCGGTGAGCCGATCTTTGCCGACGAACACGGCAGCGTCCAGCGGGTTCCCACGAGCGTCGACCCGCGCGTTGCGGTAGTAGTCGAACGGGATGAACTGGAATGGCTTGCGCAAGTCGAGGTAGCCCCCCCAGTCGAGTCCCGTCTCCTCCGGGTTCTGATTCCACGCGAGATCGAAGTAGTAGTTGGTCACGGGACTGAGCACGACGTCGTACCCGCCGTTGGCGAGGCGGTAGGCGAGGTCCTCGGCGCCCCAGCCGGGGACGTTGTTCCAGACATAGGCGCGCCAGCCGCGCTCGGCGAATCCGGGATTGACGATCACCGCGGGCCGCCCGCCGCGCCGCGTCTTGCGCACCGCGATCTCTTCCCAGCCGGAGGGGACGAGGCCCTGCGTCTTGAGGATCTGCTCCACCCGGCCGTAGAAGACGAACCAGAGATCGTCGACGCTGGCGAGGCCGTGCGCCTGCATGTAGGCCTGGACGGCCGGCGACCCGACCCAGACGCCGGCCGGGACCTCATCACCGCCCATATGGATGTGGCGCAGGGGCGCACCGGCCTCGCGGTGCATCGCCGCGAGGTCGCCCACCACGCGCTCGATGAATCCATACGTCGACTCGAGCGCTGGGTTCATTACGTTGTCGGGGTAGCCTTGGACCGACCGGTACACTGAACGGTCTTCCGGGTCGGTCAGCAGGTACTGCCGGTCGCCCGTCGTGCGATATCGAGCCTCCATGGCCTTGATCGCGGCGCGCGCGTGGCCCGGCATCTCGATCTCAGGGATGATCTCGATGTGTCGCGCCGCCGCGTAGCGCACAATCTCGACGTAATCGGCATGGGAAAAGAACCCGCTGCCAAACGGCCGGTCCACCAATGGACCCGAGCCAAAGGCGGGTTGCAGGAATCGGCTCGAGTCGAGCGTGTGGCCGCGTCGCGCGCCGACCGCCGTCAGGTCGGGGAGGCCGGCGATTTCGACCCGCCAGCCTTCGTCATCCGTGAGGTGGATGTGGAAGACGTTGAGCTTGTAGCGGGCCAGCAGGTCGAGCGTGCGCAACACCGCCGCCTTCGGCTGGAAGTTGCGCGCGACGTCGAGCATGAAGCCGCGGTAGCCGAACCGCGGGGCGTCCACCACCCGGAGCGCCGGCAGGACGAGACCGGCGCGGGGAGATGGCGGGGGCAGGAGGCTGCGCAGGGACTGGAGACCGTAGAACACCCCCGAAGAGGAAACACCGACGATCCGGACGCCTGCCGTGGGATCGACCACCAACTCGTACGCTTCGGGCGACAATTGACCCTCGACCGGGCCCACCTCGAGTCGCAGCGGCGGGACGCCTCCCGTCCGCCGCGGGCGGAAATAGGGCCGCAGGTATTCGGCGGCGAAGGTCGCCTCGTTCGTGAGCTCGACCGGCGCGGTGACTTGCGGCATCGCGGTGAGGCGCAGCTCTCCCGCGCCCCTGGTCACCTGCAGCGGCGTCGGAAACACCGGCGGCAGGTCGCTCGCGGGGAGGTCGCGGATCACGGCGTCGAGCGCGAACTGGTTCTCGGGCGTCAAGACGCGGCGTTCGAACGGAGCGGCCACGTAGTCGCTCACGGGCACGCCCACGTCCTTCGCCGCATCGAAAACCATGTAGGGACCCGACGGAACGAAGCTGCGATTGAGGAGGAGGTCAGTGAGATACGGGATCCGAATGGTGGCACCTGGGGCCAGTCCGGCGAACCCCGCCGCCGGCACGAGGCGGTGGAGGTCGGCCATCACGTCTTCGATGGTGAATCCACCACCGACCGTTCCCGACTCTGCCCCGTGGAGTGCGCTGTAGTAAATGGCCCATCCGCTCGGCGGGAGCGGCTTCGTGTCGCGGTTGGTGAGCGTGAAGACCGCCCGAGAGGCGCGGAAATCGGTGGCGACGCTGTCCCCCGCCACCTCCCACCGCAGCTGCAGGGCGGTCTGGGCGGCGCCGGGTCTGGCCGGGAGGGCCAGCAAGAGTGCGGGGAGTGCGGCAAGGAGTCGGTTGCGCATGAGACAATTAGATCCTTGCGGGCGGGGGTGTCCAGGGCGGGCGTTTCAACGCGCCGCGCGTCGAGTCGAGTCCTCGAAGCCGAAGAAGCGGTCCATCCGCCAAGTGCCATCCTGCTGTCGCAGCAGGAAGGCGACG
>Ga0209802_1001338_pt1 | contig 18344 bp, 15 predicted proteins | sample GraSoiAngelo_129_FD_185886 | JGI IMG/M metagenome (GOLD analysis project Ga0209802, IMG submission 185886) | Grasslands soil microbial communities from the Angelo Coastal Reserve, California, USA - 14_0927_12_40cm (SPAdes) (version 2) | ecosystem: Environmental > Terrestrial > Soil > Grasslands ... | reverse complement strand
GCCGAGGCCCTGGTTGCGGAGGCGCAGCACGAGCTCAAGCACCTGCTTGGTCTGCTGAACCCCGAGCGCGGCGGTGGGCTCGTCGAGGATGACGACCTTCGCCTTCCACATCACCGAGCGCGCGACGGCGACCGATTGGCGCTGGCCGCCGGACAGCTGCGCGACTATGTTGCGGACGTTGGGGATCTTGACCTCGAGGCTTGTCAACACCTCACGAGCGCGATGTTCCATGCGCTCCTCACTGAGGAGTCGGAGGGGTCGCTCGTATTCCTCGCGGCCTAGATACAGGTTGGCGACGACGTCGAGGTTGTCGCAGAGGGCAAGGTCCTGGTAGACGGTCGCGATGCCCAGGGCGGCGGGCTCTCGAGGCCCGTGAAAGACCACGTGGTTACCTTCGAAGAAGATCTCGCCGGAGTCCGCGATGTTGATGCCGGCGATGGTCTTGACGAGGGTGGACTTGCCGGCGCCGTTGTCGCCCACCAGCGCGACGACCTCACTGGTGTAGACCTCGAAGTCGACGTTGGAGAGGGCCTGGACCGCGCCGAAGCTCTTGCTGATACCGCGCAGCTGCAGGATCGGCTGCCGGTCGGCAGATGGGGATATAGAAGGCGGGTGGCCTTCGGGCCACCCGCCAGTTTCAATCACCGCGAAAGAAAGGTTACGAGATTCCCGCTGCTGTGCAAGCCGCCGCGAAGGTCGACGTGCAGATGTCAGTCTTGGTCCAGAAGCCGTCCGCGACCACGGTGTCCTTGATGTTCGCCTTGGTGACCGCGACCGGGGTCAACAGCACCGACTTGATGTCGGCTGCGCCGTTGTTGGTGGTCTTGCCGTTGGTCATCGACGAAGGAACCGCGGCGCCGGTGGCGAGGTCGTAAGCCAGCGTGGCCGCCGCCTCTGCCTCGGCCTTGAGGGCCTTGTAGACGGTCATGTACTGCTCGCCGGCGAGGATGCGCTGGATGGCTGCGAGCTCAGCGTCCTGGCCGGTGATGGGGGGCAGCGGGCTGATGCCCGCCGACTTCATCGCGGCGATGGCGCCGCCGGCCGTGCCGTCGTTGGCGGCGAGGACACCATCGATGTTCTTGCCGACGGCGGTGATGGCGCCCTGCATCTCGGTCTGCGCCTTGTCAGGGCTCCATGAAGGAGTGTCGTACTCCTTGGCGATGGTCACCTTGCCGTCGAGAATGCTGTGCGCGCCCTGCTTGAAGAGCTTGGCGTTGTTGTCGGCCGGGTCGCCGTTGATCATCACGACCTTGGCGTTGGCCTTGCCGTTGAGCGCGGTCAGGAGCGCGGTGCCCTGCAGAGCGCCGACGGCCGCGTTGTCGAACGACAGGTAATAGTTGAGGTCGGCCGTGCCGAGGATCAGCCGGTCATAAGAGATGACCGGGACGTTCTTGGCTTTGGCCTTCGCCACGATCGCCGCGGCAGCCGCACCGTCGACCGGGTCGAGCACGAGCACGCTCGCCCCGTTGGTGAGGGCCGCCTCTGCCTGCGTCTGCTGTGTTGGCGCGTCCTGGTTGGCGTTGCTGTAGATCAGGTTGTTGGTGTCGAAGCCAAGAGACTTGAGCTTGGCGGTGAAGAAGGGCCGGTCCTTGCTTTCGTACCGCGCTGTTTTCGATTCCGGCAGCAGCAGGGCGATCTTCTTGGCTGAAGTCGTGCCCCCGTTTCCACTGCCTCCGCACGCCATGACGACAAACCCGACGAGCACGAGCGTCGGGACGAGCTTGGCGAACCTCATATGGTTCTCTCTCCTATTAAGCCTCACCTGTCGCCTTCTTCCCGGCCGTCCCGGGGCGAGAGTGCGCCGGCAAACAGGTCCCTTACTCAGCCCTGGCGGAATTCCGCCGGGCCAGAGCATTGCGCACGCCCGGGAGTTTGTCAAGAGATCGATATGTGCGCCTCGCACGATGTACGAGGTCTTGACAAACCCCTGGATGCGGCCATGATTCGTGCGGGCGTGGCTGGGAGAGCATCCAGAAGCAGGAGCGACGGCTCACTCGCGTGGCTTCGAGAACGCAACCGTGAGCGCGTGGTCGGCGTGCTGCGCACGCACGGGCGCACCAGCCAGGCGGAGATCGCCCGAGCCACCGGGCTGTCCCGCACCACGGTCTCCACGCTCGTCGCCGAGCTCCGGGGGGGCGGCGTCGTGTTCGAGGTGGATGCCAAGGCGCCCGATGGGCGGGGAGGCCGGCCCGGCGTCCAGCTCGTTTTGCAGGACTCATCCAAAGCCGTCATCGGAATCGACTTCGGCCACACCCATGTCCAGGTAGCCGTCGGCGGCCTTTCGCGCGACGTGCTGGCCGAGCGTTCGTGTGAGCTGGACGTTGACCGCCAGGCCGAGGAGGCCCTCGACGCCGCCGCCCGCATGGCGGGCGAGGTGCTCGCGCAGGCGGGCGTCAAGCACGAAGCGGTCGTCTGCGCGGGCATCGGGATCCCGGGTCCTGTCGACCGCGCCCACGGGACGGTTGGGTCGGCGACCATCCTGCCCGGATGGCTCGGCCTGCGCATCGCCGAAGAGATGGAGCGGCGCCTTGGCATGCCGGTCGAAATCGAGAACGACGCCAACTGTGGAGCGCTCGCGGAGATGACCTGGGGCGCGGGGCGCGACTGCTCGAACTTCGCGTACATCAAGGCCGCGACCGGAATCGGCGCCGGCCTCGTCGTCGACGGAAGGCTCCTGCACGGCGCGTCAGGCACCGCGGGCGAGATCGGCCACACGACCCTCGACGAAAGCGGGGCCCTTTGCTACTGCGGGAACAGGGGCTGCCTCGAGACGGTGGCGTCCGGGCCGGCGATCCTGCACCTCGTCAGCAACGGGCGGGCGGAGACGCTCACGCTGAGCCGCGTCATCGAGCTCGCTGCGGAAGGCGACGTTCGGTGCCGGCGAGCCATCTCGGACGCAGGCCGGGAGATCGGGGTGGCCGTGGCCGGGTTGTGCAACCTCATCAACCCAGAGCGCGTGATCATCGGCGGGCTGTTGAGCCGCGGCGGCGACCTCCTCCTGCAGCCGATCCGGGATTCCATCCGGCGGCACGCTGTGCAGGCGGCGGCGGAACGCGTCGAGGTGGTGCCCGCCGTCTTCATCGAGCGCGCGGAGCTCATGGGCTCGCTCGCCCTTGCCCTCCGCGCGTGGAACCCCGCCGTCGCCTCCCTTACTTAAAGGGGGAAGATCACCGTGCAATTGGAGGTTTTGACCTAACCGATGCATTTCCTCGCCGGCCTGGTCGGACTTGTCCTCGTCTTCGTCGTCCTGCGCGACGCGTTCGAGACCATCGTCCTGCCCCGCCGGGTCTCCGGGCGGCTGCGCGTGTCGAAGGTTTTCTACTGGGTGACATGGAAGCCGGTGGCAGCCATCGGCCGGCGCATGCCGGTGGGCGACCGCCGCGAGAGCTACCTCAGCACGTACGGGCCCATCTCCTTGCTGGTCCTGATCGGCCTGTGGGGAGGAATCCTCATCAGCGGTTTCGCCTTTCTGCTCTGGGCGACGGGTTTTGATTTCGCCTCTCCGGTCACGGCGCTGTACGTGAGCGGCTGGAACTTCACGACGCTGGGAATCGGCGATTTCGCTCCCAAGACAGACGCGTCACGATTGGTCACAGTGGCCGAGGCCGGCATGGGCTTCGGGTTCCTCGCCGTCGTGATCTCGTACCTGCCCGTCCTGTACCAGGGCTTCTCGCGGCGCGAGACGACCATCTCGATGCTCGACGAGTGGGCGGGCTCGCCGCCGAGCGCGGGCGACCTGCTGCGCCGCGCGACGTCGGCCGGCGAGGTGAAGGAGCTTGTCTCGTTGATGGCGACGTGGGAGCAGTGGACGGCGGAGCTGCTCGAGAGCCACCTCTCGTACCAGGTCCTCTGCTACTTCCGCTCGCAGCATGAGAATCAGTCCTGGGTGGCGGCCCTGACCGCGATCCTCGACTTCTCGGCGTTGTGGCAGGCCAGCAAGGCGACGGGCCGCACGTGGCAGGCGCGCCGCGTTTACGCGATGGGTCGCCACGCGCTCGGCGACCTCAGCCAGGTGCTGCGCGCGAGCCCGAAGTTCGATGTGCGCGACCGCCTTTCGGAGCCCGAGCTCGCTGCCATCGTCGAAGTCTTTGCCGCTGCGGGGGTCACCGTTGACGGCGAGTTTCGTGACCGGCTGAAAATACTGCGCAAGGGTTACGAGCCTTATGCGGCGGCGCTTGCCGACGAGCTTTTGATGGAGCTCCCGCCCTGGATGCCGCTCGAGGCTCGTCAGGACAACTGGGAAACGACCGCGTGGGAAGGCGCTGCGCCGGGGGAATCTCTCCACTAGCGATCGGGCGACCCGACAATACGCACACGTAGGTGGCCCAGACCCCCGACATATCTGAATCGACCCGCAGCTTCGAGCGGTGGCTTAGAGGACATCTGCGCGTGCGCCAGCAGGAGCTCGACTACAAGCACGAGGTGATGGCGGCGGACACCTTCAGCTTTCTTCGCGCGACCTTCTATAGGTGGGCGCAGCTCGCGCCTCAGGCCCTGCCTGACGTTGCGGAGGGGGTCCGCGTGCTGGCGGTAGGCGACCTCCACGTCGAGACCTACGGGACGTGGCGCGATGTCGAAGGTCGGCTGGTCTGGGGCGTCAGCGACTTCGACGAGGCATGTCGCGTTCCCTTCACCCTCGACCTCGTGCGCCTGGCCACGAGCGCCGGCCTTGCCGCTGCGGAAGGTCACCTCAACATCGACCTCAAGCAGGCGTGCGCGGCCATCATGCACGGGTACGCAGGATCGCTGCGCGTGGGCGGCCGCCCCCTCGTCCTCGCCGAGAACGACCGCTGGCTGCGCAAGCTGGCGAGTGGAAGGCTTCGCGACCCGGTGGCCTTCTGGGCGCGCATGCATGCGCTCCCGAGCGCGCGCGGCTCGCTCGAGCCGAATCTGAAAGCGCAGCTGGCGCGGCGGCTTCCGCCCGAGGCGGCGGGCGTCCGATTCGTCCGCCGCCGGTCGGGCCTGGGCAGCCTCGGCCGCGAGCGGCTGGTGGCGATCGCCGACTGGCAGGGCTCCGCCATCGCACACGAGGCCAAGGCGATCGCGCCGTCTGCGTGGGAATGGGCGCACAAAGACCACGCGAGCGGCCGCATCTACTACGCCGACCTGGCGGCTTCCGCGGTCCGCTGCCCGGACCCGCTCGCCGAGGTGCGCGAAGGCTGGCTCTATCGCCGCCTCTCGCCTGATTCCAGCCGCATCGAGCTGGCGAGCCTGCCCACGCAGCGAGACGAGGGCCGCCTCCTGCGTGCGATGGGGTGGGAGGCCGGGAATATCCATCTCGGCACGCGGGGTGCCGGCAAGGCCATCCTCGCCGACCTCGAGCGCCGCAAGCCGGCGTGGCTGCGGGAGGCGGCGACGAAGATGGGCAGGCTGGTGCGCGACGACTGGCAGGAGTGGCGAGCCGCGCGCAAGCCGTCGTGAATTATCCGACCTGTAGCACAAGTGCTACAACGCGCTCGTGAGCCGGAAAATCAGTCAACGCGAGCTTCGCAACGACAGTGGCGAAATCATGCGCGGGCTCGATCGGGGGGAGTCTTTCATCGTCACGCGAAATGGAGTTGCGGTCGGTGAGCTAACCCCGCTTCGCCGGCGTCGCTTCCTGTCCTCCGAAGGCCTTCTAGGCGTCCTCGCGGGCGCGCCCCATCTTGATGCGAAGCGGTTCCGCAAAGATCTCGATGATCTGATCGACCAGGATCCGCGACCACGTGCCTGACGGCCACGCACGCGGTTTTCTAGCTGAGGTTGGCCGCCAGCCCAGGCCGAACCCGTCGGAGCATGCACTGGCGTCTTATAGATCGCTTACTGCTTGCTCTTATGATCGAGTGCCATGAGCGGTAAGCGATCGGCCCTGACCGTTGTCGGGCTTGGCTTGCTCGCCTCGCAGGCCGGCCATCTGCTCGCCTACCAGGTTCGGTTTGGGGCGGCTGCAGGCCAGGTGGAGAGTACCGGAGCGCATTCTTATTTCCCGACACTCGCCCGCACGAGCGCCGGGGTCGCGGCCATCGGACTCCTGGCGGGGCTTCTTCTGGTCGCGCTTGCGCGGGTGCTGACCGGGCGCGAAGTTCGGGCCGGCTCGCGACCTTCTTATGTGAGCGTCCTGGCGGCGCTCTTCACGATCCAGCTCGTCTTCTTCGCCGCGCAAGAGGTCGGCGAGGCGGTCGTCGCGGGCGCACCTGTCGCCTCAGCCCCGCTGCTGCTGCTCTGGGGCACAATCGGTCAGCTGCCTGTCGCGGCGCTGGCGGCTCTCGCGCTGCGCTGGTTGGGCACGCGCGTCGAGGCTGCGGTCGGGGCCATCAAAGACATCGTTCGAGCCACTGCACCCGCGCCATCACCTGCGCTCCTGGCGGTGCCACTTCATGAGACGCCCGACCGGGCGCTGATCATGTCTCGCCTCGCCGCCGCATCCACGGCGCGTCGCGGACCGCCGCGCTCCTTGCTCGTCACCTCGTACTGACCGGCGCGCTCGCGCGCGTCTATTCGAGCAAGGAGAGATTTCATGAATCGTTATCGCGTACCCATAGTGGCCGCCGTGGTCGTGGTCTTCCTCGCCATCGGTGCCTTTCTGATCTTCGCCAACCAGACCAAGGGCGGCGCCAAGGTCACGATCAACGCGACCGTGAGCAAAGGCACGTCAATGTCGCCGGGCACGTGGACCGCTCACCACAATGACATCGTCACCGTCAACATCACAAGCGACATGGATGGCGAGGTGCACCTCCATGGCTATGACATCCCGTTCGAGACCAAGGCCGGCCAGGTCGTCACCAAGACATTCACGGCCGACAAGACCGGCGACTTTCCAATCGAGTGGGAGTCGACCAGCACGCCGCTGGGGCACCTGGTGGTGAGCTGATGCTCGCCACGGCCATCTTCCTCCACGGCTTCGGCACGCGCTATGACCTGCCCGCATCGCTGTGGCTCTACCTGTTCGCCGCGGGCGGCGTGGTCGTCATCTCGTTCGTGCTCGTCGTCGTTTTCGCGGGCGAGCAGGTTGGTGAGAAAGCAATCCGGTATCCGCGCCGAGAGCTGAAGCTTCTGCTCTCGATCGCTCGCTCGCCATGGCCGCGCGTCATCGGCGGCCTGATCGGAGTGCTCGGGCTGGCGACCATCATCGTCACAGGTCTCTTCGGGTCGAGCAGGCCCGAGCTCAACCCCGCCGAGTTCCTGATCTGGATCTACTTCTGGGCGGGCACCGTGATCGTCTCCGGGCTCGTCGGCAACCTCTGGTACCTGCTCAACCCGTTCGCCGCGATCTACGACGCGGTCACGAAGCTTGTGAGATTGGGCCCGGTCTGGAAGCTGCCTCAACGGCTCGGCATCTGGCCGGCCGTCCTCATCTACTACTCGTTCGCATGCCTCGAGCTCACCACCGGCATGGCCAACCGACCTTATATCGCGGCGACCGCAGCCCTCGCTTATGCCTCGCTCACTCTCGCGGGCATGATCCTGTTCGGGCGGGACGAATGGCTGCAGCGCTGCGAGGCGTTCACCGTTCTCTTCGACATCGTCGGCCGCTTCGGACCGGTCGAGGCGGGCCGCGACGAAACCGGCCGGATCACGGCCGTCTATGTGCGGCCCTGGGGCGTCGGCCTGCTCAAACCCGCTCCCAGCGGATGGGACCGCGTCGTTTTCGTGATCCTGATGTTGAGCTCGCTCGCCTTCGATGGCATCGAGGGGACGCGATCGTGGGCCGACTTCACCATCGCAACCGAGCCGTACTGGCTGCCGCAGGGCGCGTTCGGGTTCTTCCTATTGAAGACCGTGAGCGTGACGCTGCTCACCGTGGCCTTCCTGCTCATCTTCATCGCGTTCATGGAGATGGTCATCTACTTCGGAAAGCGCAGGGTCGACCTGATGTCAACGGTCTCAGGCTTCGCCCTCACACTGGTGCCGATCGCGCTCGTCTACAACGCAGCCCACAACTACTACTACGCGGTGGTCACCGCGCAGGCGCTGATCCCTCTTCTCGACGACCCCCTCGCGAAGGGGTGGCACCTGCTGCCTGCGGTCGCTGCCTACAAACCCAGCTTCGCGCTCGCGCAGGCGTCGACCGTCTGGTTCGCGCAGATCGTCCTCATCGTCGTCGGCCACGTCATCGCGGTCTACCTGGCACACCTGCGCGCTGGGGAGCGCTTCCGCACCGCGCAGAACGCTTTGCTCAGCCAGTACCCGATGCTCGTGCTGATGGTCATGTACACGATGACCAGCCTATGGATCCTGGCCCAACCCGTCACGTCCGGCGGCTGAGCACGCGACGAAAGCCGATTCCGCCTTTTTGGGTGCAAACGCGCGCTATCCGTGCACTTTTGACGCACGTTTGGCGCCAGACGGGCGGAATCGGAATGCGGGGGAGACGTAGGCTCATCGGGTGAGCTGGCCGTTCGACCCCACCGTTTACGTGGGCCTGGTCGCCCTTTTCTTCGGGCACGCCTGGCTGGCGCGACGGGTCGAGGATGTGGAGACCAAGCACACGCTGTACTTCGGCCTCGGGCTGCTCACGCTGTGGGTCGCGCTCGAGACCCCGATCGACACCATCAGCGACCACTACCTCGACAGCGTCCACATGCTGCAGCACGTCCTGCTCGGCTTCGTCGCGCCCCCTCTCATGCTGCTCGGCTTGTCGCGCGACATGGCCGGGGTGCTGACGCGCGTGCCATTCGTCAGGGCGGTGACGGAGCCCATCGCCGCGCAGGTCGTCGCCGCGGGGGTGATGATCGCGTGGCACCTGCCCGCGCTCTACGACGCGACGCTGCGGTCCGAATCGCTGCACGTCGTCGAGCACCTGACGTTCATCGGCGCGGGGCTGGTGCTGTACTGGCCCGTGCTGCAGGCCACGTCGGCTCACGCGAGATGGAGGCTGGATCCGCCCATCATGCTGCTGTACATGCTGGTCGCCACCCTGCCGCAGGACGCGATCGCCCTCGTCCTTCTCTTCTCGCGCCAGCCCTTCTACGAGTTCTACGCGCATGTCCCGAGGCTCGTCCCTTCCTTGACCCCGATCATCGACCAGACGATCGCCGGCGCCGTGCTGATGGTGCTGGGCAAGGCGACGTTCCTCATCACCGGTCTTGCCGTTTTCTTCAGGTGGTTCGGCGGCGAGCACGCCGCGGACCAGATGCCGCCGAGCCGGGCTACCGGGCCGGCGGCTGACCCACGCTGATCACCTCGATCCCGCGCGATCGAAGCGCGGCGGCACCCAGAGCCCCGCGACCGTCGAGAACCACGCGGAGTCCCACCAGCCGCCCCCAATCGAGATCCCGGTATTCGCGGTGATATGCCTGCACGATTGCCGCGTCCACAGCCAACGGTTTTTCGAGGTCCACCACCTCGACTTCCAGCGCGGCCAGCTCTGACGCCGAGAAGTGCGGGTCGTGCGCCAGCACAATGGCGCCCGCGCTTCGCAGGAGCTCGATGACGGCGAGCGCTGTCGAGAATGACAGCTCCTTGACGTCTTCTCGATAGGAGAGGCCAAGGACCAGGACGCGCTTGCCGGCCAGGCCACCGACAGCGTCGTCCAGCCAGCGCACACTGCGCGCCGCCATCCCATCGTTCACGTCGCGCGCGATCCTGACCAGGTCGAGCTCGCCGTCGCTGCTGTCGCTCAAAAGAAAATGCGGGTACACCGGGATGCAGTGACCGCCGACTCCGATGCCGGGTCGGTGGAGGTGGGAGAAAGGCTGGCTGTTGGCGGCTTCGAACGCTTCTTTGAGGTCCGCCCCCCGCGCTCCCCCGTACAGGGCGAGCTGGTTCGCCAGCGCGATGTTGACGTCGCGATACGTGGTCTCGGCCAGCTTGGCGAACTCTGCTGTCTCAGAGTTGGCGACCACGCGGACATCGGCGTCGAGGGAGGCCTGATAGAACTCCAGCGCGCGACGCGTGCTCTCCGCGTCGATCCCGCCGACGATCTTCGGGTAGCGCGCCAGGTCCTGCAGGGCCCGGCCCGCGTAAACGCGCTCGGGGCTGAACGCCAGGTAGAAGCCTTCGCCGGGCGCGAGGCCCGATTCACTTTCGAGGATCGGGGCCACGTGCTTTCGCGTCGCGCCCATCGGCAGCGTCGTCTCCACGATCACCAGCGAGCCGCGCTGGAGTCCCTTGCCGACCGCCCTCAGCGCGGCGTCCAGGTTGTCGTAGTCGGGTTTCTTGTCCGCGCCGACGACCAGGGGCACGATGACGATCGCGACCTCGGAGCGGCGTGTCGCGTCCGTGGTGTCCGTGGTGGCGCTCAGCCGGCCGGCATCGGCGGCCGCGCGCACGGCCTCGACCAGCCCCGGCTCGCCATCGATGTGGCTTCTGCCGGCTTCGACCGAAGCCACCACCTGTGGGTTGATGTCGGCGCCGACCACCGTGTGGCCTTTGGTCGCGAGCTGCGCCGCAAGCGGCAGGCCGATCTTGCCCAGGCCCACGACCGCGACCCGATAGGCGCGGCTCACGGCGATGCCTGACGCGCTAGGTCGAGGACGCGGCCCTCGTTCGCCGACCGCACGAGGTCGAGAGCCAGGGCCAGCGCCTTCAGGCCGTCTTCGCTGCCCACCTCAGCCGGCGTGTTGCCGGCGACCGAGCTGAGAAACGACTCGAGCTCCACACGCAGCGGCTCGGCGCGATCGACGACATGACGCAGCAGCGTGCCCTCGCTGACGCCGGTGAGCAGCGACAGCGGAGGCGCGGCGCCGGTGGCGATGCTGTTCTCGTAGAACGTGAGGTCCTGCGTCAGGTAGTTGAGGTGAAGCATGCCGCGCTCGCCGAGGACCGAGAGCTCGCGAATCTTGGTCGGCGTCAACCAGTTGACCTGCATCACGCCCACCGCGCCGTTGTCGAACCTCAGCAGCGCGTTGAGCATGTCCTCGTGCTCGGTGTGGATGCGCCGCTCGGTCTCGGCATACAGGCGCACGACCTCGACGCCGAGCAAGTAGCGCATCACATCCAGGTCGTGCGTGGCGAGATCGATCACGGCGCCCACGTCCCGGATGCGCGAGGGAAAGGGCCCCTGGCGCCGCGAATGGACCTGGAACACACGCCCCACCTCGCCCGCGTCGAGGCGCTTCTTCAGCTCGCGTACCGCCGGGTTGAAGCGCTCGACATGGCCGATGGCGAGCACCTTGCCCTGCTTTCTCGCCGCGGCGACCAGCTGCTGAGCCTCTTCCAGATCGGTCGCGATCGGCTTCTCCATCAACACGTGCAGGCCATGCTCGATGGCGGCGAGGCCGACCTCTAGGTGATGCCGGGTCGGCACGGCGATGATGACGGCGTCCAGCCGGCCCTGGTCGAAGAGCTCCCGGTAGGAGCGATAGCCGACCAGCCGCCGCTTCCTCGCCCAGGCCATGGCCTCGTCGGTCGGGTCGCATACGGCAACCAGGTCGGCCTGGTCGACGTCGTCCAGGATGCGGGCGTGGCTGCGGCCCATCACTCCGAGGCCGACGATCCCCACCCGGATCATTCCTCGGGCTCCTCGCGCACGACGCGAACGATGCGCTCGAGGTCCGCGTCGTTGAGTGCGGGGTGGACAGGAAGGCTCAATACCTCGCGGGCCATCCGCTCGGCGACCGGGAACGACTGGCGGTCGTAACCGCGCCTGGCATATACGGGCTGGCGGTGGACGGGCACGGGATAGTAGACGCCGCTTGCGATGCCGCGAGCGGCAAGCCGGGAGCGCAGGCCTTCGCGCCCTTCGGCAATGCGCAGGGTGTACTGGTGATAGACGTGCGCATAGCCGCTCCGCTCCACCGGCGTGGTGAGCCCGTCCAGGCCCGCCAGGCCCTTGCTGAGGACGCCGGCATGGCGGCGGCGAGCGGCGTTGAAGGCGTCGACTCGGGCCAGCTGGGCCAGGCCGATTGCCGCGGCCACGTCGGTCATGCGGTAGTTGTAGCCGAGCTCCTCGTGGTGATACCGCTCGCTCTCGCCGTGCTGCCGCAGCGACCGGATCGCGCCGGCGATCGCAGCGTCGTCAGTGGTCACGAAGCCACCCTCGGCCGATGTCATGTTCTTGGTCGGGTAAAGCGAGAAGACAGCCGTGTGCCCGAGCGCGCCGACTTTGCGCCCGCCGACCGTCGCACCGTGCGCCTGGCATGCGTCTTCGATCAGGACCAGGCGGTGCCGGCGTGCGATTGCGCTCAGCTCGGTCATCGCCGCCGGATGCCCATATAGATGGACGGGAAGGATGGCGCGCGTGCGCGTTGTGATCGCCGCCTCGACGAGCGCGGGATCGATGCAGAACGTGTCCGGCTCGACGTCGACGAAGACCGGCGTGGCCCCGGTGAACAGCACCGCATTCGCCGAGGCGATGAACGTGAACGGAGTCGTGATCACCTCGTCGCCAGAACCGACCCCATGCGCCAGCAGCGCAAGGTGCAGGCCGGCCGTGCCCGATGACACCGCGATGGCATGCTCGACGCCGATCCAACGCGCAAACGCCTCTTCGAATGCCGCGACGACCGGGCCCTGGGCGAGCTGGCCGCTGTCCAGCACGTCCATCACGGCGCGCTTCTCGTCGTCGCCGATCATCGGGTGCGCCAGCGCGATACGAGGCTCGCTTGCCACCGGGCGGACTTCCTTCATGCGAGGGCCACCGATCCATCGGCATCACATCTGTACTTGCGGCCGCAGTGGTCGCAGACGAGCATGCCCTCGCGTTCCTCGCGCAGGCGTCGAGCGCAGACGCACACGCTGCCGACCAGACGCGCCGGGTTGCCGGCCACGAGTCCGTGATCGGGAACTGCGCGCACCACCACGGCGCCGGCCGCCACCAGCGCCCACCGGCCGACCGTGACGCCTGCGATCAGAACCGACCCGGCCCCCAGCGAAGCGCCGTGGCGGACCAGGATCTTACCCAGCTGCCAGTCATCCTCGGACTTGAGCGAGCCGTCGGCGTTGATCGCCCGCGGGAACCGGTCGTTGGTGAATATGACGTGAGGTCCGACGAAGACGCCGTCCTCGATGAAGGCGCCTGAAAAGATGGAGGCTCCGTTCTGGATCTTGACCCGGTCTCCGATGGTGACGCCCTCGCCCACGTAGACGCCCTTGCCCAGGATGCATTCCGCCCCGATGCGGGCGCCTTCGCGAACCTGCGCCGCATGCCAGACCTTGGTGCCGGGCCCGAGCACGGCATCCTCGGCGACAAACGCGGTGGGATGAACGTAGACGCGGTCCCGGATCATTTGGGTTACCCACATTAGCGCCGTGGCCCCCCAATCCGAACTAGGCCAGGCAGGCCCGCCCTTCGCACTCCCCGTTCAGCCAGCGCACCATCCGGGGGGGTAACGCCTGGTCGGTCGCGCCGCGCCTGGCCAGGACCACAGTCAGCTCCCTGGCGCAGGCGACTCCGTAGCCGCTCGCCAGCGCGCTTCGCACCAGGTCGCGCAGCTGCTGCTCGTTGTTGCCGTCGGAAGCCAGGTCGATTGCGATGTATTCGACGGTCGTGTCGTGGTCGTCTGGGATCTGGTAGATGGCGTGGCGGTGCGAGAGGTGGGCCAGCAGCTCCTGGGTCGCGGCCACGCTCGCGCCGGGCGGGATGATGTCGAGGCACGCCTGGATGTCGGTCGCGGTCGAGGCCGACACGTACGTCCTCAGCTCGTCCAGCGGGTTGATCAGGAAGCTGAGCAGTGCCGCGGCGACGACGACGCCGGCTGAAGCCACGGCCACCGCCCGCTTGCCCACCTGCCCGCCAAACACTCGCTTGGCCCGCGCGACAGTGTCGATGGCCGCAAACGCCAGGATGGGAGCAGGCACCATCGAGTACTCGAGATGGAATGTCCAGAACGTCGGCGCCACCGACCAGAAGCGTTCTGCGAGATAGGGAAAGGCGATCAGTGCGATCGGGGACGCGACGGGCAGGAACAGCCAGCTCGCCAGGGTGCCGATCCAGATCCGGGTCTTCGCCAGCGGCACGAACAGCAGCTCCAGGCTCTGCAGCGGATGCGTGATGACGAAGATGGCGGCGCTCGACGGGCCGGTGCCGAGGTCTGTGTACGTCCAGTGGCGATATGGCCCGCCGCGGATGGCCGGGATGACCACGCCGAGGATGAGCAGGAACCAGGCCGCGCTCAATCCCGCGATGGCCGAGCCGAGCACATACCTGCGCTGCATCGCGATGACGTACAGGCCGAGGGCGATGAGCGTGAGGGCGATGTCCTCCCGGGCGAGCAGCGCGATCGCGACCATCGCCCACAGCAACCTGTTCCTTCGCTCGAGCATCGCGTACAGCGCCGCGGAGATCGCCGGCACCGCGAGCACGACGTTGTGAAAATCGAAGAGGACGCCCGCGAGGATGCCCCAGAAAAGCAGGTACGACGCTTGGAATGCCAACGCCGCCAGCTCGCCCAGCTGCCTGGCCGCCCACAGGTAGATCGGCACGCCGGCCAGTGCGAGCAGCGCTCCCTGCGCCACGAGCAGGACCTCGGGCGAGTTCCAGACCCAGTACAGCGGGGCGAGCGCCATGAGCATCGGGTGGAAGTGGTCGCCCAGCAGGTTGCGGATCTCGATGACGGTGTTCGGGATCATCTCGAGCCGGCTGTAGCCCCAGATCGTCTGGTCCTGTGTCGCCAGGTCGACGGTGCTTCCGAACCGCTCGTGCCTGTAAAGCGATATCGCCGAGTAGGCCGCGGCCGCGGCAATCGTCAGAGCCGCGGCGGCGACCGGCCCCGCCCGCAGCCGCTTCGTAGCTTCCTTACGATGTGCGCTGCTTGTCAACATCCGACGCTCGCCTGAGTGGGCTCAGCCTGGTCATGCCGGCGCACAACGAGAGCGAGAACCTTCGCTGGCTCCTTCCTCACGTCAATGACGTGCTGCCGAAGATTGCGCGGCGATTCAACGTGGTCATCGTCGACGACGGCTCGAGTGACGGCACCGGGGCCCTGGCCGAGTCAATCGCACGCGACCTCGGCATGGAGCTGAAGGTCGTGCGTCACGAGCACAAGTCCGGGTATGGGGCCGCGGTGGGGGACGGCTTGCGCGCGACCGACCTCGACTACACCGCCTTCACCGACGCGGACGGACAGCTCGACGTCGCGGACCTCGCGCTTCTCGTCCCGCACCTGAACGACGCCGACCTCGTCGGCGGCTGGCGCCTCACGCGCGAAGACCCTCCGTTCCGCTCCGTGATCAGCGGCGTGTTCAACCAGCTCGTGCTGTTCACGCTGCGCATCCCCGTCAAGGACGTCAACTGCGCGCTGAAGATCATCCGCACCGAGATGCTGCGGCGGTTCGACCTGCACTCGCGCAGCGCGCTCATCAACGCCGAGCTGTACTGGAAGGTGCAGGAGCACGGCGGCCGTTACGTCCAGGTCGGCGTCCCGCATCATCCCCGAAGGATGGGCCGCCGTTCGGGTGGCCGGTTGGTACCGATCCTGCGCGCGATGAAGGAGCTGGCCGAGATCCGCTTTCGAGGCTCAGCCTCGCGCCGAGATTGACGGTGCGGTCTTCACTCGAAGGCTGCGCTTCGAGGGCGACGCGATCTTCCCTCGTCCGCCGAAGCGCCAGTCGACGCGCGGCGTGAACAGGTCCGGCTTGATGCGCTTCTTGTAGCGCTCGACCAGGCCGATCACACGGTCGATCAGCGAATCCTGGAGGCTGTGCGGCTGAAGGCCGAGGTCGAGCAGGCGCTGGTGCTTGGCGTTGTAGTAATGCGCCTCCATCTCAGTCCGCGGGTTGGGTAGATGGTCGATGGTCGTCTCGAGGCCGTGCACACGGCGGGCGGCACGGACGCGGTCGGCGAGCTGCTCCACGCTGAACTGCTCCGTGAACTGGTTGAACACGCGGAACTCGCCGCGGTCGGGCGGGTTGAGCGCGGCGAGCTCTACGCACCGCACGGTGTCACGGATGTCCAGGAAGCCTCGAGTCTGGCCGCCCTTCCCGTAAACAGTGAGCGGATGGCCGACGGCGGCCTGGGCGCAGAACCGGTTGAGGACGGTGCCCCAGATGTCGTCGTAGTCGAAGCGCGTGCGCAGCTCCGAATGCATGTCCGTCTCATCCGTGCCGGAGCCGTAGACGACGCCCTGGTTGAGGTCGGTCGCCCGCAGCCCCCACGCGCGGCACGTGAACATGATGTTGTGGCTGTCGTGGACCTTGGACAGGTGATAGAAGGAACCAGGCTGCTTCGGATACGGGAGCCGGTCCTTGCGGCCGTTGTGCTCGATTTCGATGAAACCCTCTTCGATGTCGATGTTGGGAGTGCCGTATTCGCCCATCGTCCCGAGCTTCACGAGGTGGCAGTCGGGCGCCGACTCTCTCAAGGCAAACAGTAGGTTCAGCGTGCCAACCACGTTGTTGACCTGCGTCTCCACCGCGTGCGGGCCCGAGATCATCGAGTACGGAGCCGAGCGCTGCTCGGCGAAATGAACGACCGCATCGGGCTGGTACTGCGCGATGAGCGCTGTCGCGTCGGGCAGCGAAGTCAGATCCAGCTTCTCCCACACGATCTGCTTGCCGCTCACCTCGTTCCATCGCGCGATGCGGCGCTTCATGCTCGCGATCGGGACCAGGCTCTCGGTACCGCAGAGCACGTCCCAGCGGCGGCGGATGAGGCTGTCGGCTGCGACCACGTCATGGCCTCGGGCTGAAAGATGCAGCGCCGTCGGCCACCCGAGGTAGCCATCGGCGCCCAGGACGACCACGCGCATCAGGGCAATCCTAGCGTGGCGGCCCTCTGCGCCGAATGACGCGTGCGGAACCACGCCCACGTCTCTCTCAGCCCGGTGGTGGGGGATACCTTCGCTTTCCACTTCAGGAGGCGATTCGCGCGTGTCGGGTTCAGGCACACGCGCCGCACCTCGAATTCCCTCGCCGGCAGAAAGTCGGTTGCGCTGTGCCGGCCCGACTCCGCGAGCAGCCGCTTGACGATGGTGTTGACGCTGGTCTCGCGTCCGGTGCCGATGTTCAGCTCTCCCGTGGCGCGGCCGAGGACCGCGGCCAGGTTGGCGGCGGCGACGTCCCTGACGAACACGAAATCTCGCGTCTGGCCGCCGTCGCCGTACACGCGCGGCGCCGCGCGTGCAAGAAGGCGATAGCACGTGATGGCGACGACGCCGGCCTCACCGGTCCCGTCCTGGCGCGGCCCGTATACGTTTCCGTAACGCATGGCCAGGGTGGAGATCCCGTGACGCAGGCCGAGCGCGGCCATGTAGACCTCTTCCGATCGCTTGGCCGCGCCGTACGCAGAAAGCGGAGCCGGCTTGTAGATTTCGCGCGCGGGGAGATGTGCGCCCTCGCCGTAGATGGTGCCGCCCGATGAGGCGGTGACGATGCGGGCGGCGCCGGCTTTGATGGCGGCGTCGAACAGCCCCACCGTGCTCGCGAGACTCATCTTCACGTGGTCGCCCGGGTCACGCGCAGCCTTCTGGACGCCGCCCTTCGACGCCAGGTGAAGCACGACGTCGGGCTTGAACGCGGCCAGTGCCTTGGCGGCGGCCACCGAGGCGCAGTCCGCCGATATGACCTCGACCTCGCGTGGCAGCGGCTCGCCGCATGGATGGCTGTGGTCGTCGATCACGAGCACCTTCGCCTGCAGTGCCACCAGCAGCTCGACCGTGTGCGTGCCGATGAAACCGGCGCCGCCGGTGACCGCTACGCGAACGCTCGTCGGGGCCGCGGCTGCCGGCACTAGTGTCTCGCTTCCGAGGTCCGTGAGATATTTCGCGGCATCGGCGGGCGGAGCCAAGGAAAGGGTGGCGCAAGGAGGAGCGCACACCTCTGGGGTCCCCGCCGTGGCGGAGTCGCCGACAGAAACGCCATATCCCGCGAGCACCGTGACCAGGATCGCGTCGGCCGCGCCGATGCCGAAGGGCAGGGTCGAAAGGATCCCGGCCACCTGCGACGTCGCGAACACGGCGACGGCCTGCGTGATGCGAATCGAATCGCCGAGCCCGTTGAGCAGGAGAAGGAGCTGGAGGCCGCTGAGGACGAAGACCACCAGGGTGATGGCGGCCGTCTCGCTCAACAGCACCGGCGCGCGAAGGAGGCGGCGCAGGTTGTCGACCATGTCGAACGCTCCGCCTTTGATGGGGCCCAGCAGGCGGCCGCCCGTGACGCGGCCGAGAATTCTGCGTTCCAGCGCGGGCGGGGTGGCCAGCTCGAGAAGAACCGGCGCCAGGGTTGCCGCGATGAGGAGCAGCGCAACGGCCACCCAGCCTGCGAAACCGTGGCGAGGCAACGTGATCAGCAGCACCGCCACCGCGACGAGCAGAAAGAGGCTGTAGAGGCGCTCGAACGTGACCACCGCGGCGCCGGCGCGCAGCGGCACCTCATGGCCGCGCCGCCACAGGTAGGCCCGCACGTAGTCGCCACTGGCCGCGGGCGTGATGGTGCTGGACGTCTGGCCGATGAGCTGGACCGGGATCATCGACACGAATGAGACT
>Ga0209802_1001336_pt1 | contig 18363 bp, 18 predicted proteins | sample GraSoiAngelo_129_FD_185886 | JGI IMG/M metagenome (GOLD analysis project Ga0209802, IMG submission 185886) | Grasslands soil microbial communities from the Angelo Coastal Reserve, California, USA - 14_0927_12_40cm (SPAdes) (version 2) | ecosystem: Environmental > Terrestrial > Soil > Grasslands ... | reverse complement strand
GGCGAGCGCCTGGAAGAGCCACCTTCTGGAGCACAAGTCGAAGAAGCGCAAGCGCAACTATCACAAGTCGCAAGAGGTCCATCACAGCGACCGCAAGACCGTCCGCCGAGCTTTGGGCATTTAAGGCATGGCACGAATCAAGCGCGGCGTTCCGGCACATCGCCGTCACAAGGCAATCCTCGACCGCGCCAAGGGCTTTCGGCTCTCGAAGAAGCTGCTCTTCCGCCCCGCGAACGAGGCAGTCCTTCACGCTCTCGCTTATGCCTATCGCGACCGTCGCCGCCGCAAGCGCGAGATGCGGCAGCTCTGGATCGCACGCATCAATGCCGCCGCGAGGCAGTCGGGGCTGCCCTACAGCAAGCTGATGCACGGCCTTCGCCAGGCCGGAGTGGAGATCGACCGCAAGGTGCTGGCTGACCTGGCCGTGCGCGACAGCGGTTCCTTTGCTCGGCTGGTGGAGGTTGCGAAAAACTCCCTCTGACCAGCTGATCAGCAGCCCGGACAACGAGCTAGTGCGCCGCTTGCGGCGTCTCGCCACCCGGCGCGAGCCAGGGCTTGTACTCCTGGAAGGTCCACGAGTGCTCGCGGAAGCCGTGGCCGCGGGCCTGGAGCTCGAGCTCGTGGCCGTGCGCGAAGGTGAGGAGTTCCACGCCCGATCCGGCAAGCGGGTCACGCTCACGCCAGGCGTTTTCCGCGCTGTCACCCAGACGGTCACGCCGCAAGGAGTGATCGCCATCGCCAGGATCAATGAGAACAATGCGAAAGCCGCGATCGAGGCGTCGCGCCACCGCCGCTGGCCGTTGGTGGTCCTCGATGGCGTGCAGGACCCCGGCAACGTCGGGGCGATCTGCCGCACCGCCGCCGCCGCGGGCGCGCCGGCTCTGGTCGTGCTTCAAGGCTCCGCGGATCCATACGGGGCAAAAGCTGTACGCGCATCGGCGGGAAACGTGTTCCGGCTGATCGTGGCCCGAGCAGCCTGGGATGACCTGGCCGGCCTCGATGGATATGGGGCATCAGCGTCCGGCGGGGAGCCCCTCGAAGCGGCGCCAATAGAGAATGCCGGCATGATCGTGCTCGGCAGCGAGGCGCACGGGCTGTCGCGGTCCGACCTCAAGCTGGTGACCGTGCAACTCAGCGAAGGCGTCGAGTCCTTGAACGTCGGCGCGGCCGCGGCGCTGATCCTCTTCCAGATCAAGAGGAGGCTCGCGTCGTGAGCGATCCGCAAACGCTGACGAAAGAAGCCCTGGCCGCCACCGCCGGCGCGCATTCCGAGAGTGAGCTGGCCGCGATCGAGGTTGACTACCTGGGCCGCAAGAACGGACGCATCAGCGCCTTGCTGTCCGGTATCGCCAAGCTGCCGCCGGCGGAGCGCGCCGCCCTCGGCCAGGCCGCCAACGACGCCAAGCGGGCGATCGAATCGGCGCTGGCCGCCAGGCGTCAGGGGCTGGAGGACGCAAGGCTCGCCGACCTCGCCGAAACCGAAGCGATCGACATCACTTTTCCGGGCCCGCCTCTCGGTCGCGGTCACATCCACGTGCTCACGCAGGTGCAGCGCCAGATCGAGACGGTGCTGGAATCACTGGGCTACAAGGTCGAGCTCGGGCCGGAGGTCGAGACCGAGTGGTACAACTTCGAAGCCCTCAACATTCCGCCCGGCCACCCGGCGCGCGAAAACTGGGATTCCTTCTATTTCACTCCGGACCTGCTGCTGCGGGCGCACACGTCCCCCGTGCAGATCCGGGCGATGCAGCGCATCAAGGAGCCTCCGATTTACATCATCACGCCCGGCCGCTGCTACCGGCGAGACGCGCCCGAAGCGACCCGGCTGCCTTACTTCAGCCAGGTCGAGGGTCTCGCGGTCGACAAGGGACTCACGGTCGGCGACATGAAAGGCACGCTCCTGTACATGATCCAGTCGCTCTACGGAGAGGAGCGGAAGGTGCGCGTGCGCCCGAGCTACTTTCCATTCACGGAGCCGAGCTTTGAGTTCGACGTGTCGTGCGGAATCTGCGCCGGCGCCGGCTGCAAGAGCTGCCGCTACAAGGGCTGGCTCGAGGTCGGCGGGTGCGGGATGGTCCATCCACAGGTGCTGCGCAATGGCGGCATCGATCCCGAGAAGTGGAACGGATACGCATGGGGCTTTGGGATCGAGCGCATGGCCATGCTCAAGCACGACATCGAAGACATTCGTCTCTTCTACGAATCTGACCTTCGGTTCCTCGAGCAGTTCTGATGAAGATCTCTTACGAGTGGCTCGGCGATTTCGTGGATGTAAAGGGCATCACCGCCAAGCAGGCCGCCGAGTTGCTCACGCGTCTCGGAATCGAGGTCGAGTCGCTGGCGGTCGTCGACCTGTCGGAGATCATCATCGGCAAAGTCCTCGATCAGAAACCGCACCCGAAGTCGCGCACCCCGCTCTGGATCCACCAGGTGGACCTTGGCGACCGTACCGAGCAGATCATCGCCGGAGCGCCAAATGCGGTGCCTGGCTCCCTCGTGCCTGTGGCGCTACCCGGCACGACGGTCCCCAACGGAAGGCTGGTCAGGGATTTGAACATCGGCGGATTCAGCGCCAGGGGAATGATGTGTTCGGCCGAAGAGCTGCTTCTTGGCGACGACCACTCGGGCATCCTCATCCTCACCTCTGGCAAGCCGGGCGACCCGCTGACCACCGTCATCCCCAACCAGGCGATCATGGACGCCGAGGTCACCTCCAACCGGCCCGACTGGATGGGCCACATGGGCGTCGCGCGCGAGCTCGCCGCCGGCCTGGACCGGATCATAAAGGTCGACTTCATGCCCGCCTTCACCGGCAAGGCCGAGCCCGCCGGCCATGACCTCGTCAAGGTCTCGATCGACGACTCCGACCTGTGCAGCCGCTACATCGGCGGCGTCATCACCGGCGTCAAGGTCACCCCGAGCCCGCAGTGGATGCAGCAGCGCCTTCGCGAGTGCGGCGTCCGGCCCATCAACAACATCGTCGACATCACGAATTACGTTCTGCTCGAGTACGCGCAGCCGCTGCATGCGTTCGACTTCGCCAAGATCTCCGGGGGAGAGATTCACGTCCGGCGTGCGCGGTCGGGCGAGAAGCTGCTCTGCCTCGACGGCATCGAGCGCGAATTGACCCCTGAGATGCTCGTCATCGCCGATGCCGACAAGCCCGTCGCAATCGCGGGGGTCATCGGCGGCGAGGAAACCGCGGTCACGGACGCGACGACCGACTTGCTCCTCGAGTCGGCCACCTTCAATGGACCGAGCGTGCGCCAGACGGCCCGCGCCTTCGGTTTGCGGACCGAAGCCTCGGCGAGATTCGAGAAGGGACTGCCGGCCGAGCTTGCACTGGCCGGCGCGAGGCGTGCTGCAGGACTCATCGCCGAGCACGCCGGCGGCGCCGTGCACCGCGAGTGGGCGGACGTCTACCCGCGGCCGCAGGAGCCGGTCCGCATCAGGTTGAAGCCCTGGCTGGTGGACGAGGTGCTCGGCGTGCACGTCCCGCTGGAGGACTCGGAAGGCATCCTGGTCAAGCTCGGGTTCCACGTCCGGGTCCTGGGCGATGGGGAATGGGACGTGCTCCCGCCGGTGTTTCGGCTCGACGTCAACATCCCTGAGGATCTCGTCGAGGAGGTCGGTCGTGTTTGGGGATACGACCGCGTGCCCCCGACTCTGCCCGGGCGCCGGCACGAAAAATGGACCCCGGCGCTCCCGAGCATGGGTCGTCGACTCGATGCCGGGCGCCAGGTCCTCGCCGGCGCGGGCTTCACCGAGACGTGGAATCCGGCGCTGGTGTCCGGCCGCCTGCTCGAGCAGCTGCGAGTGGGGGCGCGAGCGCTGCGCGTCTCCAACGCATTGAGCGATGACATGGACACCCTGCGGACGTCGCTGCTGCCGTCGCTTCTCAACGTGGTCGCGCTGAACCGCGATCGGGGGCGGACCGACGTCAAGGTTTACGAGATCGCGGCGACGTTCCTCGCGCGAGTCGGCGGCAAGACGACGCAGCAGCCCGAGGAGCCGCAGCGCCTGGGCGCGGTGGCCGATGCGGGGACGACGCCCGAATCGGGACGCGCTGGTTTCTACGCCATGAAGTCAGTGCTTGATGGATTCGTTCGTGAGCTGGGCGCGCCGGCGTCTACTTATCAGCGGGCCTCGACCGAGCTGTTCCATCCAGGACGCTGCGCAGCCGTGTTTCTGGACGCCCGCCAGCTCGGCTATATCGGCGAGCTGCATCCGAGCGTCGTCGCCGGCGCCAACGTGGAGGGCCGGCTCGTGGCGATGGAGATCGATCTCGAGCCGGTGCTTAACGCCGCGGATATCAAGCGCGCGCTGCCGGTGCCGCGCTTTCCCGCCATCGATCGCGATCTGGCCGTCGTCGTCGAAGAGCATGTCGCTGCCGGAGCGCTGCTCGCGACCGTCAAGGAGGCGGGCCGTGAGTTTCTCGAGAACGCCCGCCCGTTCGACGAGTATCGGGGCGCGCAGGTTGCTGAGGGGCACAAGAGCGTCGCGTTTGCCTTGACTTTCAGGAGCCCCGAGCGCACCCTGACGGACGCCGAAGTGGACGAGGTGATGGCAGAGATCAGGATTGCACTGGAGAAAAAGCACGGCGCCGGGTTTCGTACATGACCTGGGTCGACGCCATTCCCTTCGTTTTCATCATCGGCTACGGCGTCCTCGGCTACTTCACGGGCCTGATCCGGCGAATCATCAGCCTGGTCGCGCTCTACATTGCTTTCGTCGCCGCGACCAACATGGGACTGCAGGCGGGCGGCATCCTACAGCAGACCTCGAGCACCTCGACTCCTGATGCTCGCATCTACGGTTTCTTCGGAATCGTTTTCGTCGTCCTGATCGTCCTCGACGCTGCCGGACAGCTTGCACACAGCCAGATCCAGCTCGAGGCCATCGTGTTCAACCACGTCTCGGGAGCCGTCGTCGGCGTCCTGACCGGCCTCATCCTTTCGGTGCTGCTGGTCTACGAGCTGCAGGCGGCGGCGAATCCATTTGGCGGGTCACAGCTGGACGGGCTGCAGCAGGGCATCCGTGACGGGGTCAACGGCTCCCGCATCGCCGTGCCGTTCACTCGAGCGATCGATCGGCCCATCATCGCGATCTTCCAGCCGGTCCTGCCCGCCGATCCGCAGATCTATTTCGGCCCCGGCCCCGTCAACCCCTGAACTCATGAGCGGGGAGTTTTTCGGGCGCCTGCGTGAGCGGGCGGTCGAGATCCACGTCGAGGACCACATGCGCGCGCGCCTGGAGCGTGGCGACTCGCTGCGCGTGAAGCTGGGCCTCGACCCGACCGCGCCCGACCTGCACGTCGGTCATCTCGTGGTGCTCGATGCGCTGCGCGCGTTTCAAGACGACGGGCACACTGTGGTCCTCATCATCGGCGACCACACCGCGCTCATCGGCGACCCGAGCGGTCGTTCAGAAACGAGACCGGTGCTCACCCCGGCCCAGGTGGCCGCGAACGCGGAAACGTATTTCGAACAGGTCGACATGGTGCTGGACCGCGCCCGCATCGAGATCCGCTACAACTCGGAGTGGCTGGCCGCGATGACCGCGGCCGACGTCCTGCGATTGATGTCGAAGGCGACCCTTCAGCAGATCCTGCAACGCGAAGACTTCTCCGACCGTGTCAAAGCCGGCACGCCGATCGGCGCCCACGAGATCCTGTACCCGTTCAACCAGGCTTACGACTCGGTGGCCGTCAACGCCGACGTGGAGATCGGTGGCACCGATCAGCTCTTCAACCTGCTTTTCGGCCGGGAGATCCAGAAGGCATACGACCAGGAGCCGCAGGACGTTGCCGTGTTTCCGCTGCTCGAAGGCACGGACGGCTCAGCAAAGATGAGCAAGTCGCTCGGCAACTACATCGGTCTGGCTGAGCCGCCAGAGGAGATCTACGGGAAGACCATGTCGATCCCGGATCAGCTGACGGAGAAGTACCTCCGCCTGGTTTCAGGTCTGCCGAGCACCGAGATCGAGAAAGTGGTCGCGATGAAGCCTCGCGACGCGAAGGCGGCGCTGGCTCGTCAGCTCGTGAATCGACTGCATGGGGAAGAGGCGGCTGCGCGAGCCGAGGCGGACTTCGATCGCAAGTTCCGCCAGCGGGACCTACCCGACTCGGTGCCGGAGCGGCGTGTGACAAGTCCGCATGATCTGGCTGAGACGATTGTCGAGGTCGGGTTCGCGAAGAGCCGCAGCGAAGCTCGACGCCTGATCGACCAGGGTGGTGTGCGCATCAGCGGCCAGAAGGCACCTATGGACGCCGAGCTCCACGACGGCGACGTCCTGCAGGTCGGTAAACGAAGTTTCGTTCGAATCCGGCTGGGATAGAATCATCGAAAGCATGTTCGGAGGCTGTATCTGATGTCTGGGCACTCGAAATGGGCCGGCATCAAGCACAAAAAAGCAATCGTCGACGCCAAGCGTGGACAGGCGTTCACGCGCGCCAGCCGCGAGATCACGATCTCGGCCAAGGAGGGCGGCGGCAACCCCGACGGCAACTTCCGGCTACGCCTCGCGATGCAAAAGGCTCGTGAGATCAACATGCCGACCGACCGCATACAGAACGCGATCAAGCGCGGAACCGGCGAGCTCGCCGGCGAGAAGATCGAGGAAGTTCGCTACGAGGGCTATGGGCCCGCGGGCGTGGCGGTCATGGTCGACGCGTTCACCGACAACCGCAACCGAACTTCTGCCTCGATCAGGCACCGTTTCTCGAAATTCGGGGGCAACCTCGCCGAGACGAACGCCGTCGGATGGATGTTCGAACGCAAGGGCGTCGTCACGGTGAATGCCGGCAACAAGGATCCGGAGGAAGTCGGCCTGGCGGCCATCGAAGCCGGCGCCGACGATGTGCAGGTCGATGGCAAATCGGTTGAGGTGACAACGCCGCCGTCAACGTTCGAGAAGGTGAAGGCGGCACTGGAAGCGCTCGGCGTCACAGTGGAGAACGCTGAGATCACGATGCAGCCCAAGCAAACGGTTCCCGTCGGTGAGGACAAAGCCGTCGGGGTACTTCGTTTGATGGAATCACTCGAGGAGGACGACGACGTCCAGCAGGTCTACGCGAATTTCGACATCCCAACCAACGTCCTTGAAAGAGTTTCAGCACAGGTATAAGACCTAATGGACAAATGCCAGGAACCGCGAACGGACTGATCCTCGGCATCGACCCTGGGCTTGCCGGCACCGGCTTCGCGCTGCTGTCCGGGCCCGGCATCGTCCTTTCCTCTAATACTGTCGTTACCAACCCCGGACCGGACGGTGCGCGACTGCTCAAGATCACGCAGCACCTGCGCGCGATGCTCGCGGAGAACCCGCCGGGTGAAGCCTCTCTCGAAGAGCTATTCATGGGCCGCAACGCGACCAGCGCCATCGGCGTTGCTCAAGCGCGCGGCGCAATCCTCGCGGTGCTCGAGGAGTGTGGAATACCGGTGTTCGAATACAAGCCGTCGCAGGTAAAGATCGTCCTCACCGGCTACGGCAAGGCTGACAAGCAGCAGATTGCGCGCATGCTCGCGGCGCAGGTCAAGCTCCCGGAAGGCAAGCTCGACGTTCACGCCCTCGACGCGATCGCCATCGCCGTATGCCACGCGCGCAGCCGGCAGTTCTCGCGGGCGGCCGCAAGGTGATCGCCCACCTCAGCGGAAAGGTTCGGCGTGCCGGCCCGGATTTCGTCGTGCTCGACGTCGGCGGCGTCGGCTACATGGTCAGCGTGAGTGCGACGACACGCCAGAAAGTTCCCGCGCCCGGCGGCGACATAGACCTCGACATCCACACCCACGTCCGCGAGGACCAGCTCAACCTCTACGGCTTCGCGTCGGTAGAGGAGCTCGACCTGTTCGAGATGCTCATCCAGGTCGACGGGGTCGGCCCCAAGGTCGGGCTGAACATCCTGAGCGCGGCAAGCCTCGAGGTGCTCAAGCGTGCGATTGTGAGCGAGGATGCCGCACCTATTCGCCGCGCGACCGGAGTCGGCCAGCGCACGGCCGCCAAGGTGATCATCGAGCTGAAGCCGAAGCTCGACGCGGCGGGAGAGCTCGAAGCAGTCCCGCGCGCCGCAGCGCTTGCCGGCGATGGCGCCGTGCCGAAGGCTGTCGAGTCGGCGCTGCGCAACCTGGGCTTCTCGTCACAAGAAGCGCGGGTGGGTCTTGAGGCTGTCGACTGGAAGGCATCGCCCTCGACGCAAGAAGCGCTCGCGACCGCACTGAGGGCTCTAGGCCGCAAATGACGGACAAGGACACTGTGCTCGAGGCGAGCGCCGACGACGAGCAGTTCGACCTCACGCTGCGGCCGCGCATGCTGTCGGAATACGTCGGCCAGCAACAGGTACGCGACAACCTCGGCATCTTGCTCGAAGCCGCCCGGCGCCGCGGCGAGCCGGTCGAGCACGTCCTCCTCTGCGGGCCGCCAGGCCTCGGCAAGACGACGCTCGCGCACATCATCGCGAACGAGCTCGGGGTTGCAATCAAGGTTTCCTCGGGCCCGGCCATAGACCACCAGGGAGCTCTCGGCTCGATCCTTCTCAACCTCACCACGCGCGATGTTTTCTTCATCGACGAAATCCACCGGCTCAACGCTGTGGTCGAAGAGTCGCTCTACCCCGCGCTCGAGGACTTTCGTTTCGACGCCGTGCTGGGCAAGGGAGTGGGGGCGAGCGCGGCGACGCTGCCGCTGCCTCATTTCACGTGCGTGGGCGCGACCACGCGCCAGGGCTTGCTCAGCGGGCCGCTGCGGGACCGCTTCGGGGCGGTCTACAGGCTCGACTTCTATAGCAAGGCCGAGCTCGAGAGCATCGTCCGGCGGTCCGCTCGCATCCTCGACATCGAGATCCACGACGACGCCGTGGCTGAGATCGCCAGGCGGGCACGCGGCACACCGCGAATCGCCAACCGCCTCTTACGTCGCGTACGCGACTACGCCCAGGTCCGTGGGGACGGGCGCGCCACCGCCGAGTCGACCAGGCTCGCGCTCGCGATGCTGGACATCGACGCCATCGGCCTCGAGCCTCTCGACCGCCAGCTGCTGGAAACCGTGATCGTCAAGTTCAAAGGCGGCCCTGTCGGACTCGACACCATCGCCACCTCCCTTTCGGAGGAACCCGAGACGATCGAGGACGTGCACGAGCCATATCTGATCCAGATCGGTTTCCTCGCGCGCACGGCGAGAGGAAGGGTCGCGACGGAGCTTGCCTACCGCCACCTTGGCATCGCCCTGCCCGACCCAGGCCCGCACCAACCTCGGCTTCTGTAGGCGGCAGCGATAGTCCGGTGATCTCTAGACTGTTTCGGCTGTGCAGTTAGTCCTCAGCTGGCCCGTTCGGCTGCTCATCATCGGGCTGCTCCTTTTCTCCCTGTTCGTCGACGGGGCCGGCTACTGGTACCGCATCGCGAACCACTATCCGCTCACCGGAAACGTTGCCGGCCTGCCACCCAACTTCGGCGGCTGGCAGCTGTACTTCCACAAGGGCCTCGACCTGGCCGGCGGGACACATATCGACTACCAGCTCACGAACTTCCCGGTCGGGCAATCGCGAGCCGACGTGCAGCAGAAGACCATCACCGTCATCGCCAAGCGCGTCAACTCGTTGGGTGTCAGCGAGCCCGAGATCCGCGGCGCGGGCACGAACAACGACCGCATCACCGTCGACCTCGCCGGGGTCACCGCCGACCAGGCGCAGAAGGTGATCGGGGCCGTCAACAAGCTCGTCTACACCAGGTGGGTGCCTGACGCGAAGGTCACGGCAGGCCCAGAGGCCGGCTACAAGCCTGAGTTCACAGGCCTCACCGGCGACGACATCTCGAGCGCCACCGCTGTTATCGACCAGAGCGGCATCGGCTGGGTGGTCAACATTCAGTTCAGCTCCCACGGCGCGGACCTCTTCTCGAATTTGACGACCGCCAACGTCGCCGCCTGCCCTGGAGACCCGAACACGAGCGTCAGCGCGAACTGCGCGCAGCGCCATCTGACCATCTGGCTGGATCTCACCCAGCACGACATCGACAACTGGGAGGACCAGACCTATGTCTCAAAGGTCTCCCAGAACTACGACACCGGCTGTCTCGCCACGGCGACCCCGACGACCGTGTGTCCCAAGCTGCTGGTCGACGCGGTGACGCTGCAGGCGATCACCGGCGGCAACGCCGTGATCAGCGGTGGCGGTGCCAGCGGGTTCACGCAGCAGGCGGCCCAGGACCTCGCCACCGGGATCACGGCCGGCTCGCTGCCGGTCGACCTGCAGGTCTTGAGCGTTCAGCAGGTCGGATCCACGCTCGGAGCCGAGTCCGTGAAGCTGAGCATTGCGGCCGGCCTCCTGGGCCTGTCGATCGTGGTCCTGTTCATGATCATCTACTACCGCGTGCCGGGCTTCCTCGCGAGCCTTGCCCTCCTCTTTTATGCGGGCGTGGTGTTCGCGACCTTCAAGGTCGTGCCAGTCACGCTGACGCTGGCCGGCATCACCGGTTTCATCCTGTCGGTCGGCATGGCGGTCGATGCCAACGTGCTGATCTTCGAACGGTTCAAGGAAGAGGTGCGCGCCGGGAGAACCATCCCTGCCGCAGTCGACGCGGCGGTGCGCCGAGCGTGGCCCGCGATCTGGAACTCGAACGTCTCGACGATCTTCACGAGCCTCATCCTTGCCGGCGTCGGACCGAACGCAGTGAAGGGCTTCGCGATCACGCTGTTGATCGGCGTTCTCGCCAGCTTGATCTCGTCGATCATCGTCACCCACAACCTGCTCGCGATCGTCATGGCGGGCGGACGCCTGCGGCGCCCATTCCTGATGGGGGTGGATCGTGTCCGATCAACCTGAGGACGCGAAGGCAGGCATGCTGAGCACCGAGCCTTCGGAGGCCGAAGAGGACGAGGAGGAGCTCGAAGAAGAGCCCGCCGAGGCCCCCACCACGCAAATGCGGGCAGTGGTCCCGGAAATCGAGACACCGCCGACCCCTCCGCGCGTTCGAAAGATCGACTTCGTCAGCAAGCGCAACTGGTACTTCCTGTTCTCGCTCCTGATCATCATCCCCGGCATCTTTTTCATGGCCCACAGCGGTTTCAAGCTGGGCATCGACTTCGCGGGCGGCACGGAGTTCACCGTCAACTTCCCGAGCCGGCCGAGCCAGGCTCAGGTCGAGGCTGCGGTGGCCTCCGAGAACGCTGGCGGTTCGGTCATCTCCACCGGCAACGGCGGCTACATCATCCGGACCCTTCCGCTCACGCCGGCCCTGCAAAGAGGCTTCGAGGACGACATTCGATCGAAGGTCGGTCCGTACGACCTGCAGCAAGTCCTGGAGGTCGGCGGCACCATCGCTGGAGAGACCATCCGACTGGCATTGTTCTCCGTGTTTCTCGCCGCCATCGTCATCCTCGGCCTGCTCACGTTCTGGTTTCGCAACGTACCCGGAGGCTGGCGGGCGGGATTTCAGTTCGGCGGCTCAGCGCTCGCCGCCCTTCTGCACGACGTGTTCCTGCTCACCGGCGTCTTCGCAATCCTCGGCACCGGATTGAATCTGAGGATCGGAGAGATCAACAGCCTCTTCGTCACCGCCGTGCTGACGGTGGTCGGCTTCTCCGTCCACGACACCATCGTCGTGTTCGACCGGATTCGCGAGAACCTGCGGGTCAGCCAGAGGCTCTCCTTCGAGCAGGTCGTGAACATCAGCATCATGCAGACGTTGGTGCGATCGATCATCACCAGCTTCACCGTGGTCCTCGTGCTGGTCGCGATCCTCGTCTCAGGCGGCGACACGCTGAAGGGCTTCGCTCTCGCTCTGCTCATCGGCATCGTCTCGGGCACGTACAGCTCGATCTTCAACGCCGCACCGTTATTGGTCGTGTGGCGCAGGCTCCAGCCTCTCCGGTAACCTGATCGCTGGATCCCGCACATGCCGACATGGCCAATAACGTCGATAAGAGAGCTGCTCGAGCCCACGCTCAACCACATGGGCTATGAGCTCTACGCCTTGGAACAGTCGGGTCAATCAGGACGGACGCTTCGCGTTTCGATCGACCACGCCGAACCAATCAAGATCGAGGACTGCGAACGCGTGAGCCGGGTCGCCGGCCCGCTCCTCGACAATTCGCGGCTCATCGAAGGACCTTACGACCTCGAGGTTTCGTCGCCCGGCGCCGAGCGGCCCCTGCGCGCCCACGCCGACTATGAGAGATTCAACGGCAAGCGGGTGAACGTCCGCTACCGCAGCGGACCTTCGGACACAGTGATCGAAGGACAGCTCGTCGCGGTCGACTCTGCCGGCATTGCGGTATCCGCCTCGGGCGCGCGGGGGAGAGCTCCAGTAATCGTTCACATTGCATGGGATGACGTTGTCGCGGGCAGGCTCGCGGTCGCAATCTGAGCCGTCGACCGAAAGCCTCGCAGACGCCCTGACGGCGCTCTGCGCGGAGGTCGGCATTCCATTCGAGGAGATGCTCCACACCGTGGAGGACGCGCTCGCCGTCGCCTACGTGCGCGCCTTCAATCCGCCCGGTGACGTGCGCGTGACCCTCGACACCAACACCGGGGCGCTCGAGGTCACGAGCCGCATCGTCCGCGCCGATGGCAGCGAGCAGCTCCGAACGCTGCCCTCTGAAGACTTCAAGCGCATGGCCGCTCAGACGGCCAAGCACGCGGTGCTTCGCCACATCCACGACCTGGAGCGCGACAAGGTGCTCCGCGACGTCGCCGAGCACCGAGGTGAGCTGGCGACCGGCATCGTGGATCGCTCCGAGGCAGGGACTGTCTACGTGGATCTCGGCCGGGCTGAAGGCGTCATGCCGCCAGAGGAGCAGATCCCGGGTGAGCTGCTGCACCCCGGCCGTCCCGTGCTCGTGGTGATCCTCGACGCGCAGCGCAACCCACGCCAGGCGCAGGTCCGCGTCTCGCGCGCCGCGCGCACGTTCATCCATCGCCTGCTCGAAGCGGAGGTGCCGGAAATCAAGGCCGGCACCGTGCAGGTGCGGGCGATCGCGCGAGAGCCGGGATTGCGGACCAAGATCGCGGTGTCGGCGACCGAGCCGGGCCTCGATCCCGTCGGCGCGTGCGTGGGTCCGAAGGGTGTCCGTCACCGCGCCATCCTCAGCGAGCTCGCGAGCGAACACGTCGACATCGTTCCGTGGTCGGATGATCCCGAGGCTTTCGTCGCGTCAGCGCTCGGGCCGGCCAAGCCGGAATCGGTGACGATCGATCGGGCGACGCGCACGGCGACGGTCCTGGTTCCGCGCTCGCAGCTGTCGCTGGCGATCGGGCGCGACGGCCAAAACGCGCGCCTCGCCGCCAAGCTCACCGGCTACCGAATCGACATCAAAGCCGGCGAAGGCGACGCGCAAAACGATGTCGAAGTCGCGCCGTGAGCCCGTCCGAACCTGCGTCGCTTGCCGGCAGGAGGCGGGCAAGAGGAGCCTGGTCCGCGTGGTCCGCGATGTAACGGGCGCCGTAACCATCGACGCCACAGGACGGGCTCCGGGGCGCGGCGCTTACCTTCACCGCGATGCCGCGTGCGTCGAAATAGCGCGTAAGAAGAAGGCTCTCGACCGGGCTTTGAAGGCGAGCGTCAGCGCCGACTTTTGGGCTGAGCTGGGCTTGTAGCGGACCCGGCGTCAGGTTTCGAATTCGCCCCGGACGGCATAATCATACGTTCGGGCATGAAGTCACACGAACTCGCACGCGAACTCGGGATCAGCCAAAAGGAGCTGGTGAACTTCCTCCAGCAGAGGAGGCTGACGCGCAACGCCGCGGCGCCACTGGCGCCGGGCGCGATCGAGGCTGCCCGCTCAGCCTTCAAACCGACGTCCGTCGCGGTCAAGATCGAGACCAACGGCGAGCGCAAGGCCGTGCTGCCGCCGACCCTCTCGGTGAAGGACCTCGCCGAGAAGCTCGGCGTGAGCCCGGTCGAGGTCATCAAGAAGCTGATGGCGTCGAAGATCCTGGCCACGATCAACCAGGTCATCGACTTCTCCACGGCCGAGATCGTGGCGGACGAGTTCGGTTTCACAGTCGAGCCGGTCAAGAGCGAGGACGTTGTCGCCGTCGAGTCGGCGGAGGGCGCGGGCGACGTCGTCACCACCTCGCGCGAGGAGCTCTTCTCGGTCGCCAACGAGGACCCGAGCAAGCTCGTCCCGCGACCACCCATCGTCACGGTCCTCGGCCACGTCGACCACGGCAAGACCTCGATCCTCGACGCCATCCGCAAGACGCGAGTCGCGGCCGGTGAGGCCGGAGGCATCACCCAGCGCATAGGCGCCTACAAGATCGAGACCGCCGACGGCCACGACGTCGTGTTCATCGACACGCCGGGGCACGAGGCCTTCACCGCGATGCGCGCCCGCGGCGCGCAGGTCACCGACATCGCGGTCCTGGTCGTCGCGGCTGACGACGGCGTGATGCCGCAGACGATCGAGGCGATTCACCACGCACGCGCGGCCAAGGTGCCGATCATCGTGGCGATCAACAAGATCGACAAAGAGAACGCCAACCCTGAGCGAGTCCATCAGGAGCTCGCGGCCCAAGGCATCGTCACGCGCCACTATGGCGGCGAGCTCGAGTGCGTCCACCTCAGCGCCAAGACCGGCAAGGGCATCGACGACCTGCTGACGACCATCGTGCTGTCGTCTGACATCCTCGAGCTCAAGGCGAACCCGGATCGAAACGCGCTCGGCACGGTAGTCGACGCCCACCTCGAGCGAGGCCGCGGGCCCGTCGCGACCGTGCTCGTGCAGGGGGGGACGCTGCGCGTCGGCGACGACTTCGTTTGCGGCCACATCTACGGCCGCGTTCGCGCGCTCACCGACGACCGCGGGGGCAGCGTGACCGACGCGCCGCCCGCGACGCCGGTGGTGGTGTCGGGCATGAGCGAGGTCCCCCAGGCGGGCGACATCTTCCAGGTGGTCGGGTCGGAGAAGGCCGCCCGCCAGATCGCGCTCACGAAGCTGACGGAGCGCCGCACCTCCGAGGCGGCGAGGGACGTCGCCCCGCGAATCACCCTCGAAGAGCTTGCGCGCCGCGCCAAGGAAGGCGAGGTCAAGGAGCTCAGCCTGGTCGTCAAGGCCGACGCGCAGGGGACCCTCGAGGCGCTTCTCAGCGCGCTGCAGAAGATCGAAGACCCGGTGGTCGCGATCAAGATCGTCGGCCAGGGTGTCGGCGCCGTCAGCGACTCCGACCTTCTACTGGCCGGCGTCTCCAACGCGATCATCGTCTGCTTCAACCTCAAGCCCACGCCGGCCGCGCAGGCGGCAGCGGAGCGCGCGAAGGTCGAGGTGCGGTACTACGACGTCATCTACAAGCTGACTGAGGATGTCGAGCGCGCCGCCAAGGGCTTGCGCGAGCCGACCTACCGCCAGATTCGCGAAGGCCGGGTGGAGGTCCTCATCCCCATCAAGATCCCGCGGTTGGGCATCATTGCCGGTAGCCGTGTCGTGGAGGGCAAGGTCAGCCGCGGCGGCTGGGTCAAGCTGTTCAGAGGGAGAGAGATGATCCACGAGGGCAGGATCAACTCGCTCAAGCATTTCAAAGAGGACGTGCGCGAGATGCCGGCAGGCCAGGAGTGCGGCATCGGGCTCGAGGGCTTCGAGGCTTTCCAACCCGGTGACGTTATGGAGACGTACCGCCTCGAGCGGGAAGAAATCTAGTCAGGCATCGCTCAACCCAATAATGAGTGCGGAGGCCGCGATGACGAGCTACCGCGCCGATCAGGTCGGCGAGCAGGTACGCGAGGAGATCATGTCAATAATTCGGCGTGAGCTGAAGGACCCCAGGATTGGTTTCGTCAGCATCACCGCGGTGCGAATGTCTCCTGACCTGCGCCAGGCGCGCGTGCGCGTCAGCGTCCTCGGCGACCCGGACGAGCAGAAGGCTTCGATGCAGGGACTCGACTCCGCGAAGGGTCTCATCCGGCACGAGCTGGGGCGAAGGCTGCAGAACTTGAAATTCTCGCCCGACCTTCGCTTCGAGCTCGACCCTTCGATCGAGTACAGCGTGCACATCTCCGAGCTGCTCAAGGAAGTGCTGCCCGCGTCTGAGGAGGAACCGAAATAGCTACCGCGAAGACGACTGCTCGCCACGAGTACGACGAGATCAAGGACCTGATCGAGTCCAACCAGGAGATCCTGATCTTCGGCCACAAGGATGCTGATGGCGACACGCTCGGCTGCAGCCTCGCATTCGCTGAGGCGCTGCGATCCGCCGCCAAGCACGTATGGGTGGTCATACCGCCGCCCCTGCCGCAGATGTACACCTTCCTGCCCGGATTCGAGGAGATCGAAGTGGAGCCGCCGACCGGCACGGACCCGGAGTTGGTGTTCTTCTTCGACTCAGGCAACCTCGAGCGGTCGGGGAGCAGCGTCAAACAGATCGCGTCTCACGCGACGATCGTCAACATCGACCACCACCCTTCAAACTCGCGATTCGGCGACATCAACGTCATCGATCCGGGCGCGGCGGCGGTCGGACAGATGGTGATGGAGCTGCTCGATCACCTCGATTACCCGATCACGCGCACCATCGCCACCAACCTCTACGTCGCGCTGCTGACCGACACTGGCGGCTTCCGTCACGAGAACACGACCCCGAAGGCACTCGAAGACGCGGCAAGGCTGGCGCGACTCGGAGCCGACCCCGGTGGCATCGCCACCCAGGTGTACAAGATGCGACCGGAGACTACGTTGAAGCTCAGCGGCCTCGCTCTCGCCACGATGCGCATCGAACTGCAGGGCCGGCTCGCGTGGGCGAAGGTGACACGCAGGATGCTGCGCGAAGCCGGAGCGGTGATGGCGGAGTCCGAAGGCATCATCGACACCCTCAACAGCATCGCGGGGCTGGAGCTGGCGATCCTCTTCAAGGAGGTGTCGTCCGACCTGACCAAGATCAGCGTGCGCAGCCGCGGCGCCGTGGATGCGGCGGCCCTCTGCGCGACCTTCGGCGGCGGTGGGCACATCCGGGCGGCGGGGGCGGAGATCGAAAAGCCGATGGAAGAGGCGGTGCGTTTGGTGCTGACGGCGTCCAAGGAGGCGATCGGTGCCGCCTCATCGAAGCGCTGAGCATCCTGGTTTCGTAACCGGCGTCCTCAACGTCGACAAGGCCGCTGGCGAAACGTCTTTCCAGGTCGTCCGGCGGCTTCGCCACCTGACGGGCGCGCACCGCGTGGGCCACGGAGGCACGCTCGATCCGCTGGCGACCGGTGTCCTCCCCATACTCTTCGAATCCGCGACGCGCCTCGCCGATTTCGCCCACCAGCTTCCGAAGACCTATGTCGCCGACATTCATTTCGGCTTCACGACCGCGACCGACGACGCTGAAGCCGACCCTGAGCCGTTCGCCGATCCGAGCGCATTGACGATCGACGACATCACCGATGCGCTGACCCGTTTCACGGGCCGCATCCTCCAGGAACCGCCCGCCTTCTCGGCGGTCAAGATCGACGGCCAGCGCTCATACCGGCTCGCACGCCAGGGCGATGATCCCAAACCGTCCGCACGCGAGGTCGAGGTCTACGAAGCGCGCGTTCTCGACTTCGCGCCAGGTAGGAAGGCAGTGGCACGCGTGGAGATCCGCTGTGGGAGCGGAACCTACCTGCGCTCAATCGCGCGCGACCTGGGCAAGCGGTTGGGGGTGGGTGGCTATTTGGGCCGCCTCGTGCGGACGGCCTACGGTCCCTTGACCGTCGAGAAGGCGATGACGATCGAAGCGCAAACGACAGCCGATGACGTTCGCGACTGGTTGCTTCCAGCCGAAGTCATACTGCCGGACATGGAGCGCGTAAAGCTCAACGTCGAGCAGGAGGCGATGGTCCGGCAGGGGCGGGCGGTGCGCGTCCTGCCGGAGCCCGGACCGGGCCCCGTGCGCGCCCACGACCTGGTCGGCCGTCTGGTCGCGCTCGGGCACACCGATCCACTTCGGCGCACCTTCGTGCCCGAGAAGGTCCTCACCTGAAGATTCATTTCGGGCTGCCTTCGGGCCCGATCGGCGCGGTTGCGGTGACCATCGGCAGCTTCGACGGCGTTCACCTCGGCCACGCCGAGGTGATCCGAACCGCCGTTGAGGCGGCTCGCGAAGAAAAGGCGCAGCCGGCCTTGATCACGTTCGAGCCCCACCCGCGCTGCGTCCTCGATCCGGCCAACTGCCCGCAATCGATCACCACGCTGCAGGAGAAGCTGGCCCTGATCGAGTCGCGCGGCATCGAGCACGCGATCGTGCTGCGATTCGACCGCGCGCTGTCGGCACTGTCGCCTCAAGAGTTCGTGGACAGCCTCGCGGCCGTGATGGACCTACGACGTTGGGTGGTCGGCTTCGACTTCGCTTTCGGACGCGAGCGCGCCGGTAGCGCCGCCTGGCTCCGCGACCACGGCTACAAAGTCGACGTCGTGCCA
>Ga0209802_1001331_pt1 | contig 18402 bp, 19 predicted proteins | sample GraSoiAngelo_129_FD_185886 | JGI IMG/M metagenome (GOLD analysis project Ga0209802, IMG submission 185886) | Grasslands soil microbial communities from the Angelo Coastal Reserve, California, USA - 14_0927_12_40cm (SPAdes) (version 2) | ecosystem: Environmental > Terrestrial > Soil > Grasslands ... | reverse complement strand
AGGAACAGCCACTCAACTTTTCCCAACAAAAAGTTAAGGGCGCTAATTTGGGCCGATAGCGGCAAATATATCGCGTTTTCATCGAGGAATATCGCGAGCCATACATAGAAAACGAGAATTGTCGGCGCAATAAGCACGGACCTAAAAGTTCGAGTTTGCATGTCTCTCCAACTCTCATACTTCGACCTTTTCAGTCGGTCTTCTCGATCTTGCGATTCTGTACTCTTGTATCCAGAATATGCCTATCATGAAAAGAAAAGACCCGAAGGCAATCGGATGGTTACTCGGGTTCGAAGTCAGGTAAAACAATAGAGAAACGAGAAGAATCGGCACAAAGAGGGCAATGGAGGTCCAGAATTTCCGTGTGGCCTTATCCAACCAGGCACCGATATTCCTTATCGCCTTTCCAAGAAAAAAGGATTGCTGGAACGGTTCGATTCATCTCGGGATCGTCAAGATTGTAAGGAACGTTTTCTCTGGCGAATTGCATAGAGGGTTAGAGTGGGTACGTAAATCGCTACGAGCACTAAAAACACAACACTATCAAGCGTTCCAAGAGGTAGAGACACGAACCCCAAAATGCGCAAGAAGGTTGCAATCGTCAAGTAAAACGCAAAGACTGCGAAAGCCAAGACTAAAGCACCAATTCGGTCTGGCTTATGCATGATTCGATATTTTCCGGCAATCGGTGCAAGAGAAAAGGCGGATAGAATTAGTAAGCCAAGGGCTGTATCGAGAGACAAACGGAAGGGTAGGTAGACCACCCCAAGGGAACCAAGCCAGCTTGCCGTCAGCACGTAGACAATGAAGTAACCGTAGATGTTAGTGAAGAGCCGTAACACTACACTTGCCATTCTATGGAGAAGTATTGAATGCCGAGAAAAAAGCATTACTTGTCAGTAGCTCCAAGCCAAGAGAAGGATGAGATCAGCGATCATGACTATCGCTGACCCCACGACAATAGAGAGAAGCGCCTCAGCCTTTATGCCCCTAGACTCCCGTAGACTCTATCAGTCAAGTTCTGTTTTCCAGCCAAGTCTACTCCTGGCCGCGATCCTGTAAGACAAAGGCTACCCATTTTGAGTAACTGATTGGGTAGGCTTTGTTTGCTCCTGTCTCTGTCGTATGTTCACAAGACTCAGCGCAAGGATTCCAAGGAATTGCATCGCGAGTATTCCCGTTTCAACGAGGAAAAGTTGAGGACCTAGTGTTGCAACAAGACTCAACGGCAAACGCCCAATGCCAGTTACCGCAAGAGTCTGTACCACGAAAAGGTAGGTTAGGACTGCTTGGTAGCCCAAAATCGCGAGCCTTAGAGTTCGAGTCCTCACAGCTAAGGCGTCACCAACCTGGCTCCGTCAAACTTCTCTTTCCTCTGATCGTTCCATTCTCTTCTGAACTGGCGAAGCTTCAAACTTCGCAACCATGTGAGGGTTAAGAGTGGAATCATGGGTAGCGCGACGACTAAAAATCCGAAATAGTTTCCGCTAAGAACGATATACATTGCGAAGATGAAGAGTAACACGCATGGAACAATGGTGAGAACCCAAACTCTGCGCCACTTTTGATTCCAGTTCCAGGCATCAGGATGAACAGTCTGATAATGGAAGGAGTGGAGTCGTCCCACTTGGCGGAGACTCGCCTCTGGCAGAGGTTCGTCGCAAATGGAACACTTCGCCACTCTTTGATTGTATACCTTCCGAACATCTCTAACGGCTTTCTTACCTAGTCCAACAGAACCTATCACGAGAAAAGAGATGAGTGAAAGGGCGAATCCTGTGGTCAGGGCAGCTTCTAAAAGACCACTTCCAGAGATCTGCGCCACCTCTTCCGCGAATACAAGCAAAATAAGGGAGAATACCCCGGTCACAAACAAGAGAGTCCTCAGACTAACCCATCTGAGCTTCAAGGCTGACGTGGCTCTGGGTGTTTCCATGCCAAGAGTTTGCTGTTCAGAGAGGTGAGGAGCTTGCTCACACGCGAAGTCTTAGGGCTAAAGGGCGGTATTTGCCAAAATCTATAGTGAAACCTCTCGCGCTCACTAAGGAGCTTCCTCGCTTCTTGCTCGACCTTGTCGGCATCAGAAGCCGAGTCGAAAGTCAGAGTCACCCTGCCGTAGTTCCAACGTCCAGTATCGAGCTCAAGAGTTGTAGCAGTTGTCCGCGAGACCGCCTTGGGCTCAATCAGGACGATGTCTTTACCGGGCTGTCCGAGAGAGAGGAAGTGCTCTTCAAATTCCACGATGCATTTCTCGCTGACCCCGAGAGTCCATCCCCAGGCCATCGGTCTATCGGTTATGAATGAAGCCCAAACGCCGTAGCTTGCAGACGGTTCACTCTTGGCCCGAGAGCTGAGGTACTTGCGGAATCTCCCGAGATCCAGCCAGAGGTCGAGCCGCGGGTCTGGCGGAGAGATCGCCGCTCCAATGAGGGAGAGAAGAGCGCCCGGAAATATCATCACGATAAACAGAACCGTGATTCCTAACGGAACAGCGCGAAAATAAGCATCCCAGTAAGGCTCCCCGCCAGGATAGGAGATCAAGACGAGAAGCGGCACCACGGCGACTATAGAGATGGTCATAAGGGCCAGACCTGTCAGTCGAACGACTCTTGCGAACCAAAGCCGAGAGCGTCCCACTCGAAACGGCCTCCTACAGTCTACAGAGGTGTAGCAATGGACAATGCGCGACAAAAGGATTGCTTGACGGTTGAGCCGCCCAGTCAGTCTCCCACTTGCGCCACGTTATTATTCGAGACTCTGCGTGTCTGGATTGTCGGAAACCATGGGTCTTCGGCCGATGGATGCTATAGTAACCCGCAGATGCCCTATCTGCGGCCAGAAAATGGAGATTAACGAACCGAGAGATTTCGCTCGTGCGCTTCGAGAACACACGAAAAGTGCCCATCCTACCTACTATGCTCAGACAAGACGAATGCGGAAGAGGATCGCACCAATGCTGGTTGCGATTGTGGTACTCGGCTTCACTCCAATAATATTCGAGTCGGCGCTCGGCTATGCCCTCGCCACTCCCCTCAGCATCGCAGGATTCATCGCGCCATTAGTGGTAGTCGGGGCGATCGGTAGGCGGGCACTAAAGACAGCCCAACAGGCAGGGACCAGGACAAATTTCGTTGTGCCAGAGGGCACCAGCACTTTTCCCACTGAAGCGAGCCAAGCCTCGGTCTCTCATGCTGGCCAAGATATTGTGAGGATCACGAAAGACCTCGCCGGGCGGCTGGAGATTTCCGGTTTTGAGCCCGAGTCCGTTTCATGGCAGGACTATTTCGTACGATCCGGTTTCAGTTTCAAACGCTCAAACCGGCCCATAATGGTCCCTTACGACGGGTGCATGTTCGTGGGCAAACAGATGATACTCCCAGAATCGACAAAGGACAAGCTACAGCCCGAAGAATGGGCCCCACTAATCGCCTCAGAACTCATCTACCAGCGAATACTCCTCGAAAAGCGTCGACTCGGTCTCCTCATCCGAATACTCCCGCTCACAGCAGTCTACATCATCATCCCAGTCATACTCTGGCAACTAGGAATACTCAACCTTCAAGGAACAACGACCGTGCGCGGAGCCCCAACACCGGTCGTCGTAGCATTTTTCCAACTATATTCAGGAACCGCCTTAATCTTCGCAATGGTACTGTATATCATTCTGGGACTCCGCTTCAACAGTCGGATGAGACTCAAGTCAGACGCCCTAGCCGCGGAGCTAACAGGGAAAACCGCCTTCATCTCAGCACTCCAGAAAATAGGGACAGCTTTTCCGAAGCTGATGACCAAGGGTCGCCCGTCCATCATATACCCGCCAGGCAGGCCCAGCATCCAGAAGAGAATCGATAACCTCCAGACAGCAGCGGCATTCTAGGCAGACACGGGTGGAGCTGGCCTCGAAGATATCCCCAAAGACTCCAACTCTAGTCGGGGCCGCAGTAACTCTAGCTACTCTCGCGTATGTGTTCACCCTACTCCGCCAGCCGATAGGCTGCAACTCCCCAGGTTGTTTACCAAGCGAGATTTCAATCGCTATTGGATCCTCTCTTCTTGGCATAGGAGTAGTCTGGTGGGTTAGTCGAAAATTGCCCGAAGTGCTATTTGGACGTGGAGGAGGCGTCGAACAAGCATTCAAGATAGGTCCTTACATGACGCTCCTGCTAGTAGCGACTGTTGCGTTCACAATCTCAAACCTCTACCTTGGACCTCCAACAACGACCAGGGGACTCAACTGTTCCACACAGGGATGCGTAATCGCTGGAGTCGCCAGTGCTATCGGAATACTCTTGGGACTAGGCGGACTCGTTGTTGCATCATCAGAACTGCAACGTTGCATCATCAAGAGGATTGACCTTCAATCATCGAAGCGCGCTCTAAATTGGTGCTAAAGGGGAGTTAGGCAACAACAATAGGTCTGTAGATAGAGTAGATGGAGCTAAGCGGTAGAACGAATACATTGAGAGAAGCGAACTCGTTTCCGACCGATAGGTACAGGTTGAAACATATCCAGAAAGATATCAGGACTACCACCGTCCGTCTGATAGGGTCCATGTTGCGCCATTTGAGGGTCAATCTCTCGCCCTTCTGCTGAGAAATCGTGAATTTCACCATCCAGACGATGAAACCAACTAAGACTAGGATAGCCACACCGTCGAGAGCGATTTCCAAGGTACCCACACTTTTTCGCCCTAGTTTAGAGGGATCTGTGGCCCAAGAATTAAGCGTACATTTGGATCGAACACTTTCCTCACTCTACTTATGTTGAGTTAGACCGCCAAATTATGCAAGGCTACTCTCGAAATGGTCGGCCAACGCTTGCGTGTATTCGTCTGACCCGACCTCAACCCTCATCCCGTTGCAAAAGGACCTTTTCCATTCGCTGATCCGGGAGAAAGTCAAGGAGTGGGAGAACGCCCACGTGAACGCATCATCACACCGAGTGAGGTAGCGTTGCGTCATCTGGCTGTGTGAGCCTGCTGATTCTTCTCTTGACCCGCCAGTTATCAGACGGTGAGACTTCGGACACTCTTCGCAAGGAGTAGATCAAGTTGTCCTTTCCAAAACGGACTGCTGTCTCTCTATCTGCAATAGATGAGTTGAAGAAAGGTCGTAGCGAGATAAGACTGGCGACGAGTAGCGGTATCCATAGAAGGAGTCCAAGCGGGACTAGAATATCCCAACCGCGATTGTCGGTGGCACACGTTCCATATGAATGAGTGTATGGCGGACCGCAATTGGTGATCGTGGGATACATCGGCGGGAGCACTAACCATCCGGCGATATAGATCGCGATGACGGGAATCGTAATCGCTAGTATCCGGAGAATCTTTCGCGGTCTAAGCTTCCAGCGGTTGATGAGGGCCGAAGCTATCAGCGGCTTCCACTCTTCTGTTGACAGTCGACCCTGCATATTCTGTGCGAGATAGATAGAACGACTTCGGAATATTGGGGTGTCCGATGGAATGGGAACGAAAGTTGTTGGCTGTACGGTCGCATATCGACCTCGGTTTTTTCGCACAAACCCTTCCTGCCACTTAACTGACGAGAACGTCTGTGAAAGCCCGAGCTGTCTGGCCAGTTCGTTCCCGAGGCCTACAATCGGATCGAGATAGGAGGCTGAAGGAAGACCGGTCCCGTCTTCGACGTCTCCCCTTGCTGTTTCCTCAGCAGGCTTACGTTCTGGCTCCCACTCGGGTTCGGACACTTGCTCAAACCCCAGTCTCACTAATGCCTGTAATGAATATCAACAGATCGGTCAGTCATGGCGGTTTAGCGACCGGAGCGAGGGGGGCTGTCCGGGCCTGCCTACCCTAAGTTTTTCAGTTGCGGAGTCCAACTGTATGATCCGACTTGCGACATGGCCAAACAGGCTGCCTTGCAATAATTGTCGTCCTAGTAGTGTTCCTCCCAGTCCTCGCCAAAGCACACGGCGAAAGCTCGCTCTTCCAAACAGCATTGCCTACGGACAAGTCCTCCTACAAGCTAGGAGAGACAGTTGAAATCATGCTTGTCCTGTACAACCCCACCTCTCAACGTATTGCTGTTCACTTCCCCAATGGTTGTTGGTTCAGCTTCATCGTCCGCGACCTGTCGGGAAATGTGGTCCATAATCAGACCATGTCAGATTGTGATCCAACAATCAACGGACTCGAAAACGTTACGAACGTGATGACCGTTGACGCAGGCGGCGGCCGCTGGATTGGAATGCAGTGGAACCAGCTAGATCCTTCTGGGAAACAGGTGCCCGTGCCTGCGGACTACGTTCTCTCTTGGGGATTCAAGAACCCAGACCAGCCCATCCCAGAAGCTTACGCAAGAATAGCATTAACCGATCAGGTCGCGTCTCAGTTTGAAGCCATCTCAGGACCAGCGCTAAGATTCCTTCAACTCTTCGCACCCTTTCTTTGGCTACTCCTTATTCCGACATCAATCCCATGGTCGAGAGCGATGAAAGGCGCGCAGAGATCATCCAGAATCAAGCTCCTGATACCAATCATGATCTCCGCAGTTGTGCCAGCAGCGATTATCTTCGGATTCTACCCTGGCCAGCTGGTCTGTCTGGCAATCCAGTGTCCCGGAACAATCGCACTCATCAACACCATAAACCTCTACCTTATCGTGACTCCAGCAGTATGGGCCATCATGTTTCTAGCCGCCCGGCAGATTGATCAGAAGAGGATCTGGATCCCGCTGATCATATTCGAGTCTTGGACCGTCGCCGCGCTCATGCTGTCATTTCTTGCTCTCCAGGCGATGGAAGAGATTGCGCGAAACACCTTCTACTATGACTGGTCGATCATGTGGCCAAGCTATACCTTGTTTGTTGTGACTGTTCCAACCTCTCTCTTGTTCTATCGACTGTTCAAGAAGAAACTATTGGCAAGCGGCTTATTCACGCCCAAAGCACCTAAGCAGACTACATTCTTCGACATTCCAAAGAGTTGACCGTGGAACCACGGAACCATTCGTAAAACGTGTGGAACATTCTTCTCAGCGATAGCCCACACAGCCACCCCTCATTCGGACCCCCCAGAAGTAGCAAGAGAATGGTTTCGCGCTCCACTGCTCTCACATTCACAATGATTCTGTATGGCGTGTTAGGGTTCCGTTTCAACAGCAAGATGAGAATCAAAGCAGATGCTATAGCTGCAATTATGATGGGCAAAGGAGTATTCCTCTCGGCCCTAGAGAAGATTGGGAGAGCGTTTCCGAGCATAATGACCCGAGGCCGGCCATCCCTGGCCTATCCGCCAGGGCGACCCATCGTAGAGAAGAGAATAGGGGCATTCAGGCAGCGACATCATTCTAGCAAAGACAGAATTCTCTGAACACTTACTCCTACCAGACATGACCGCAGGTCAAAATGCCTAGGTTTCTCAATATGCGTTCAGCAACCATCAGAAGGCATCCAGTCGCGTCGTACTTTCTGATCACCTTCTTGGTCTCCTGGACTCTTGCGTTCTCTGTACTTTCGCCGGAGCTTCTTCAGGGAAGACCAGTCTCCCAGTTTGATGGTATACTGATGTTTCCGGCAATGCTGATCGGGCCGGCGGTTAGTGGGATTGTCCTGACGAGGATTGTTGATGGAAGGACTGGGCTTACGGGGCTCTTCGGTCAGATGCGGAAGTGGAGAGTTGGCAAGTATGCCCTGGGACTGCTTGTTCCTCCAATTTTGATCCTAATCACGCTATACATCCTCAGATCGCTAGTATCTACTGTCTTCATTCCGAACCTCTTCGTGTTCGGCATCGGCTTCGGCGTCCTGGCGGGCATTCTGGAAGAGATTGGCTGGACGGGCTTCGCGTTCCGAAAACTGAATCTGCGATACGGTGCGTTCAATTCGGCTATCATTCTCGGCCTGGTCTGGGGACTCTGGCATGCACCAGTCGTCGATTTTCTGGGCGCAGCCTACCCTCACGGCGGATACTGGCTGCCGTTCTACCTGTCTTTCGTTGGTATTGTTGTGGCTGTGCGTGTCCTTATCGTCTGGATGTTCACGAATACCAGGAGCCTGCTGGCAGGGCAGCTGACGCACGCGAGCTCAACTGGCTTCCTCGCGGTCCTGGCACCCGCCGCAGTCGTTCCTGCGCAAGAGGCTGGCTGGTACGCAGCCTACGGCGCGATGCTATGGATAGTGGCATTGGTGATAAGGGTCCATCTTGGCCCGCGACTAACCCGACAAAAGACAGCATAGATTCACATTGGTCTCTCAAACATAACTGCCCAAAGAAGCGGTGGTGATCGGAGCGAGCTTCCGGATCGGCCAAGGCATGTCTAACAACGCACAGCCTTAACCTATCTCAGAAGATACTAGGGCGGGTCCATGAAAGAGGATAACGAGATTCTGAGATACGCTCAAGAACTTTCTAAGGAGATTCGCCCGGGTAGGTCTGAGCCGGATGAGGTCACTTGGGACGACGGTCTTCCTTTGGACCGTGTCATCGTCCGATACGGTGAGGTGAAGCTTCCTAGTGGAGTGAAGGGAAGGCTTACGCCCGAGGACTGGAGACCCCTTATCGCCTCATCGATAATTTACAACCAGTCTCTGTACAGAGCACAGAGACGCGGTTCCATTGTCCGACTTGTCCTGCCCTTGGGGGTCGGAGAGACCCCGTTGATCTCTGCGCTTCTGCAGATATTTCGAATGAGAAGCGACCAAGCAACCATCGAACTCATCCTCGTCCTTGCAGGCTGGGTCTTGTTCGCGTCTTCGGTACTGACGCTCTACATTCACTGGCTCTGGAGGAGCCTCTTTTACGCGGCCGACAGACACGCCGCGGAAACCGTTGGAACGGGAACAATCCTTGAATCTCTGAGAAAGAGCCGCGACGCAATCTTAGCTTTGAAGGGCTCAACAAAACGCCTCAGGCTTTTACCAAGTGTAAACCAGCGAATTTCGAAGCTAGACAGGCTCATGAAACCATGATGGGGCAACGCACGTTTGGTACGAGATTGAAACCTGAGAGCCCCCTGAAAAACGCCTTGGAATCGTGGGTACGCACTCACGCGTTCGTAGCCTCTTGCCCATCCACGTGAGCGAGGACAGCCTGCCGAACGTGGAACTGCGGAGTTTTAGTCGTGAGCCTTCATCTCATACTGACCCTGATGAGAGTGACCTATTATTCACATCAAAGGCCAGCGTAACAGGCGGCTCTGACGAGCAAACTAAAGATTGGCCGCGATCTTAGTATGCGAACTATGGAAGCGAGCAGGATCGAATCCCCTGTGCGATTGAAGACACCACGACTGTTGCTTCGAGAATTCGAAGAAGAGGATTTGCTCCAGGTGCATGAATATCTCTCGGACCCTGAAGTTTTCCTTTACATGATAGGAGGGTCTGCTGACCAACAACAGAGTAAGGAGTCCATCCGAAAAATCATCGAAGCCCGTAGCGAGAAACCGAGGCTGGATTACTCTCTTGTAGTGACGCTAAATGAGAAGGGTCGAGTGATAGGTGGCTCTAGGGTCCGAGTATTTGATCCTACTCTGAGCCCGGTGTACAGGCTTCTGGGCCCAGCCTATGTTGGTTTCTGGCTCAATCGACGGTTCTAGGGGCGGGGGTATGGCACCGAAGTCGCAAAGGCGCTTCTTTCTTTCGGCTTTGACGAACTTCGTTTGCATCGAATCTTCGCGTGGTGCGATGCTGAAAACATCTCGTCTGCGAAGATTCTGGATAAGATCGGAATGCGGCGAGAGGGCGTTTTTGTGAAGAATTGGATGATCAGGGATAACTGGCGTGATGCGTTTCTCTATGCTATGCTCGACTCCGAATGGCGCAAGGTTGAGGAATCGAAAATGAGCTCGGTTACCGGAGTCATTCATCTCGAACGGAGAACCGCAACATAGCTGGTAGTCGTGAAATTCGTCCCGTCCGATTGGTGTAGATCAATCGGACCCGAGCTTAGGTATCAGACATTCATCGGGGCTTTTCCGCAACGAAGAAGCATCTTCCAACCTCTTGTAGGCCCAAGGCTTTTCGCGAGTCGTATTCCCTCGTTTTGGTGAAGCCTACTTTCTTGAGAGCGGAAGAGATCTCAGTTTTGTAGTAGGACTTCTCCTTCAGCTGAACGTCTGAACGGGTCCAATCCGGTCTCTTCTTGAAGAACATTGTGATGTCCATTCTGCCGATTCTCTGTTTAGGGTCATACTTGCTTCTCACAACTAGAGCATGATCGTCTTCAACAATTCCGAACGATCCGCGCCATCGTGTCTTGAAGCCTTCCTGCGTGTTTAGGTCGAAAATGAATATGCCTCCCGGTTTCAAAGCATTGTATGTTTGGTCGAATGCTCGCTTCAATTGGCCAATATTGAGGATGTGGTTGAGACTATCGTACGCGGAGACTACAGAGTCAACTGATTTTTCCAGATCGAAATTGCGAGCGTCAGCTAGGATAAATTTGCACTCAGGCGCGTTTTTCCGAGCGAAGCGAAGCATTTCTGGTGAGCCGTCGATACCAATGACGTCGAATCCTTCTGATGAGAGAACCTTTGCTAATTGTCCGGTTCCACAACATAAGTCGAGAATTCTAGCTCTCGGAGGAAGTCGATCGAGCAGGAGCTTCTCCAAGACTCTCTTTACTGTGCTGGTGAACGCATCCCCCCAGTGCTTGTTATAGATCCAAGCGAACTTGTCGTAGTCAGAGTATAATTTCACGTATTAGTAATCCGACAAACCTGATTTCAAGATTGTCTCGAATCACAGCTCGCCACTCAATTTCAATTGGTCGAGCTTATCTTATGAAATGAAGGGCAAGAAGCGTACGCAGGGAGAGAAAATCAAACTTTTGGTTGAAGGTCGAGCGGGCCCGAGTAATCATATGCTCACGCAGTGGCAGGTTCCGTTATCACGAATTGCTTCGAATCAGAGTCGATTTCCGCCTCAATGCCGAGCGGCATTATGAATTGTGGGTCGGTATGCCCAAAATCCATATCCGAGACGATGGGGATATCGTCCCGCCCGAATTCCCCCCTAACAACAGATAGGACTGACTCCTCAAATTTCAGCTTCTCCTCTTCTGTGTAATCTACTGGCCTGCCGAACAGCAACCCAGTAATCCTGCCTAGGACCCCCTGAGTGCCGTAATTCCTCAGCCAGTAGCGGACGAGATCAGGAGCTGGCTTGTTTTCGGAAGTCTCAAAGAAGAGAATCTTTCCATCCCAGAACTCGACTTCTTGCGGCCAATATCTCGTCCCCTTCATGAACTCTAGAACGTCCATGCAACCGCCGAAGAGTCTTCCCTTGGCCTTGGCTTTCCCAAGCTGAAGCCACTTCCAACCAGGGTTTCTCTTCTTCGGGTTCGTCCTTCCCGTGTTCTCGACCACAGACCAGTCCGGGTACCTCTCTGAGTACAGCTGATAGGGCTCGTATTTGTATCGATCCGCATTCTCGAACAAAAGATTCCTGACATGATGAGAGAAGGCACGGGAAAATTCCTTCATCTGCGAGAAGCCAGCCATCACGCAGGGGCCTGCATAGGTAACCAGACCTACCGAATTCAAATACGTAACGACAGTGTGTGCATCGGAGTACCCCATGAATATCTTGGGAGTCGATAGAATTTGTTTGGAATTGAGGAATTGCAGTATCCTGACCGAATCCTCCCCGCCAATTGATGAAAAGATTCCTTTGACTTCCGGGTCGGCGAAGGCGGCGCTAATATCCTCGGCCCTCTTCCGGATGATCATGAAGATAATGGGACTCGGCCCTAGTTGTCGGATACTCCTTGATCTTGATGCCGAAAGTTTCCTCGAGATTCTTGACGCCGTTATCGTAGACGTGAGGAAATCTGTCAGGCCCTCCCCATGACTGAGATACGATTGCAATCGTGTCGCCTTCCTTCAAGTGAACAGGTTTGATATGCCGCAAACCACGGGCATCGAATTTGTGGGGATTATTAGGATATCGGCAAAGACACGCGTCGATCTAAACACGGCGATTATTAGCGATTAGCGAACTGGGGACTGGGCATGTGATTGCGGCTCTTCAATATGCAGAAAAGAGGTTGACTGGAAAGGATTGGAGACTAGCGGAGCTTCAAGAAAGATACGGTCGACACTTTTCACCATTTATCAACAGACGCATTAGAAGGTTGAAATTGTCTGAGAGCGAGAAGCCGGCCCAGTAAAATGACCGAAGAGATTCTGATGCAGACCTACGTAGTCGGAGGAGAAAATTAGATCCGTTGCTAACAATAAATCAGCTCCGAAACATGCGTTCAAATTTGCCTTTGGTTCGGTGGTCGGCGGGCGCGACGTAGACACTTGGTAATGGGGATCAGCTGAATGGTCAGAATACGAAAGCTGGCTGCAAGGGATTACAGGGCTGTCAAGAGAATAGAGAGAATCATCGTGGATGAATACCTCGCATATCTGAGGGAAACAGGGGAGGAGGACACGATTGAGCCATGGATTACTCCAGAATACTTCAATCACTACGTCACATCACAAGCTAGCCACGTGGCAGAGATAGCTCGCAAGATTTTAGGCTTCATCCTTGTTCAGCCGACATCTTTTGTCCACAGTGCGCAAAGAGAAATCTGGCTAGAATACATAGCTGTTCAGCCCGCGAGTAGAAGGAAGGGGATTGGAACCATGCTGATGTCAACTGTAATCGAGTACGCGAAAACTCATGACACTTCTCTCCTTTACACTACACTGAATCCCAACAACAACGAGTCCATCCAATTCCTCACGAAGCATGGGTTCGAGGTCAAAGATTGGAAGGAGGCAACCAAGAAACTGACTCATTGACTTACCAGATCCGTTACCAGTTGAGAAAGGTCAATTTTTGTTGAGTCACGCATCGCAAACGTCGTCGTGTTTTGGGGAACTTCACTGGAAGCAGGGTCGCAGGGTTCATTCTATGTCCCTTGATTGCAGACAGTACGGTGAGCGACCTGATTGTCCCCTAGGAAACGCCTTGAAAATAGCCTGAGGGTCCACGACGATGTTAATGTCAGCGAGAGATCTGCGATCCGCGATACGTACAGGTTGATCAGTCTGTGCTAAAATCTGGTCCGCTGACAGCGCTCCAGAAAAATAAGGTATGAAGGCGAGTCTCGCGACGCAGAACTGGAAGGTTCCTGTTTCCCGTCCTCGGCTGATGAGATTGGCTTGTCTATGTTTTCGGCTTAGACTCTGCTTTCGCTGGTTTGCCTTCTTTCGTAGCGGCCGGTTTCTCTTCCTTGCCGCCCGCAGGTTTCGCTTCCTTGCCCGCTGGAGGCTTGGCCTCTTTCGCTGGCGCTGCCTTGGCTTCCTCCTTCTTCTCAGCCGGCTTTGCTTCGGCCTTCTTCTCGGCGGCCGGTTTTGGTGCTGGCGGGGCTGGCTTCGGCTCCGCCTCTTTCTTCACTTTCGCGACTCGCTGGTCTTTCGGAAGCATCCGGTTCTTCAAGTACGCAGGAACAATATCCGCAGACTTCTCATCAGTATAGATTTCGACCATGCAGGTAGCGGAGGATCCTCCGGTCCGCGTCGCAATACTCTTCACAAAGACTCTGTCGACTGGTGCCTTGAAGTGCTCAGAGGCGAGCTTCCGCACCGTCAGCCTATCCGGCGTTCCCGCTCCTTCATGGTGAACAACTAGCTTTGCTTCGCGGCGTCCCAGCAGGTTGTTGGTATGCTCTTCGACTACTTCAAAACTCAACCTTTCACCGGCTCCGCAGCCGCTTCAGCACCACTAACAATTACGCTGTTAATCTGCAACGTCTCTTCGGAGATGACTCGTCCTCTAATGAGCTTTCTCTGCCGCTCACCATCATCAGATGGCTTGTATCCTACTCCGGCTGAGAGGAGAGCCCTCTTCCGAGCCGCCCCTTGAATATCAAACCGCATAGGCACACCATCCTTATCCGTCCCACCAGTAATCCGCAACTTCACATTCCCCAGACCTAGAAGCTTCCCATCAACTTCTTCTCCGATGCTCTTCCCTACGAGAGCTTGGGCCTTGGTTCCTTCCAGTGACGCGGCCTTGGAAGTCTTGCTCTTCGGGTCTGAGACTATGAGTTGGAACTTTGCCAAATTATTCTCCGCTTTCAGCAGTGTCGGCGAGCTTTCCGCTTAATAAACGTCCTTTGGACAATCATCCACGATTTGACCGCCCCCAATCACAGAGAAGGCATCGCGCGAGTCTCTCGCTGATGCGACTGATCAGTTACGTCAAGAACCCAATTGGCTATCGCCAGTCTGATGGCAGAGAATACATCACAGTCGACACGTTTGGAGGATTGAAGGCCGCGTTCAAGGGCCGAGGAATCGTTTATTCCTGGGTCCAAGGAGTCGGCCGGCAAGCTGCTCTGAACTGCCAGTTCGCCTCCCTGCAGATGACTCAGGCGGAATATTTCACCGACGAGCCAGGTAGGATTTCACTAGAACTCGAAGCTCAACCCCGGCCCCCATGCTCCGGAATTCGCACGTCCACCTGCGAAGGCTACATCATCAGCCCGGTCTACAAACTAGACCCGATCGACGGGCAGAGCATCGTCTTGTTGATACTTGCGCCAAGGACCACGCCCTACAATGTAGAAGTCGAAAAGAGCGTTCTCACAATCTCAAAGGATGAGGGAGAAGTAACTGTAACGTCAGACGGCGACGAGATCCGCTGCGCAGGATCAATCTCAGGCCAGACAAGAACAGCCCACATCATAATAAACAGAAACCCAGAACTCCCGGTATACAGAGCAGGATTCAACCAGACTCTCGCTGAGCTAAGAGGCCAAGGCGAGATCAATGCGACCTGGAGACCCGTCGCCCGGAGCTTCGAAGAACACGTGATCGCGTTCTCTCCAGCCAGTATGGATTCCAATAGATTTGCCGTTGGCCTTGGCCCCGTAGATCTAGAATCGATAGCAGGTTATCTTGGCGCCCCGGAATTCGAGTATGGCAAATTCGACGATTTTGTAATAGGCGATGGTCCCGGAGTAAACTACGCGCTTCGTCTAAGAATAGATCGCGGTCTCGGAAGACATGAGTCTGATGAAACAAAAATTACAGTTACCTAACGAGCCAATCATCCGACTGAACTTCTCGCTGAGCTAACGAACAAGAAGCGGGGCTAAGCGTATATCCGGATTCGTCCGGTTAGAACTAGGATTCCTCGTTGCTCCCTAGATCGCACTGGCTGGAGCTAACGCCACTCGTGAAAGCGTCCTCCATTCTCGGCTTGATCGTAGGCGGAATCGGGAGCTGGAAGAGCTCGTCGTTCATGGGTCTAATAATATACACATTCCTCTCCCCGGACCCTTGGGCGGGCGTAGTCTTCTTCATAATGTTCCTTCTGCTGGGCGGTCCTCTCGCACTCGTCTCAAGCTTGTGCCTCTTTCTTCTAAGATTGACAGATGAGCAGAATGACATTCTCGGCTTCCTTTCCTTCTTCGGTTCGGTTTCTATACTGGTGGTTCTTCCCTACTTCTTTCTCGCCTCCTCCTGACCATCGCGAGGAAGTCGAGCATTTCGAGATAATGTGTCAGAGATGCGAAATCTTCGATGAAATCATCAATCGGGCACACTCTCAGCCAACTGAGCCTGGCGTTGCGCCGGCAGTTAGAGTTGGCAATTCGTTTAACAGAGCAAGTTCCCCTGGAGTCAGATGCTCCTTGAACTTTGAAGATAGCACCCTCGCATGCTGCACCGGCACGTCGACATAGAGGACATCGCCTTCGAGAATCTGTCTACCAACCATCGGCTTGTCAATAGAAACCGCTACCTGTTTTCCTGCACCAGCCTCTCCCACATCTTTTCCCTGGTCTTGAATCCGGACGACCTGTCCGATCCGCTGTCCCCGACTATTGATGAGCGGATACTTCGGCTTGATGATCCCATCGAGCACTTCGACGCCGACAATGGCAGGATCGCTACGCCGGAACATGAATCCCTTCAGCAGCTTGATCTTTCCAGGTCGTATGAGAAGGTCCATCTCCGCCTTCGCACCGGCCAGTCTCTGAGCCTCCACCCAGCGAGAATACTCCTCCAGTACATGATAGAGAACATCTCCCTTGAAGACTGGAATCTTCGATAATGCGATCTCCTCCTCCGCGTCAGGCAACAGCTTCACACCGAAAGCTAGGACAACGCCTAGATATTGATCCTTGACACGGACAGCCTTTGCTTCAACAACATCCCTCCTCGAAACATCACCAACATCCGCCAGCCGAACCGGAATCTTCGACGCCTCCAATGACGTCGTCAATGCCTCTAGCGAGCCTAGAGCGTCCGACTTCACAACGACTCCGCTGAGGTCTTTCTTGACTCGAACCTCCTCAACTTCACTGAGAATCCTCTCTTTGATCGCCTCCCTACTCGACGCGTCCTTGACCCCGTAGAGGGATGATCCGGCAATCGCATCATCCAACCCTGCAGCGGCGATCTTTATGCCCGCCGCCGCGTCCACGGACTTCACGTTCGAGAACTTGTCCCTCGGATCACGGATCTCGTCTAAGGGTTTCGGAAGAAGCAACGCCCGGACCCGCGTACCGATAACCCCGTTTCGACCAGCAACCATGATCTGGTCGTCCACTTCCAAACGTCCGTTGTAGATCATCGTGTCAATAGTCATACCCAACCCCGGCTCCTCCTTCACCTCTAGAACCGTTCCTTCGGCAGGACCGCTCGTAACGCTCAGCTCTCCCTTCATGTAGACCTGTGTCAGTCCGACTAGAACCGCCATCAACTCGGGGATTCCCTCGCCCGTCTTTGCACTCGCCGGGACCAATGCGACTGTCTTCGCGAATTCTGTTATCCGGTCGAACCTGTCCGCCCTGATACTGTATCTTGACAGGGTCCCCATCATTGTGTAGAGCCGATTGTCGAGATCTGTCAGCACTTCGGGCCGCTGGTTAGTCATGTTTTCCAGAAACGATCCCGCATCCGAGCTCTTCCATCCAGGAACCGCGTCAATCTTGTTACAACAAATCAGAAACGGGGTCTTTCGAGCCTTCAGAATCGTCAGCGACTCGACCGTCTGAGGCTCAATCCCTTTCGTGACATCAATGACCAGTATGGCGACGTCCGCGGCTGAGCCTCCTCTCTTGCGAAGGTTGCTGAAAGTCTCGTGACCTGGAGTATCGATGAATAGGATTCCCGGAACCTCTATTATCAGCTTGAACCGTGCAAGTAAGGGTCCAATAATCTCTGTCAAGGTTTTGGCCGGAATGAGGCTGGCGCCAATCCACTGCGTTATCTGGCCCGGCTCACGAGCCGCGACGGAAGTCCCCCTCAGCCGATCTAGAAGTGTAGTCTTGCCATGATCTACATGGCCCAGAACCACTGCAATGGGCTGACGAATCGGCATACTTAGGAGACTCCATTAGAATCCCTAGTGATGCCGGGAATATTAAACCCTAAACCGCATATTTGGACGCCCGTTGCCGATAGACAAACCGAAACTTAGGCACAATGCTTATACTAGGCAGGGAGTCATCATTCTTCTGAGGAGAACAATCAATGTATGTGAGGGTCAAGAGGATCGGCTCGAAACGATACGCCTACCTTGCCGAAGGTGTGTCAAAGAAAGGTAAGGTCAGACAGAAGACTCTAGCCTATCTCGGCCCACTAGTGAAGATAGCGACAGGCGTTCCAGACGAGATCAGCAGAAAAGTTGATGGTAAAGTCAGGAATGTCGACTGGAACAAGATAAACATGGACATACGAAGGATTTCACTAGATTTCGACGAGTTGCAAGAGATCAAGCGAAACATGCTGCCGAGAGTTCTCATTGGGAGACAGAATCGTTCGCAAGACATCGGTCGCGGGAACAGGCCAAGGGTGGAAGGGGAACTAGCTGCTCTTACCATAATAGCACGAAGAGGTTTCAACAAAATGTTTCGGACCTTGAAAGATGGAACGCTAGTCATGCGATGAGCGTCAAGCGATCCCTTTCGAAAACCTACTCTGGGGACCTCACCTCAAAATCCTTCATTTCTAGGGTTCGAAAAGAGCCTAACGAACTAAGAAAGAAAATGCTCCTGCTAGGGTACGTTACCAGCCAGCTTGAAAAGAAGAAGCAGTCCATATTCCTCGTCGGTGGGCAGGCGGTCGAGACCTACACAGCTGGACAGTTTCCGACGGGTGACATTGATGTTACAACCAGCGATTCAGCTACAACTCAGAAGGTCTTGAAGAGTCTCGGATTCGAAGAAATCGGAATGATATGGCTCAACAAACGGCTCGGCATGGCATTCCATATCGTCGGATACTTTCCCCCCGAAAGATCCCGTACAATCCGCATCGGTCCTTACAAAGCAAGAATAATCGGAGTCGAAGAGTTGATACTGGATAGATTGTCCGCAGCAAAGTTCTGGAACATACCCGCCGACTATGAAAAGGCCAAGGTTCTCTATGACAATTTCGAGAAACAGCTCGACAAGGACTATCTACGAGAGATCGCGAAGAAAAAGAAAGTCGATG
>Ga0209802_1001330_pt1 | contig 18403 bp, 19 predicted proteins | sample GraSoiAngelo_129_FD_185886 | JGI IMG/M metagenome (GOLD analysis project Ga0209802, IMG submission 185886) | Grasslands soil microbial communities from the Angelo Coastal Reserve, California, USA - 14_0927_12_40cm (SPAdes) (version 2) | ecosystem: Environmental > Terrestrial > Soil > Grasslands ... | reverse complement strand
CTCGGACGAGGCCGGCCTGAACGGCCCGGATCGCCCCATCGTACTGGGCTTTCTGGCGATAGAGCATGCCGAGTCGAAAGAAAACCAGGACGTATCGGCGCTGGGCGACGTTGTTGAGCTGCTCGATAAAGCCGATCGCCCGCTGATAGGACTGGATCGCACTGTCGATCCGGCCCAGCTCCGACTCACTCTCGGCTTTGAACAGCAGGACGGGGAACGTCTCCCGGGTCAAGGAATACCGGCTGATGAAGTCGTCCACCCGTCTCGTGACGGCCTCGTGCTGGCCCTGGGAGTAGAGCTTTCTGATCTCCTTCGCGTCTTCGACCATGCGCTGGCCTTCGTCGCGTGGAGACGGCGATTCAGGCTTCGGCTGACCCTGACTGTCGCTGGTCAGTACCAGGGCGCTCAGCACGATCGCGCTGGTGACGATCCGGAGACCGATGCAGCCGAGCATATTCCAGACATGACATACCCGGTGCCGGGCCGGAAATTCTGTGTTGGAGGCGTGGGACATGTTTCCCGGATGCCGATTGCGGCGCTCACGATCCGTGGATCTCGCCGGGCATCGGCCCGGTGGCTACTCGCCGCCGCCGGGGTGGCTGTGGTTGGCGCGTGGCGCGTGGCGTTCTGAAGCGAGGACGGATCGAGCCGACGATCGCCTCTCGGAGCCTCCGACAACACGCGGACGATTTGCGATACGCTTCACGCACGCCGCGAACTGAGGAGGAGTCATGTCACCTCTGGAAGTGCACGACCCGGGCCTTCACGACCTCATCGCCTCCGACGCAGCCATCGAGCGCATCGCCGGCGGGCTGACGTTCACCGAAGGGCCCGTGTGGCGCGGTACCCACCTACTCTTCAGCGATATCCCGAACAAGCGCATCGTGCGCTGGCGCCGGCTACCAGAGGGTCCGGAACTGACCACCTTCGCCACGGGTATGTCCAACGGCCTGACGTTGGATCGCCAGGGACGGGTCCTCGCGGCGGAGCACGACGGCCGCCGCGTGACCCGCGTCGCCGACGACGGTGCTCGCACGGTGCTAGCGGAGCACTTTCAGGGCAAGCGCCTCAACAGCCCAAACGACATCGTGATCAAGTCCGACGGCTCCATCTACTTCACCGACCCGCCCTACGCCGTCCAGCCCAGCCGGCCAGGCGTGGTGCGGCCTCCGGGCTGGTGGACCCAGCCCATCCCCGGAAAGGAGCAGCCCTGCCACGGTGTGTACCGCCTCGCTCCCGACGGGACCCTCCACCTGCTGGTGGACGACTTTGCCTTGCCGAACGGCCTCGCCTTCTCGCCCGACGAGTCGGTGCTGTACATCGACGACTCGGCCCACAAGCACATCCGGGCGTTCGCTGTGGGCGCTGACGGCAGGCTGACCAATGGCCGCGTCCTGCTGGACATGGCCTCGGAAGATCCGGGCGTGCCCGACGGCCTCAAGGTCGACGTCCGGGGCAATGTGTTCTGCACCGGGCCGAGCGGAGTCTGGGTGTGCCGCGCAAACGGCACACTGCTCGGACGTATCGTTCTGCCTGAGCTGCCCGCGAACCTGGCCTGGGGCGAGGATGGGAGCGTCCTCTTCCTCACCGCGCGCACCAGCGTCTATCGGCTGCCAACCAAGACGCGGGGCGCGCTCCTGGTCTGAGATAGATTGCGCGCTCAATCTTCACGGCAGTTTAGCGGGCACTGCTTGCTAAATCGTGTTAATCCGTGTCATCCCGTGCCCCTTTTGCGCTCCAGGTCTAGAGGGATTTGGATGGGAGGCGCGGGTCTGAGGCTCCTGACGATCCGGCTTTCCCGGCGCCCTCTATGCCGGGCCTTGTGTCATCCGATGGATCGTTCGATGGATCGACGGCATCTGAAAGGAAGGGCGGAGAGGAGCAAGGCCATGTCCTACAGCATATCGACCTTACTGACTCGCAATCTCCACGACGTCTTCGGTGAAAACGACGGCACGCGTCGGCGCGCGGCCATCGACGAGATCTATACCGAAGATTGCGTGTTCTATGACCCCACCAAGGGCGTCTACCGTGGCCGCGACGAGATCGATCGCGTCGCGGGCAAGATCAAGGCTACCCACCCTGACTTTCGCTATCAGCCAATTGTTGGGCCCGAGGAATTGGGCAATGGTGGGCGGATCCAATGGGTATCGGGCCGCCCTGGTGAGGCGCCAGCTTACGCCGGGACTGATTTCATCATTGTCCGGGACGGCCGGATTGCCGCCCTTTATCTGTTTTTCGACAAGCTACCCTGAGCTAAGCTGCGTGATCACGCGAATCTGCCTCGTGCGCTGACCCATCCCACACTGGCGTACAGGGAATCGCGCCGCTCGGCTCGCAGCGCCTCTCGCCGCTGGCGGTCTTGGGAGCGGGCTCGAGGTAAGGATCGTTAGACATACTCGGGGTCGGACATGAAGCGGGGCGGGATCCTGACGACTGGAAGGCCGGCCAGCAGCCGGCGCTCGAGTCCGGGCAATGCCTCACGGTGCCGCTTTTCGTAGTGCATCTTCAGCCACCTGTCGGCCAGCTCCGAGTTGAAGATCGGCTCGCTCTTCATTCCGCACTGCCCGCAGGTCATCTCGTAGTACTTTGCCATCGCCACGTCGAGGTGCTCCATCCGGGTTGTTAGGCGTATCACCCTGAGGCAGTCATAGGGCGCGCGCGGGCTCTCGAATGACCCGCTCGAATCCGCAGCCGATCGTTGAGCAAATCGAACTGAGCCACCCCGTCCTCTCCGCTAATGAGGGCAACGCAGGCGCGCTGCAGGAGACCGCCGGCGCGAGCTATGATTCGCGGCATCCACGACAAGGAGCATTCGCATGGCTCAGCTCGTATTTCTCCACGGACCCGGCGCCGGCGCCTGCGCCGACGCGTTCCACTATCAGATCAAGCATTTCCCCGGGGGCATCGCGCCGACCCTGCCCGGCCACCTCGAGGGCGTCAGGTGTCCGGACGTCGCGCGTTACACGGAATGGGTGCGCGGCTGGCTGTGGTCGCGAGATCTGAGGAAGGATCTCGTCCTCGTCGGTTACACGCTGGGCGCGTGCATCGCGCTGCAGTACGGGCTCGACTATCCCGACGAGGTGAAGGGCCTGGTGCTAATGACGGTCGCTGCGCGGCCCAAGACGCGTCCCCCGGGGACGTACGAGGTGCGGCTGCGCGCCGCAGAGGATGTGAAGGCCTACGACGACTGGCTCCAGTACCAGCGGCACGCCATGAAGCTCGTGGAGCCCGGTCTGCGGGAGCGTCTGATCGAGCGGCATCGCCAGGTCGGCCCGCTCTCCCAGTACCATGATCTGAAAGCTATCGATGCCTTCGACGTGCGCGACCGCCTCGCCACGCTGAGGCCGAAGCTGCTGCTCCTGCGCGGCCTGGACGACCCGACGAACCCGCCCGAATACGAGAAGGAGGTTCATGACGCCGTGCCCGGCTCGCGATACGTGAAGCTCTCCGGGGCGGGGCATTTTCCGCCCACGGAGATTCCCGACAAGGTCAACGCGCTGATCGAAGAGTTCGTCGCCGGTATCGATTAATTCTCCGAGAGAAGGGAGGCCGCCATGGCGACCGGATGGGTCTATCACGAGCTGTACATGTGGCACGACACCGGCCGGGCCACGACTGCGTCCCCGAACCGGAAGTGGATTCAGGCCTGGGAGCACTACGAGAACCCGGAGACCAAGCGACGGTTTCGCAACCTCGTCGAGGTCGCAGGCCTGTTCGACGATCTCGTCGCACTGCAGCCGCGGATGGCCACCGTGGACGAGATTCTCCGCTTCCACACCCCGGCCTATGTGGAGTCCATTCGCGCAATGAGCGACGTGTCGGGAGGGAACGCCGGCGAGCTCACGCCGTTCGGGCCCGGCTCCTTCGAGATCGCGCTGCTGGCGGCGGGAGGCACGATCACGGCCATCGACGCCGTCCTCGAGGGGCGCGTGCGAAATGCCTACGCCCTGGTACGGCCGCCCGGCCACCACGCCGAGGCCGACCGCGGTCGGGGCTTCTGCATCTTCGGCAACGTCGTGGTGGCCATCGAGCACGCGCGCGCGAAGCGAGGCGTCGGTCGCGTGGCCGTGGTGGACTGGGACGTTCACCACGGCAACGGCACGCAGAAGGCCTTCTACCGCGACCCCCAGGTCCTCACGATCTCCATCCATCAGGATCGGCTGTATCCGCAGGACTCCGGTGCCATCGACGAGCGCGGCGAAGGCCCCGGTGCGGGCTTCAACATCAACATCCCCCTGCCGCCGGGCTCGGGTCATGGCGCGTACCTCGCGGCACTCGAGCGAGTCGTCGTTCCGGCGCTCCGCGCGTTCCGGCCAGCGCTGATCGTCGTGCCATCGGGCTTCGATGGCAGCCTGTACGACCCCCTCGGGCGGATGATGGCGTACAGCGAGACCTTCCGCGCGATGACGCGAACGCTCGTGGCAGTCGCGGATGAGCTCTGCGGAGGCCGGCTGGTCCTGAGCCACGAGGGCGGCTACTCCCCGGTGTACGTGCCGTTCTGCGGCCTCGCCGTCATGGAGGAACTGAGCGGTGTCAAGACCGCCGTCGACGACCCGATGGCCGCCCGGGCGGCGTCGGTGGGCGGCCAGGAGCTGCAGCCGCACCAGGACGAAATCATCCGTCGAGCCGAGCGGCACGCGTCGCTCCGGTGATCGAGATCGGGTCGTCAGAGCCCCACGACTGAAACCCGTGTGTCACGCAGGCGCCGGGAGCTCGAGAAGTGCCTCGCTAACGGCGTCTCATCTCAGCGAGCCTTGTACTTCTTGAGTGCGTCCGGGGTCAGCATCAGGCCGTGGCCAGGGCGCTCGGGCACCCGGAACCAGCCGTTCTCGCACTTCGGAAGATCGACGAAGAGATCGTCGGGCGCCCAGTTCATGTACTCGACCAGGAACGCGTTGGGCAGCGCGGCGGCGACGTGCAGCGAGATCTCGTGCACGACGTGCGGCGAGACCATCAGGCCGTGGGCGGCGGCGAGGTGGCCGATCTTCAGTGCCTCGCTGAACCCGTTAGCCCGGCAGACGTCGGGCATGAGATAGCGCGCGGCGCGCCGCTCGCACAGTTCCTTGAACTCGAAGCGCGTGTAGTGGTTCTCGCCCGTGGCGACCGGCGTCTTGATGGAGCGTGCCACCTCGGCCAGGCCGGCGTAGTCGTCGGCGAGCACGGGCTCCTCGTACCAGACGAGGTCGAGGTGCTCGAGCATCTGGGCCTGCTTGATGGTGGCGAGCACATCGAGCTTCTGGTTGACGTCCACCATCATCCGCACGCCGTCACCCAGCGCCTTCTTGACGGCCTCCACGCGCGCCACGTTCTTGCGCGGGTCGGGGTCGTGGATCTTCATCTTGTAGTAGCGGCAGCCGTGGCCGGTGTAGAAGTGCCCCTCGGCGATGATGTCGTCGACGGCGTAGTTAGCCCAGCCGCCGCTGCCGTACGCCTCGACCCGGTCCGTCACCGCGCCCCACATGCGGAACAGCGGCTGGCCGACGATCTTTCCGGTGAGATCCCACAGCGCGATGTCGAGCGCGGCCACACCGTAGCCGGCCAGGCCCACCCGGCGGATACCGCGGTCGGCGCGGAACATCTTCTCCCAGAGCTTGCCGACCATCCGTGGGTCCTCGCCGATGAGCAGCGGCTTGAGGCGCGTCTCGAGATAGACCTGGATGGCCTCCGCACCGCCGCCGCCGAACGCCAGCGTGTAGCCGAAGCCTCGCACGCCCTCGTCGGTGTCGATGAACGCCGCCACCATGCGGTGGTCAGGGAACTCCAGCGACATGGGCCGGGGACAGGGCACGTGCAGGACGGCCGTCTCGATACTCGTGACTTTCATAGGTCTATCCTATTTCGGTCCGAACACTTCGATGCCCACACGGCCAGCGTTGGCCGAAGAGCAGCTAGTCACGCGACTCCTCCCGCCACACACCGAGCGCCCGCATGACAGGCGCATCGGTATGTCGCTGCAACTCGTCGGCTCGGTGACGATGCTCGATCGTTTGAGCATAGCCGGCTCCTCGTGGGACGTGTCGGTGGTGCGGTAGTATAACGCGGCGCAGCCGACGCTAGCTCGTGCCCGCCTGACCCCGCCCCCTCCCTCGCGCTGCCCTGCGATCGTGCCTTACGAGTGGCAACGCGGCCGCTCGGTGGCGCGAGGTCGGCGCCCCGCCTCAGCTCCGGGCGGCGGACGGGCCGAAGACGGGGAGGTTGTACTCGCCGAATTTGTCGGTGGCGTCGATCCAGCGGAGCTCCAGCGTCATGCCGTCGCGGAGGTCGCTGGGCTCGACGTCGACGGGATAGGAGATGAAGAGCGGGCCTTCGGCCAGCTCGAGCGCGACGACCGTGTGGGGCGGCGGATACTCCGGGAAGTAGCCGCGGTGGAACGTCGTCCACGAGAGCACCTTCGCCTTGCCGCTGAGCGGGGACCACGCGAAGTCGTCGGACAGGCAGCGGTCGCAGGTCGGGCCCGGCGGCCAGCGGAACTTCCCGCAGGCCGAGCACTTCTGCAGGCGCAGCTCTCTCGACAGCGTGAACGCCCAGAACTGCTCGGCGTACGGATCCATCGCGCGTACCGGCCGGGCCGTCGCCATCGTCACGCTCCCCTGGTGTAGATCAGGCTCTTGCACTTTCCGGCGACGTCGTGGACATACTGGGCGACCTCGGCGCCCTGCACCTGCCGGTTGCCGAGACCGCCGCGCAGCTGGCGGACCAGCTCGGGCTGGTGGTTCCAGCTCTGCATGTAGCTCTCGGAGAGCATCCCGCCACTGGTGTTGCACGGCAGCTCGCCGCCGATCTCGATGCGGCCGCCCTGCACGAACGTGCCGGCCTCGCCCTCCTTGCAGAAGCCAAACCCTTCGAGCGAGGCCAGGAGGTGCACGCTGAAGCTGTCGTAGGTGGCGAACACGTCGACATCCTTCGGCGTCACGCCAGCCATCGGATAGACCTGGGCCGCCACGTCGTGATGGGCGCCGTGATAGAAGGTCTTCAGCCGGGGCCGCAGCTGGGTGGCGTCCACGTTCTCCTCGGACCATCCGAAGCCGCTCACCATGATGGGCCGTTGCTTGAGATCCCTCGCCAGGTCGGCGCGACGGACGATGATCGCAACCCCGCCGTCGTTGATGAGGCAGTAGTCATTGAGGCGCAGGGGCTCGGCGATGTACGGCGCATTCAAATAGTCCTGGATCGTGAGCGGCTTCTGCATCACCGCGTTCGGGTTCAAGCAGGCGTGCTTACGGAACGCCACCGCGACCGCGCCGAGCTGCTCGTCGGTGGTGCCGTAGAGCAGCTTGTGGCGCTGGAAGAAGAGCGCGTAGAGCGCGCCCTGCGAGGTCATGCCCCACGGGGCGTAGTAGAAGTACGAGGTGATCGCGCCGCCGGTCACGCGCGCCCCGCCGTAGGCCGTGTCCATCGAGCGCTGGGCGTTGCCGTAGACCAGGGCGACGGTCGTGCAGAGCCCGGCGTTGATGGCCAGCGTCGCCTCGATGATGCATTGCGCAGCGTCGCCGCCCCCGCTCCAGCGCGGGTTCAGGCCCCACTGTTCGCTGGCCCGCTCGCCGGACAGCGTGCCCCCGACGCACAGGCCGTCGATGTCGTCCTTCTTCAATCCCGCGTCGTCCAGCGCACGCTTGAGTGCCCTCGACGCCAGCGTGTACGAGTCGTAGCGGGCCTCGCCCTTGCTCACGGTCTGGCCGCCGGCTCCCCGGTAATCCTTCCCGTAGTCGGTCTCGCCGACACCGACGACCGCTACGGTATCCTTCAGCGGCGCGAGCCGCGCCCGGTCGAAGCTCACCGCCATCGCAGCCTCCTCAGATCACTTTGTCGTTTTCCAGCGACTTCATCTCCTCGTCGCTCAGACCGAGCAGCTCGCCGTAGACGTAGCGGTTGTGCTCGCGCAGCAGCGGCCCCCTTCCGTGCACGAAGGCCGGTGTGCGGGACAGCTTGACCGGATAACCCTCGTACTCGAACTCCCCGATCTCAGGGTGGTTGACGACCGGGTGCATGTCGCGATGCTTGAGCTGGGGATCGTGCTCGACCCGGTCCTCGGCGCTCTGGACCACCGCCGCGATGATCCCGGCCTCCTGGCACCGCTGCATGACGTCATAGCGCCGGCGCGGCCTGATCCAGCGGCCGACGATGGCGTCGAGCTCGTCCTGGTTCGCCACGCGCGCCTCGTTGGTCGCGAAGCGCGGGTCCCTACTCAGATCGGGCTGACCCATCACCCGGCAGAGCGATTCGAACTGCGCCTGGGTCTCGCAGGCGACGAACACCCACCAGTCCTGCCCGACACGATCCTTGCCCGAGCATCGATAGGTGTTGTGGGGCGCCACGGTGGGCCACAGGGCGCGATTGCCCGGCGGAAAACCCGGGCGGCGTGTGGTCCGGCCGTTCACCTGGAAATCCAGCATGTACGTCCCCAGGAGCGACATCGCGCCCTCGGTGACCGCATAGTCGACGTAGGATCCCTCGCCTTTCTTCCTGGCCTGGAGCAATCCCATGACGAGGGCAAGGCCTCCCATCCATCCGCCCATCACGTCCATGTACGAGAACCCCCAGCCCGCGGGCGCCATGCCTGGCAACCCGGACGCGAGCGACAAGCCCGACTGGGCCGCGGCGGTGGGGCCGAAGCTGCGGTAGGCCTTGTAGGGCCCGGAATGACCGAAGCCCGACGTGCTCATGTACACGGCGCGCGGGTTGATCTCGTGGATGCGCTCCCAGGTGAGCCCCCAGCTCGGAAACACTTCGCCACTGAAGTTCTCGACGACCGCATCCGAGATGCCGATGAGCCGCTCGGCCAGCGCGAGCCCCTTGGGGTGACGCGTGTTCAGGCTGATGGCCAGCTTGCCGTGGTGCAGGATCGTGAAGTACGGGGTGTTGTAGTAGGGCTTCTTGCCGTCGGCTTGGCCGCCGCCGTGCAGCGGCCCCGTCCCCTGCTCCGACGTGAACTCCTTCTGCGGGCCACCGACGATCGGACTCGGGTGGGCCGCGTAGCGATGATCATCCCAGGACCCGACGCGCTCGACGTGGATGACCTCGGCGCCAAAGTGCGTGAGCAGCCGCGGCGCCCACGGCCCGACGGTCTTCCACGTGAAATCGAGGATGCGCACTCCGCTGAGGATGCCTTTCGGGAGCGTGACTGACGCGTTCACCGGACCACCCCTGCGGCGGCCAGCGCATCGACCTGCTCGGCGGGGAGACCGAGATCGCCTTCCAGGACCAGCCGCGTGTGCTCGCCGAGATGCGGTGCTCTCCCTCGGGGTGCGATCCCGAGCGCGTCGCACATGAACGGGCCGCGCGGGTACCGAATGGCGCGGCCGATCTCCGGGTGCTCGACGTCGCGCCAGAAGTCGCGCTGCTGGTAGTGCGCGACGTCGTAGTTCTCCTCGGGTGCGCGCACGAGCCCCCACGAGATGCCGTACGACTGCGCGCGGATGAAGACCTCCTCTCCCTTGCAGGCAGCGATCAGCCGGCGGATCCCGTCGAGCACGGCGGTTCCCTGGCGATAGTCGGCCATGCGGACGGCCTCGTCGCGGTACTTGGGATCGGTCAGCTCACCGGCGACGCCCTTCTCCTCCATCCACTCGATCAGCTTCGCCCAGCCCCGGTCGCCGAAGGTCTGGTTCACCGCGATCACGTACATGCCGTCAGCCGTCGGCAATTCCAAATCGGGCCGCCGGCGCGCGGAGGCGTGCATCCCGGTCTGCCGATAGAGGGTGGCGCCGTTGTAGAGCCACTCGGGTACCGCGGACTCGGTGCCGATCGAGCAGGCATCGTGGATCGAGACGTCGATGTACTGCCCCTCGCCGGTCGTCATGCGGTCGAAGAGGGCCAGCGTGATGCCGTGCAACGCGAACACGCAGCCCATGTGCCAGGCCTGGTGACCCTGCCCGCCGATCGGCGTGAGCGTGGGATCGGAATAGCCGGTGCTGGCCATGTGGCCACCGAGGGCCAGGTGGGCGGCATCGTTCATCCGATAGTCGCGCCAGGGACCGTCCTGACCGAAGTCGGTCAGCGAGGTGTAGATGAGCGCGCGGTTGCTCGAGACCGAGCCGTGGTCGAGACCATACGCACGCAACGTCCCCGGCGGCGTGCTCTCGAGGAAGACATCGGCGCCGGCCAGCAGGCGGCGCAGCAGATCCTGAGCCGGCGGGCGACCGACGTCGAGAGCCACGCTCTGCTTGCCGGTGTTGTACCACCAGTAGTCGAGACAGCGGTCGGGATCGACCGTGTCGTCGACGAAGGGGCCGCACCAGCGCCCCGGGCCTCCCGCCGTAGGCTCGATCTGGATCACGCGCGCGCCGCCGTCGGACAGGAGCTTGCCCGCCCACTGGTTGCGGCGATCGGCCAGCTCGACCACGGTGAGTCCGTCGTACACGCCATTCATCTCCGTCTCCTACACGCGCGGCGTGACGTCGCGCACCGGGGCCGCGCCGCACCGGCCGGAAACCCTGACCGGAAGATCGGTCTCCACCGTCGGCATCGCTGGCCTCACCCGCTGCTCGTCGAACACCACGAGGTCCGCCTGAAGCCCCTGCGCACTAGAGCGCGATCGTTGAGCTCCCAGGCCGAGGCGCTGGCGAAGATGAGCTTGCGCTAGGCGGCCCCCTGCCGCCGCTCCTGCCTCCGGCACCGCGCGAACAACCACGCGTGTCACGGGATTTTCTGCCAGAACAGGCCGTCGGTCCAGAGGGAGCCCTACGGCAAAACGCGGCGATTCGCGTCAGATCTGGGCAAGTGGATCGTAACTACGCGAGAAGTTGAATGGTGGAGGGTAAGGGACTCGTAGATTGCGCGGTCAATCTGACGGCACCTTAGCGCGCACGACTTGGTAAATCGTGGTGATCCGCATCATCCTCCCCAGAGTCAACTTCCTCGGTTGATAGCCCGCCGCAACAAGCTCGCCGAGTAGAGGCTCAAGCTCCTTAGCGTGCGGCACGGCTACAAGAGTCTCTGCAACATTCATCGGAACTCGTCAGCTCAACGGCGAGGTTCGGCGCTCGCCAGGCCTCACGCTCTGCCCACGACACAGAGGCTTTCAGTAGGAATACGAAGCACGCCATGCTCGTCGGCGTACTTACTCATCTCTTGAGCGACTGTCTGCCAGATTGTGCTCCGCTGGATCGGCGACGCCTCGGACAGCATGGTCCGGATGCTCGCGGAGGTGGCCGGGCGTTCCGCAACGAATTCTTCGATTGAGCGGTATTCGAGGGTGAACGTGTGTCGTTCGATCGCCACCCCAGCGAAGCCCGCCTGCGAGAATGAGCGCTCCAATACATGCTCGTCGGCTAGGCTGAATGTTCCCGGAGTGCCCGCGGGTGGTGGAGAGAGTTGCAGCACACGCCTGATGACGCTCATTGGGACACTCGTGAACGGCACCTTCTCAGGTGACGCCCAGACGGCGCCGGCGAATCGGCCCCCTGGAACTAGCAACCCACGAAGCCTAGTGAGGGCGCGAATGAGATTCGGAAGAAACATCAAGGCCCATCGACAGAGAGCAGCGTCGAAAGCATGCGGCGGCAAGTCAGGCTCCTCGGCGTCCATTTCCCGGAACTCGACGTTGCGCAGTTCCAACCTTATGGCTTCTTCACGAGCCAGGGCAAGCAGAGCTGGAGACAAGTCGGTCGCCACAACCAGGCCACTCGGTCCCACTCGGCGCGCTGCAGTAAAGGCTGGCTCGCCGAGACCAGTCGCGATATCGAGTACTCGGTGTCCAGGACAGATCCCGGCAAGCTCGACGAGGCGGTCATTCACGGACTGAGCGTCTCGCGCCCACATATGCCAGTGCCGCTTCCAGCCGTCTGCGGACACAGACCACTCGTCGCGTAGAGCGGCTTTGTACCGCACAGGGTCGAACCCCGGCATGTTCAAAAAGGCTGCCCTCGCCGCGTCTCCTTGAAGGTGCCGAACGTTCTCGCTAACCGGCGCGCGCCGCGTTTCCGCGCGTCCGGGTGAGCGAGCTGCTCGGCGGCGATATTCGTGACGCCGAGCTTCTCACTTCTTCGAGCACCTGGGCTACCAGAGCTTGTGACCATCCCGACCGGCGGGGACGCGCGGGCGCCTTCAGGGCTGAGGCTCGCCGCGCACGAGCGGGATCGCCAGCGGGACGATCACCACGAGGGCGGCGACGGCGTTGAGGGTGAACGTCAGCGGCGTGCCCAGCCCCGCCGCCAGCAAGCCGATCGTCAGCGTGCCCAGGGGCTGGGTGCCGATGCACGCCGAGAGAATGCCCATCACGCCGCCGCGCACCCGGTCGGGCACCGACAGCAGCACAAGCGTGGTCTGCATCGCCGCGAACCCCGATTCGGCCAGGCCCATGAGGAAGAGCAGCACGACGCCGAGAGCGAGCCAGCGCGAGCCGGAGAGCGCGATGAGGAGCGCCGGCGCCACCAGCACCGATCCGCCGAAGAGCGTGCGGTAGGCGAGGCCGCTCCTCCCCGACGCGATCGCCAGCGCGCCGAGCAGCGAGCCGCAGCCCTCGCCCGCCACCAGCGCGCCGAGCGCGACCGGGCCGACCGCGAGGACGTCGCGGGCGAACACGGGCAGCATGTGCTGGTACGGGAAGAACAGCGTATTCATCGCGATCGTCACCAGCAGCACCGCCCGCACGGTCGAGTGTCCCCACGCCGTGGCGAGTCCCGCGCGCAGGCTCTCGGCGACGGACATCGTTCTGGCGAGCCCCGGACCTTGCAGGCGTGGGCCGAGTCCCAGACACGCGATCAGCCCACCCGCGTAGCCCGCGGCCATCAGGGTGAAGCTCGCCGCCGGGCCTAGCCGGGCCAGGCACGCGCCGGCCAGGAGCGGGCCCACGATCTTGGCGACCTGCATCGACACGGTCTCGAGCGAGACGGCCTGGGCCACCCGCGCGGCGCCGAGCAGCGAGTAGAGGGAGGTGCGCCGCGCGGGAAAGTCGAGCGTCCAGGTCAACCCGAGCACGACCTCGCACGCGACCAGCACGCCGTAGCCGCCGAGACCGCTGCCGAAGACCAGCGCGAGCAGCAGCGCGGTCGCGGCCGCGACAGCCTGGGCGACGACGAGCATGCGCGCGCGGGAGACGCGGTCAGCCACGATGCCGGTGAACGGGCCCACGACCATGAGCGGCGCCGTGCGCGCGAAGGCCGCGAGGCCGACGAGGAACGGCGAGCCCGTGAGCTGGAGGGCCAGCCACCCGAGGGTGACGAGATCCACCCAGCGGGCGACGTTGACGAAGAGGCCGGAGACGAAGAGCCGCCGATAACCCGGGTCGGACAGCACGGCGGCCACCGGAGACCTCATTGCCGGCCCGGGCACATCGTCGAAGTATACGGTCACGGGCGATCGGGAGCGGTGGGACTCGACGTGGCCGAGCGCGAGCTTCGCCCGTGCAACCGATGCTTGGGGGAGAAGCGGCGCGGCGTCCTCCGAGTGGGCTACTTGACCATGGCCAAGCGTCACCCGAGCGCCTTCGTCAGGAAGATGCGGCTGGTGCCCGGCGGATTGCACGGAATGGTCCCGAGGACGCGGTACCCGTGGCGCTCGTAGAAACCGGGCGCCTGGAAGCTGATCGTGTAGAGGAACGACATCGCGCAGCCGCGCCGGCGCCCCTCGTCCTCGGCGAGCTGGAGGAGGCGGCTGCCCACGCCACCCCGCCGGAGCTCCTCCGGCAGGAAGAACAGGTCGATGAAGAGGACGCCGAGCGAGGTGTGGCCGGTGATGCCGCCGAGCGGCGCGTTCGTCTCCGCGTCGCGCGCGACGACGTTGAGCGCCCGGCCATCCGAGATCCCGCACTGCTCCCGGTTGTAGCGCCGCAGGCCCTCAGCGATCACTTGCTCGGCGGCCGGGTCGCGGGCGTCGTCGACGGTGAGGACAGGCGGCTTCATCGCCCTCTCGCCCGGCCGGTGACCCGGCGACTGGCGCTCATGCGGTCTCGAACGGATAGAGCGGCCGCCGGCGGTTGCGGTACGTGAACAGCGCCAGGTCCGAGCTGGTGCAGCCGTCCCCGTCGCACAGCACGATGTGGCGTGCGATCGGCTCGAAGCCGGCCCGGAAGTGCTGGCGCGACTTGATCAGCACGTAGCGCTTCCGCCGCGGGTCGATCCCGCAGTGGGTGAACACGCCGAGGTCGAACGGCTCGCTGCGGCCCTCCGAGATCACGACCTGGACGTTCCCGGTGTCGAGCACCGCCGTCCGCCCCATGCGCACGCGCGTGCCCGTCGCCATGGGCCCGGTGACGGTGAACTGGCCGTCGGTGATGCGCGTCACGCGGCCGGTGAGCGTCAGCGGGGCGCCGGGCAGGTTGATCTGGGGCATGTCGATCTTGCCGCCGACGGGCAACGTGACGCTAGCCGCAGTGCCCGCGTCGAGGATCCGCGCCACGCTGGTCGGATCACAGATCGGCCCGGCCACGACGTCGTCGAGTCCCTGGCGGATCACCTCAGCGATCACGCTCATCACGTCCTGAGTGCCGCCGGAGGCGGTGTTGTCGCCGTGGTCGACCAGTACCACCGGGCCCTCGCCGAGGGTCCGCGCATGGGCGATCTGGCTGGCCAACGGCGCGCCCTTGTAGAGGAACGCCTCGCGCCGCGACCACGCGAGGTCCATCAGGCGGTCGCACAAGGCCTGCCCCTGGTCGGCGCGCCGGTCGCAGACCACGACCGCCGAGCACGAGATGTGCGGGATGTCGGCGTGCGGGAACCCGCCGAACACAGAGGCGTTGAGCACGGAGCCGCCGGTCTCGGCGGCGTTCGCCATGTCCATGATGTCCTTCATCGGCTGGCGTGACGGCGTGTGCTCGAGCGTGCTCGTCATCATCGGGCGCGAGGCCCAGGCGATGACTGGCGCCACCTCGCCGTCGAGCGCGCGCAGCAACGTGCGACCGGCTCGCGCCGCCGTCTCGGCCATATCGACGTGCGGGTAGGTCCGGTAGCCAGTGATCACGGTGGCGTTGTCGATCATGCGCGACGTCATGTGGGCGTGGAAGTCGAGCCCGACCGCGATCGGCAGACGCGGCGCCACCGCGCGCACGCGGCGGAGCAGCTCGCCCTCGCCGTCGTCCGTGTGCTCGGCGACCATCGCGCCGTGGAGCGCGAGGAACGCGGCGTCGCAGCCGCCGTGCACCGCGCCGACGATGGCCTCGGCCATGTCCTCGTAGGCGGACTTCTCGACGTATCCCGACGGATGCGCGCCGCCCGCGACCGGCACCACGATCTCGGCGCCGGCCTTCTGCGCGACGCCGAGGAACCCGCCGAGCTGCGTGTTGGTGTCGCGGAACTCCTCGATCGCGGCCACCCCGGCCAGCGGCCGGAACGACACCAGCGGGGTCGGGACTGGCGAGAACGTGTTGGTCTCGTGCATCATCATCGCCACGACGATCTTCCGGCTCGCCATGTGGTCCGTCCTTTCGCCCCGCGTGCCCGCCGCGGCGGCTCCGCAATCCTACACCCGCGCTGCGCGCCTTCACCGGGTCACGCCGCCGGCGTACTGTCGGCGGCGTCCGCGTTAGTTCGCGCTCTCACCCGCACAGCTGGACCGCCTGAGGAAAAGGGGGCGAATCCCGAGCCCCAGACCTGAGCGCGACTGAAGAAGACTCGTTTACAGCTCGGGCGCGCGCCTGAAGAGGCGTGACCTTCATCGCGCTCGCTCCGTTGCCTGCGCATTGAGATGCGGGTAGACTCCCACGAGCAACGAGGAAGGCACGACGACTCTGACAGGAGGATGCTCGAATGAAGGTACACAGACCCAGCGAGATCCCAGCTCAACCCGTGAACGCTCCGTTATTCACCGGTGGTCCGGTGACGCGGCAGACGCTGCTCACGCCCGAGTCGAGCAAGGACTTCAATTTGGGCATCGTCAACTTCGGCCCTGGCGCGCGCAACAAAATGCACACTCACAGCAGTGATCAGGTGCTGTTCGTAACCGCGGGCAAGGGCATCATCGCCACAGAAACGGAGCAACAGATCATCGTCCCCGGCGATGTCGTACACATTCCCTCGGAGGAGAAACATTGGCATGGAGCGACGCCCGACTCGGCGTTCTCCCACATTGCCTTGACGGCGAAAGGTAGTACGACAACGCAGGTAGAAAAGTAAGTCGTGCGCCACGAGGCGTGTGGGCAGGTCGTGCGCGCCGGAGCGCGGGCTACGTGCTCGGCAACAAGGGGGAGCCAATGGATAAGAAAAGACGCGCTCTGCTGTCAACGGGCGTGGCAGCGGCGGCCGCGGCCGCCGCGCCGCGCGCATTCGCACAAGCCGCGCCGGCAGGCGGAGCCGCCGGGCAGTTCTACCAGAAAGGCAACGTCCGTATTCACTACCAGGAGGCCGGCTCAGGCATCCCGTTGCTGATCATCCCCGGCGGCGGGCAGAACTCCACGATCGCCTGGGCAGTGCAGAACGCGCCGTTCAATGCCATCGACGAGTTCAAAGGCGAGTATCGCTGCATTACGGCCGACCTGCGTAACGCGCCGAGCGGCCAGTCCACCGGCCCGCTCGAGATCGACCGGCCCTGGGACTCCTACACCGACGACCACCTCGGCCTCATGGATCACCTCGGCATCAAGAGGTTCATGGTGCTGGGCTTCTGCATCGGCGGCCCGTTCATCTGGAGCCTGTTGAAGCGCGAGCCGGATCGCGTCATCGCCGCCGTCGTGTCGCAGCCGGTCGGGTTCCGCAAGGAGATACCGACCCTCGCGTACGACAACTACATGAAGGGCTGGGGCCCGCAGCTCACGAAACAGCGGCCCGAGATCACGATGGATACGATCGACCGCTTTCTCCAGAGCATGTACGGCGGCGGCAGGGCTGACTTCGTTTTCTCCGTGTCGCGCGACGACGTGCGTGCCTGCAAGACGCCCGTGCTGGTCATGCCGGACGACTCGCCGCCGCACCCCTACGTGATTGCTATTGAATCTGCGATGCTCGCGCAGATGTCCGAAGTCGGCATGTACCCCTGGAAGGATACGAAGGACAAGATTCCCGTGGCGGTGCGCCAGGTACGCACGTTCCTGCGGGCGCACCGAACAGCGAAGGCCTGACAGTGCAAAGCTGAGAACCGGTCATGGCTATCGGTGTTCTGGCTCTCGTCGGCCTCAGTCCCGAGCGCGTCGCCGCGCTCACCGCGGCCGGCTACGCCGTGCGCGAGGGCAAGAACTACGAAAACCGAATCGACGCCGTGCGCGAGGCAGGCAAAAGCGTGAGGGCCGTTCTGACCAATGGCCGCGGCGGCCTGAGCGGCGACGAGATGGAAATGCTGCCGAAGCTCGAGATCGTCTGCGCGGTCGGCGCGGGTTACGAAGCGGTCGATCTGGACAAAGCCCGGAGCCGGGGCATCACAGTCGCCAATTGCCCCGACACGAACGCCTCCGCCGTTGCGGACTCCGCCATGATGCTGTTGATGGCGGCGACCCGCCATCTGCGCCAGGCCGATCGGCACGTGCACGCGGGCGGATGGCAGGATCAGTGGCGGGTGGATACGCCGACCATTTCCGGCAAGCGCCTGGGCGTGCTGGGCATGGGAACGATCGGCGGCAAGATCGCGCACCGCGCCGCGCGCGGCTTCGACATGGAGGTCGGCTATCACAACCGCAGGGCCGTGGCGGGATCGCCCTACCGCTACTTTGACAACCTGGTCGAGCTGGCGAACTGGGCCGAGTTCCTGGTGTGCGCTGCGCCTGGGGGCGCGGGGACGCGACACCTCGTCAACGCGGACGTGCTCACTGCGCTCGGGCCGAAGGGCTATCTCGTCAACGTCGGACGCGGCACCGTCGTGGACACCGCGGCGCTGGTCGATGCCCTGGGATCGAAGCGCATCGCTGGGGCGGGCCTGGACGTGCTCGAGGGCGAGCCCGCCGTGCCGCCGATACTGCCGGAGCTCCTGCAGTTCGAGAACGTCGTGGTCACGCCGCACTGCGCGGGGCGCGCGCCGGAGGCCCGCACCGCGGCTACGGCGTTGTTACTTGCCAATCTGAACGCGTATTTCACGGGGAAGCCGCTGCCGTCGCCTGTGTCTTTGGCGAAGAAGTAACGAGCACTCTCAGGGTTTCGAACCTCCTCGCTTGTCTTATCCAAGGCTCCACGGTGCCCTCCTCGTATGTCGATCGCTTCCGCCGTTGGCCATTTGCGGTCGCGCCATGCTACCTCGCCGCCGTCAATGCCGTGCGCCGTAGTGGCGAGTGGCGCACCATTTATCTCCGCAAGAAGGCCCAGGGCAAAACGGCCAAGCAAGCGCTGGTCGTGGTCGCCGTCAAGTTGCTTCATGCCGTATACGCCATGCTCAAGCATCGGCAGCCCTACAACCCCTCACGTCTCCTCGTCGCGCCGGCGACGATTGGGTCTTGACATCTCATGGGATGTCTCGGTGGAGATGGCTGGCGGGAGTCTAGCTGAACGTCGCGATGCGCACCAGCGCGACACCGCGCGAACACGCGCTACGGCTAAGCAAATCC
>Ga0209802_1001324_pt1 | contig 18438 bp, 20 predicted proteins | sample GraSoiAngelo_129_FD_185886 | JGI IMG/M metagenome (GOLD analysis project Ga0209802, IMG submission 185886) | Grasslands soil microbial communities from the Angelo Coastal Reserve, California, USA - 14_0927_12_40cm (SPAdes) (version 2) | ecosystem: Environmental > Terrestrial > Soil > Grasslands ... | reverse complement strand
AGATCGTGAAGAATACTGTTGAGAGAGTTACTACTCTCCCAGGCATCTTCAAGAGCGAGACACTTCTCGCTTATGCACCGTTCTTCAAAGCGTAATCATCCAATATAGCTCCGTCGACCTTCCCCCCCTTTTTGCGGGATCCGAAAGGATATCTGGATAGTAAAGATTCTAGTCAGCAGTTTGACGATTAGTCGGAAAAGCGAACTCGGGTTCATGAATCGGCTGAACCAAGAGTAAAGCGGGAATCCCCAAGGACCTCTTTTTTCCGGCACACTTGGCTCAGTCTGGTTTTTCGAGTCGTTTTCGCACTACCAGATACCAGTCATTGTCGCGGTGGGTGCTGAACCCGTTCTTCAGGTACATTGACAATGGGCCGGGAAAGTTGTAGGCAGCTGACCCTGGCTTCTCGACCGGGTAAGCTTCAGCATACTCTAGTCCTTTCTGGGAAAACTTGTTGCATGCAGCGTTCAGTAGGTGGGACGCGACTCCCTGGTTGCGGTGTGTAGAGGCTATTACGAAGCAGACGATCGAACCGACTCGCTCATACTTGTCGGGACCGGGGCTCATCAGCCACTGGACTCCGGGGTAGCTACTGCGAGGAGCAGCGTTACACCATCCAACGGGCTTTCCACTATCGTAGGCGAGGAATCCGTGCATCCTATCCTCCTCGATGAGGCTTGAGGCCTCACGACGACTCTCAGCCTTTCCCTTGTTGTTTGTGAAATGGTAGGCTGAGCAGTAGCAGTCAGACCAGTCAGGATTGTCCGCGAACGCAATATTGTCGAAGAAGAGTAGGAAGTCGTCTCTCAGAGACGGCGTAAGTTCCTTGACGACCAGCTCTCGCATGGGACGTGCTTGATAGTGTGCTCTTTGATATCAGCATTCTGCCTGCGAAACTTTTCGTTTCGAGTTTCCTAAATCCTTAGTGTGTCCGTAATCTAGGAAGTTCATGCTGGTGATACTTTTCTTGGAGGCCGTCTATTCAGAGAATCCATGTACTCCGGCAGCGAGATCACTAGTCCCGGTTTTCCGGTATAGTTTGATAGCCACTTTGTGAGGCAATCTTTCCTATCAAAAATATTGGTCGAATCACACTTGATGCTCAGGCGTCCCGGTCCCTGCTCGATTTCGACGACGTGAAGCGTAGGGTCCCTCGGGGCAAGATCTTTGATTCGTCTATCGTCGATGTGGAAACGGGTGACGGTCCCGCATACGGGGCACCGAGCCTCGGCCTTGAGGTCTGTCTTTAGTCCGTTGATGAGTATGTCTGCTCCACACTTGACGTAGACATCTCCTCTTTCCGGCAGAATAATTCGGTACAGTGTTGGGGTGTCGGAGAACCCGACCAGTCTTATGGGACCATAAAACGCCATATCTTCCAGGACCTCTGCATCTACTCCGCGCAGCAGCTGAGCTCGTCTATGTCTTTCCGGAAGGAGGTCGCTACAAGTTTGATCGACTCCGTCATTGTTGGGAATACGTGCACTGTATCGATGATGTCGTCTATCGTCAGTTTGTACTTGACTGCGAGAACTGCCTCGTGGATCATATCAGCAGCGCCGTCTGCGAGGATGTGAACTCCCAAGATCCTTCCAGTCGAGGCCTCAGCAACCATTTTGATCAACCCTCTAGTGTCTCTGATTACGATGGCCTTTGGAACTTTCGACATTGGTATGGTTCTGCAAGCGCACTCGTAGCCCTGCTCATGGGCCTGCTTCTCAGTGAGTCCAACTGACGCTACCTGGGGTGATGTGAATATGGCTCTAGGGACCGGGAGGAAGTCTATCTTCCGATGCGTCCCCGACAGGGCGTTCTCTGCCGCTGTCGCTCCCTCCTTCGCTGCAATAGTTTCAAGCATAGGTTCTCCAATGACGTCTCCAGCAGCCCACACGTGACGGGCCGTCGTATGCATTTCTCGATCGACTTTCACCGCGCCATCCTTCCTAAGCCCTACCGGCACACTCTCCAGGCCCAGCAAGCTCGTGTTAGGGTCGCGACCAGTGGCCACGAGAAGCTCACTTCCTCGAGCTTCGAACTCTCTACTCTTGTCTCTGGCAACGATAACCTTCTCGCCCTGGGTCTGATAGACGCGTTTGACCTGTACTCCCGTCTTGATCTTTATTCCCTCCTCCTCTAGGTACTGGCGTAGTGCGTCAGAGACTGCTGGTTCCTCTTCAGGAATTATTCTATCGCTTCTTTGCAGGAGAGTCACTCTGGTTCCCATGTGCGAGTACATTTGGGCGAACTCGAGGCCTAGGGCTCGACCACCGAGCACAATCATCGAGGCGGGTCTGCTCCGCAGGTTGAGAGCCTCCACGTTCGTCAAGTAGTCCACATTCTCAATGCCAGGGATACTAGGTATCCTGGGGGATGATCCAGTCGCGACCACGAACTTTCTACCGTCAACATTGACGCCGTCCACTTTCACGCGGGTCCGAGAAACGAATCTCGCGTTTCCGCGAAAGAGTTTGATTGAGGGTAGTGACCTGAGGACGTCGGAATACTTCTCTCTCCTGAGTCCCCTAACGATCTGATTCTTCTGTTCTATGATTCTATTGAATTCGAGTGTTGTGGTTCCCGGCTTTATTCCTGGGAATTCGCGATGACTATCGTAGTATCGAAGCTCACCCGCTCGGAGAAGGTTCTTGCTGGGGACGCAACCAACGTTGACGCATGTTCCACCTATGGTGCTTCTCTCTATCATGGCCGTTTTTGCTCCATGGTCGGCCGCCTTGAGCGCAGCGGCGAATGCTGCTGAGCCGGACCCCAGAATAACCAAATCAAACATACGTTTCGAATGTCATATGACAGAGTTGTCATATAAGCTTGCTACAAGCCTGGGATGGCTCGATTAGTTTAATTGTGGAAAGCGCCTATACCTATGTAGGTCGATCATGAGCCAACAGCTTATCCTTCGAAAGACCGACCTCACAGCCGTCTCATTGCTGTTCAGCGCCCTCTCGAACGAGTATCGAGTGGGCATCCTAAACCTGCTCAGAAACGGTCCGAAGAATGTGGGAGAGATTTCCGAAGCTCTCAAGATAGAGCAAACCATGGCCTCCCACAACCTCAAGTGCTTGGCATTCTGCGGACTAGTAACCAGCCAGAGACTTGGAAAGACAATCGAGTACACTCTCAATCGAGAAACAGTCGAACCAATTCTCCGCCAAGCGGACAAACACATCTCAAAATATGCCGTCAACCTTCGAGCCTGTAAGACACTAGACCGATGAAGGGGTTAGTTCGATGAAAATCTGTGGTCGAGCTTGGCAAGGCCTTGAACTTCGCTCTGGAAGCCCGAATCGCGGCGTTCTTGAGAAGGCCAAAAGCGCCATCACACTCATCGCATCAGACATCGCTTCCGAAAGATAGCTTTGTCTTGCCATAGATTGCCTGGTGTTAAATACGGATATTCCAGAATTGTCATGAAAATCAATGCGCAAACCCAAAACCATGATTCAGATCGGATCGTGTTGCGCCATCCTTGCGGCTCTGTCGGTGTTGTCAATTGGCGTTCCTGTCGTTCACGCGTACGGTAACGCTGCACTTTGGCAGATCGCGGTATCGCAGAACTGCAATAATCCATCCTTCTGCACCCCATTCCAAGGCGGTTTCTGGCTGTGGGCAGAATTTGATAGTGACGGGACAGGAGACGCTACCGCTACAGGTTGCAGCCACTTGGTTGCAGCAGGCTCACCAGGAGCAGGTGCCGACCATTTCAACGCTGATATTCAAGGTTGGACCGTAATGCCTGGCAGCGCAGGACCCCTAACCTTCTTCGTGTTGGGTGGAACCATGACTCTTACTGGTCATAATGGCGGACCCCCCGTAACAGTCCCAATAAGTCCCTTACCACTTGATACAGGCATTCCCGCCGTAGCTGGGCACTTCTCCACATCAATGATCCTAGGGTTCACACCACCACCTGGCGTGACTTTCGTCATACAAGTAGTAGATTTGACTCGTTAGATCCGATCAATCCTCCCTCTTTCTTTTTTTCTGACTATTACTTTGGGACCCATATGCTGTTTGGCCTCGTACATAGGAGTGTGAGCCGCCAATTCGCGCATAATGGCGCCTGGACTCGCACGTAATCCTGACCTAATCCTGACCTATCTTCTAAAGGGAGCTAGTCTCTCTAGTCTGGCCAAGTCTTAATGCGGGTTCTGGTTGGGATGATATCTAGGACGGCAGAAACGTGGGAATGTCCAGGTCCAGCTCGGAAGTATCCTGGAAACGTTTGTTGTGGTATGTACTGGCCGGGTCGAGAGGAGGTCCCAACCGCGGGAGAATCATCAACCTCCTACGAAGAGAACCCTACAACATCAACAAGCTTGCAGAAGCTCTCCATGTCCACTACAGGGTTGCCGAGCATCATATTCGGGCTCTCGAGAAAAACCATCTCGTTTCATCCGCTGGAGAGAAGTACGGGAAGCTCTACTTTCTATCGCCCGAGATGGAAACACATCTACCACTCTTCGACGAGATATGGACCCAGATCAGCCCTAGGCTTGAGCGGGAAGTGAAGAGATAATGTCTCTCCTCATGGATCTGAGCATGTACACGGCAGCGATGAGCGCAGTTCTCCTGTTGGTCCTGGTCGTAGTCTACCTTCGGGTTTACAGGGACACTCACGCCCAGTTTAGCCTGGGCTTGAGTGTTTTCGCATCGATCCTCTTCGCCCAGAACATTCTCGCAGTCTACTCGTTCCTCACCATGGCCTCGTACATCCAAGACCCTTTTCTTCCCTACCTATTGGGCATCAACGTTGCAGAGGCCTTGGCCATCGTCGCTCTTCTCCGAACGACAACGCGGTGAAAACTACACCTAATCTACACTTAATCTCGCTAAACCCGTAAAGTATGCCGTCCCGGAAACCTACTCTTATAAGAAATCCGGGAGGTGAATTGTAAGAATGAAAACTCTCACGATGGCGATCTTCTCGGCCCTTGTCATCGCACTTGTCCTCCCAGTAACATCAGCTTTCGCAGCCACGCCCGGGTTCGGTAACCTATACTACAACGGGACCATAGTCCGAACTGTGGTTCCCCCAGCGGCTTTTCCAAATGAAGGCCGGGACAATTTCTACAAGGTGGCAAACGGTGCTACAGGACAGCTCGGGATTGTGGCCGTTGCTCCTGGAAGTTCAGACTATCACGGTGGTCACTGGAAGGTATTCACTGTGACCTTCAACTCAGAAATCATACCCGTACTACTAACCTCGGAGCAGGCAGTTCTCTCAGCCCAGAGCGCTGGAATGGTCACCGTGACTCGAAACGCTACCGCTGACTTTCTCTGCCCGGTTCAACCCTAACGTCGACTCGAAGAATCTGAGCCCGGGCCCGGAAAATACCGGGCCACTCCCACTTTTTTGTGGCTCGATAGAGTAGAAGTCCGAAACCTACTGGGGAAGGAATATATTGAATGCTGGCCGTGATGGTCACTATGGGAAAGATGAGTACTTGCCCATGCGGTTGGACGATAATATCTCCGCAGGGAGAGGGAGATGTGAAGAAGCATATGATGATCCACTTGCGCGATGCTCATCCTGGCGCTGCGATGAGCGAAGAGGAGATTGGAAAGACAATCAAGACCGTGTAGACTAGGCGTCCGAAGTAGTCGGGCGAGCGTTACGACTCAGCAACTTCTTCTTTCATAATGCTGTCAATCCAGTTGGGGCCTTGAGGCTCTATCACTTCCTTGAGAATGTAGAGGGAGCATGACCTCACCCCTTCCATCTTGAGACAGTTCAGCGCGGCCTCCTCAGGTTCGCCGAGATTGAATCCGAAGAGGTTTGCGAGGAGAATTCCTCTTCTGGATTCTCTCATTAGCCAGAGCTTCTCTCCATGCAGCTTCTCCAGTTGCTTTGCGAGGATAGACTCTTTTTCTTCCTGGACAGTAATTTCCAGCTCGTAGAAGATGAGCCCCTGTTGCTTGCCGGGGTCAATCATTGCCCGTATGAGCATCGCGCCCGAATTCAGCAATTTTTTGATTCGATACTCGGCCATCCGCGGTGTTATCGACAGAGCTTTTGCGACATCCTTGGTCGCGGTTCGAGCGTTATATCTCAGATTCCGCATTATTTGCCAGTCGAGTTTGTCGGGGACTATGGTCACCCTGATCAGGTCCCGGTCCCCCAGCCTCAGCTGAGATAGTTCGTACCTGGAGGCGATTGAGTCGGCGACCGTCTGGACTTCTTCGTTTGAGGTTCCTGCAACATTGATTGAGATATGGGGCCCGATGTAGTCGAACGCTTCGACAACGTACGGCACGTGCTGGATATGTTCAGCGACACGTTGTTTCGTCTGAAGATTGAGGGCCTCGAACCGATACGATCCTACGGTCCTGAGTCCAAAGAGGGCCAGGCTGGGAACGGCTTGGTAATATTTGATGAACCCCTCATCCTCCATCTTTCTGACCCTGACGCGAACCGTCTTCTCGTCAAGCCCGATGTTTCTTCCGATGCCAGATGGGCTGATGTGCCGGTCGCGGAAGGCGTTGAATTTGGGACTCTTGAACGCCATCTCGCAGAATATTCTAACGTCCTTGGCGTCCAATTTATTCGTCCTGCCTCATTGCGCGCTATAAGTCGAGTGTCTCGTCGATTGTCGACAATGGGCGCTAGACTCCCGCGCGTCTATTATCACGCTTCAAGGGAGTACATGGGCATGAAAAATTCGACAAAGAAAACAGCCTTCCTCACACTGAGTTCTGTTCTGACAATCATCGCCTTGGCTACGGCAACACTCGGCACCGCTCACGCTACCACCGCGATAACCTACTCCTTCAACCTCGTAGGCCCCAATAACGCCATGGCCCAGAATACCATTCCAGGGACCCCGATAGCAGCGGGAGATGTGCTCCGACTCACAGGGGCCGGTGCCTTCGACCTTTCCAAGGACGCTGCCAGCGGCGGCGGCTCGTTCACCCACTACAAACCAGATGGATCCGTCTTCGCAAGAGGCCTCTGGGTCGTGACCAGCTTCCAGAGCTTCACAAGCTACGGCGGCCCAAGCTCTGGGATCCAGGGCGGAGTTCTTTTCGTGACAGTAAGCCTCATCGGTCCAGAAGCCACCTTCACAGGGCTAACGCTACCGGTAAGCTGCCACATCAACGCCCCAGCAAACGCTCCCGAAGAAGGAACAACACTTCCAGGCCTATTCTCTGTACCGACCGGTGGAAACACGCTCTTCCACGTCAATTAGTGTCGCTCTCACGAGAACGGGATCGACACTTCCCCCTTTTTTTGGCTGGAGCTCTCAGAATCACATCCGACGCACTACGGCTGACGATTCTTGATCGCGCAACAGGCTGAGAGAAGTTGGTCCTTTGATAGAGCTGAAAACCGCGTAGGGAGTATGCCGGAAGAAGAAGTCAGCTACGGTTGATGATTCGCGCTTTGCCCATCTATTCCACCTAGTCAGGCCTCGTCTTTTTTCTTGTCCCATTCTCTGTTGAACCACGCCCACCACTCTTCCTTGCTTGGCCCCTTGCCTGGTTTCGTCATCTGCTCTCTCATTGGCTCATGCGCTTTGTCAGTAGTAGCCATTACATGAGCAAAATTTTTTGCTATGTCCATCGCTGTCGCTCCCTCATGAACCTCTTCGCAGGGTCCACCCATTTCTTTACACGTAAATTTCTTCATATGACTCAGATTTGCGATAATGGTGTTCATATAGATACTTGCGTTCCTCAGCAAACCAGGTCTTCGAAAGAAAGCGGAAAGCCCTTGGAAGACCGTTTCGGATAAGGATGCTCCAAGTGATCAACGGCTCTTAGAATCGGAGCCTAGTCTCGTTTTTTTCAACGGGAACGAGATCTGAGATCGAAACTAGCGAGCTAGTGGAGGGGGTTGGTAGGTTCTACTCTACTCCGAATGAGAGTTTGAGGTTGACTCTATATTCGATGACTTTGCCATCTTTGACAAGTGCTTTTTGCGCCACTATGTCTACTCCGCGAATGTTCTTGACTGTCTTCGACGATCTCCTAACAGCCTCATTGATGGCATCCTCGAATCCTCTACTAGACGTTCCTACGAGCTCAATTATCTTTCCAACAGGCATTTTGTCTCTCTTGTTCTCGTTGCCGGCTGACTATTTCACGCTTTCAGATGAAACGTGGCATAGTCAAGGCTCCTGCCCGCAAGGACCCTCTCAAAAAAGGATCCGACAGCGTGTAACAGAGAACGGTAACGATTTACGCGAATCAATCACAACCATGTGTCCTCCTGAACCCGACGCCGTCAATGGCTAAATAGTCCACGACCATCGCGTAAGAAAGCAATAGAGGGGAGAGAAAGATTTCGTCCTCAGCCATAGATGATACAGGAATAGATCTTGCCTAAGTTACGTCGAATCTGAACCGCAGTGTCACTCTAATCGGTTCGAACCTAGCGATATTCACTTTCGTATTGATCTTCCTCTTTCCACACTACGCTTCTAACCAGTTGAATGGTGTTCTCTTTCAGGCGGCACTAACAGGGAGCTTGCTGGCGATCTTCCTCTTCGGCATATCTGGTGTTCTTTACTTTGAAGTTGTTGCCATGAAGAAGGCGAGTGTTGAGACAAAGAGGCAATTGGTCCGGAGAGGGGATCTGCTTTTCGTGGTGAGCCTGCTCCTCGCGACCGCGGAATGAGCCCTCATCCTGTTCACACTTGGACTCACATATGTCGGCGTGATAGCTGCGGTTCTATGGACTCTCTACGCCGTCTTCCTCGTACGACAGGGCCGAAAACTGCGCGTCGGCTGATGCGCAGAGAAAAGTGTAATGACTACTCTGCTCTGGTCTGCTAGCATTCCTTTGCTGCATTGAGGGGACCCGGGAGCGAGGAGAGGGTATCAGGCACGTAGACGAAACTATCAGGGATTGCTTTCAGATCTGAGATCGAGACGGTCACCGAGACCGCGCCGCTAACGTCCGACCGTGTCTGAACATCATTGCAGCCTGCGATGTTGCCGTTAGAGTCCGTCTTTACAAGCCATAGTGAGTTGTCGCCGCCGTTGAACTGGTTGGTTGAGCCGGCTGCGATGAATCCTCCATCGCTCGTCTGCTGGAAGGAGTAGAATTTCCTGTAAGAATACTGTACGTCCGCGCCATAGGTCCTGTCCCATTGAACCTTGCCCACGGAGTCTGTCTTGACAAGCCACGCCCGCTCGTCGTAGACAGTGTTCTGGAAGTAGTATCCCGAGAACGCGTATCCTCCATCACTCGTCTGTTGTACGCCAGTGATTGCCAGGTCGCTGATGCTGCCAGAAGGAGCATAGGTCTTGGCAAATTGCGGGTTGCCGGTTGAGTCGAGCCTCAGAAGTAGGACACTGCTGGCGTATCCTGTTGCGGTCTCGATGGCTACTGACCCGCCGACGATGAAGCCGCCATCAGAGGTCAGCGCTAGGGATTCTGGGTAGCTGTCTGTTCCGACGAGGTAGTTGTGTTGCCAGACTAGGGCTCCGCTCGAGTCGAGTTTGAAGACGAGTATCTTAGAGGTAACAGTAGAAGATGAATTGTAGTAGTCTATCCCGCCGGCGACCACGTAACCGCCGTCATATGTCTGACGCACAGCGTAGGCTGTGGAGTAAGGAGTGTTCTGGTCTGCGAAGAGATGCTGCCACTGTATCTGCCCCGTTGAACTGAGTTTCGCGACAAACGGGCTGTAGGTGCACGCGGGGGCGTAGGCATAGCCTGCTACGACGAATCCTCCGTCGCTGGTCAGCTGGAGGTCAAAAGGCGATGTGGCCGGGCCGGCGGAGCAGGAGGTGGAGTATTGTAGGTCGTTTGACCATTGAACGTTCGCGTTCGAATCTAGTTTGACGATTAGGGCACAGCTGGTCTGTCCGGTTGCGGGACAGCCGAATTGGGAGTTGACCGCGAAGATAGCGCCTCCGTCCGAGGTCGATCGGATGAGATTCAATGGTGTAGAGTAGGGATACTTCAGGTAGTTGTACTGGGTCTGCGATTGAATACTTCCGCTTGAGTCGACCCTCACGACCATTGCAGTTGGCTCTGAGAGTGTGTTGCAGTTGGGAGTGGTTACCGCAGCTGCGGTACACGAGGCTCCCACGACATAACCACCACTGGACGTCTGAGCAACGCTTTCAGCCACCGAGTAACTGTATGGGATGCTGTACGCCTTGGCCCATGTCGCGGAGGTCGACGATGGTGGTGGTTGAGGCTTTATTGCAGCTACGATATGAATAGGCGAAACTTGGGCAAACGCAAGAGCTATTGTGAGTAATAGAATCACCGAGATTTCTGCAATCCGACTAAACCTTAGACCCTGGGAGTGAATCCTTCCTTTACGCATAGCGGAGGAGACACGGGGCACGGCCATTATGCGGTCGTACATTGAAGTTTGCGATTTGCCTATGATGTATATAAAATGTACTATCAGTATAGTGGGTAACTTCTTGAATCACTAACGGTTAGACAGCACCATTTTCTCTGCATCGGTCACGCAAACATCAACCGAGCCCTAGCCAAACACTAGTAATTCCAGAAAGGAATCCGCGTCAGCCAGGCGAATCTATTCTATGCCAACCGTACCGATTAGCGTAATTGGACCGCGCAACAAGTCGTTCATCGGAGCTCCGAAGCCCCATACTCGGTTGTTGGAACAACAACATAGCTTGGGTTTTCCAAAAAACGCTTCTGAGATTTATCAATAGCGCACGGTACCCTGGTGCGCACCTGAAAAAAAGAAGGGTTGAGGGAGCCTAGTTCCGCGTAACTTGTTAGTCTCGTAGTCTGCCTACTGCTTGGATGATGTGTTCTCGGCTGCTGACCTGCTGATATTGGCGAATCTTCTCAGCGTTTCCGTTGCCGTTTTGTTTCGCTGTTGGGTTGAGCTTGACCCAGTCTGGGATGATGACGGCCCGGATCAATTCTTGGACCGTTATGCCGCGGTCCTCGGCTTCGTTTGTTAGGAGTTTGAAGTTCTCGTCGCGGAGGGAGAGCATGAATTTTGCCAAAGAGTCACCTAGTTAGAGGGGAGTTGTTCGATGCGAGCAGTTCATATAAACGTTCCGAAAAAAAGTACAGAAGATTTTCCTCTCAAGAGAGTAAAAACGCACGAAGGAATACCTATCAATCCGCACTCCCTTCTCCTATTTCGAGGATAGAGCGTCCCGTTCGACCACGTCTGCCATGCGAGAGCCAATAGAACTTCACCTCAACGAAGCTCCCAAACTCCACAGTCCAATCCTCATCGCCGGACTCCCAGACAGTGGGCGCGTTGCGAAGATTGTTCTCGACCATCTTGTCAAGACCCTCAAAGCCGCCCCGCTCGGCTACCTTCACTCCGATTATCTTCCGCCTCGCGTCCTGCTGAAACCTGACGGAACCCCGGAACTGATGAAGCATGAATTCTACTACTGGGTCAACAGCGATGAAGCTGGCAACGATCTAGTTCTCTACACTGGAGACGCCCAGCCCATACTTCCCGAAGGAGCCTTCCGACTATCAGAAGCCGTCGTTGATCTCGCGGAACGACTAGGAGTTGGCACACTCATCACTGTAGGAGCCTTCATCACTGGAAGAATCTCCGACAATCCCAAGGTCTACGGAGCAGCTAGTGAGTCCGATCTCGTCAAGGAACTCAAAGCTCTAGACGTTCAGATCATCGACAGCGGCGCAGTGACCTGGATGAACGGGCTAATCCCAGGCCTCGCCAAGGTTCGAAACCTCAAGGGCCTATTCCTCTCCGGCGAAACCTCGGGCTTCATGGTGGATCCAAGAGCGGCCATGATTATTCTTCGGGTCCTGATACGTAAGCTGGGATTACAGATAGAGATGAAAGAGCTGGAAGATCAAGCAAAGGAGATTGATGATGCTCTCAAGAAGGGCACGGACAAGGAATCACAGGCGGCCCAACCGGGCAAAGCAAAGTACGTAGGATAGAATCGTTCCGAGCCTGCGTTTCATTCGTTTCACCGGGATCACAGAAGCCGATCCTCATAGGGATGACACGGCTTGGCTAATGTTCTAGACTCGGTAGACTTGGCTCAATTGTTCGAGGACAATCTTTCTCTCTATAGTGTCGCTTAGATTGCTGATGTCTGATTCCCAGTAGACAGTCTCCGCTTCGTTCGATCTGATTTTCCCCTTCCAGTCCCTGATGTGTAGATAGTGTATTCTCTGCCTCTCTCTGTTCGACGCCGTATAGTAGCGGACGCGAATCGGTGTGATCTTTTCGACTCGTATCCCTAGTTCCTCTCGCATCTCTCTCTTCAGGGCATGCTTCAGCGATTCGCCCACCTCTACGTGACCTCTTGGAGGCAAAATTAGGCCGGGGTCCGCGTCGTCATCGGCTCGTCGTTTTTCGACTAGAACCGTGCCGTCGCTTATGAGAACTCCACTCACACACTCGGCAACCGCTTTGTGCGGCGCCGGTGCGGCGCCGGCGCTGAGGGTTCACTTTTCATTGGGTCTCATCTTCAAGCCTACTTGGTCTCTTCCCTTTTTTGTGTGCTACACTTATCCAACCGGCAACATTGGGCACTACACGCGCACACTGATTGAGTGCCATTCGCCAGGAACTACGTATGTGCGGAAGTGCGGATCTCTCACAAGCCGTGTCAGGTAGGATTGGATCGCCGGCTTTCCAGGCAGCCTTCCCCCCCAGCCGCCAAAGAGCGGGTTGAGATTCGCGGTTACGATAATGCCGCCGGGATGCGTGAGACGGCGGAGATGTGGAATGTATCGTGGATATTCGCGCCAGTCGCCGTCTAGGAACACAACGTCGTAGCGCCCTTTCAGCTTGGGAAGGATGTTTTGTCCTCGCCCATGGAGAACTTTTATTCGCCTAGAGAGATCTCGCTGCCTGAACGCTTGCTCTGCAAGAGCCGCATGCAGCGGGTTTTCTTCAATCGTGTCCACCTGACAGCTAGGTCCTGCCGTGGAGGCCATTACGGCAGCCGTGTACCCGTAGCCACAGCCGATCTCTAAAATTCGTCTCGCATGGGTCAATGATCCAATCACTGTCCATAGAGGCGCCTGCAAAGGGTCGCTAGGGTACATGTCGCAATCCCGCCCGTGTTTACGACGGTGCTGGTTCGATAAGTGGTACAGGTCGAGATGAGCATCAGCCCGACCAGCGTAAATCTTCATGAGCAGTTGTTCAACGCTCTTCTTCAAGGTCTCATCCGGCCTTTCGTAGCTTCAGACTATTAACGCGAACTAATGACGACTAGACGCTGACCTATTCGAATAATCCCATAGGCGAGGAGGATCAGACTCAACCAGAGCAAGGCGAAGGCAGGGAACACGACGGAGAACGAATTAGAGGAGCGGGCAAAGCAGATTGATGTTGCTCTCAAGAAGGCGTTGACAAGGTGCCTCCAGCCGATCAGCCGGGTAAGGGAAAGTGCCTCGGATAGAGTCTATTCCTAACGTTAGTCTACAAGAAAGCTCCGTTAACGACTCAAGAGATACGCCTTCGTGCTGGATCGGGAATATGAAGAATCGAATCATCATTGCTGGGGGCAGTGGCTTCATTGGCCGCTTGCTCACTGACAGACTTGTCTCTGAAAACAACGATGTCGTTGTCCTGACCCGGTCGCCGGGACCAGTTCCGCAGTCTATCCGTCAAATCGGATGGGATGGGCGTACGTTAGGCGAATGGGCGAGAGAGCTCGACGGGGCGAGCGCACTAATCAACCTCGCCGGGCGATCGGTGAATTGCCGGTACAAAGATCGCAACAAGCGGGAGATTCTGGAGTCGCGAGTCGATTCGACGCACGTACTGGGCGAGGCAATTGCTCGTTGCAGCAAGCCTCCTCCGGTCTGGCTTAATGCCAGCACAGCCACCATCTACAAACACACATTCGACCGACAGATGGATGAGGCCACCGGTGAAATTGGTGCGACTCCGGAGGCCAAAGATGCATTCTCGATCGAGGTCGCCCGTGCTTGGGAAGAAGCGTTCTTCGACGCGTCTGCACCTGCGACACGGAAGGTCGCACTGCGCACCGCAATGGTCTTCGCCGCGAGCAAAGGTGGAGTTTATCGGGTCCTGCGAGGCTTCACGCGATGGGGGCTGGGAGGTGCAATTGCCGGCGGGCGTCAGTATATTTCTTGGATTCACGAAGCCGATTTTTGCCACGCTGTCGAATGGTTAATCGACCGGGACGATTTCAGCGGGCCGGTCAACCTGGCCTCGCCGAACCAGATTCCACAACGTGAGATGATGAGAATCATACGTCGGAAGCTTGGCGTACCCTTTGGATTGCCGGCGACGCGCAGGATGCTAGAGGTCGCGGCCTTTGTTCATAGAACCGAGGCCGAACTGATACTCAAGAGCCGCCGCGTTGCGCCTGGCCGGTTGCTTGAAGCGGGCTTCCAGTTTCGTTTTCCGAGAATGGAAGATGCTGTGCGAGAGATTGAAGGCCGCTTAAGATTGGGTTAGGAGTTGAACGATCGAGCTGAATATGGGGTTATCACTTATTTCTCAAACCTAGTTCCGCCAGAGTTACGCCTATTTTGACCGCAAGATTTAGAGTCAAACCCTTTATTTTCGATTACTCTCCCGTGATCGAGCCATGCTTTCAACTCAAGCGGCAGTAGTCGCAAATCGGCTAGGATCTGTGATTGACGGGAAGCTTGTTCGTACCAAGATTAGCACCCCTCTCGGGTCGATGATCGCCGTCGCGGATGACGCAGCATTATTCCTACTCGAATTTGAGAATCGTGTGGCATTAACAGGCGAACTTCGTCGTCTAGAGCGAAACCTTGGACTGACCGGTTCAGGCACCAACACTGTTCTAAAAATGCTCATCGCTCAGCTCGACGATTACTTCGCCGGCGAGTCTGCAGATTTCCAAATCCCTACGACCCAGCACGGCACAGCGTTCGAAGAAGCCGTCTGGCAGGCCTTGAGACAGATTCCTCCTGGACAGACACGAAGCTATGGTGACATTGCTGAAGCGCTCGGACAGCCTGAGAGATCCCGCGAGGTTGGAAAGGCAAATGGTGCCAACAGAATATCCGTCGTTGTGCCATGCCATAGAGTGATTAGTTCGGATGGTTCACTTGTCGGATACGGCGGAGGAATATGGCGGAAAAAATGGCTTCTGGATCACGAACGACGGTACGCGTGGACCTCGTTCGAACATGGTTAGATAGCACACAGTCGGTCCGCGTGACTGTCCTCAAATGATGTTTCGAAGTCCTCCCAATCTAAGATCTCCGAGAAAACCATTGGGGGAATATACCGCCGTTTCCATCTATCACCAAGGTAGGCTCAGTGCCTTTGCTAGGAACCTGTTAAGCGGATCAAGTTTCTTTGTTGCCTGAACGAAATCCTCCATGAACCTTGGACCCGTAACCTGCTCATTGCTGAATCGGACCCCTGCGGTAATGTCCTTCAGTTTCAAATCCCCAACGAAAGGATGGCTAGCGTCAAACCCGGCGGGTGGTCGTTTCAAAGATTCACCCTCAATCTTCAACCGGCTCTCCTTGACCAGTTTCCAAGCCTCGGGCCGGGACACGATCGCCCTACGGACCCTGTTTAGAGTCGGGGGGTCAGGGTGCCATATGCCTGCACCGGCAAAACTGTCTCCTGGTGCCAGGTGAAGGTATAGCCCGGTGTAAGACTTCTTTCCTCCTCGACGGTGCCAGAACTCCATGGCCACATTGGTCTTGTAGGGACTCTTGTCCTTGGAGAAGCGTATGTCTCGGTAGATCCGGAAGAGTGACCCGCCAAAGGGCCGAGGGTCTGCTACAAGGTATGGGCTAACCGCTCTAAGCTCGGCCCCAGCGTCTTTGATGAACCGGAGGCTGGGTGCGAGGACATACCTCTCATAGCGTTGCTTGTTCTTCTGAAACCATACTCTGTTATTGTTTCTAGCCAAGCCCCTTAGAAACTTGAAGAATTCAGGAGAGAAGTAAGACCCGCTGGACTTCGAGCTCAAATCCATCAGTACTTACTCGCGGATTTCGTATTGTTAAGCTCTGCTCACTCAGATCCAAGTTCTTTCATCAGCGGCCGAATTTCTGTCCGGCTTAAGTCTCAAGAGAAAACATAGAGAACGCTCAAGAGAGAAAAACATAGAAGCATGGGAAAACACTGACGACGAGTGACACAAAGTGAGAGACCCCACTCTTAGCTGGCTGCTTGATCCCAAGGACCCGTCTGTTAGGTATCAGGCTCTCATCGATCTGCTGCACAAGGCAAAGGATGGAAAAGATGTCTTGGCCGCACGTGAGAAGATTCCGAGCTACCGGCCTGTCAAGAAGATCATCGGAACACAGACGAGCAAAGGTATCTGGTCTCCCAAGGAGACCTGTTATCGTCCAAAATGGACGTCTGCTGTCTGGCCTCTAGCACTTCTCGGAGAGATGGACGCTCCTCCCGATCCTAGGATCAGTTCGGAATGCGAGAGATTTCTCGAGCTTCACCAAACAGAGACCGGCGCGTTCGCCTGCCCGAGCAAGGTCGAGGAGAGCAAGAGATCGGACGAGCCGTGTCTCACAGGAAATATGATTCGGACTCTGATCAAGTTCGGCTATTCTAACGACCCGCGGATTCGAAAAGCGATCGACTGGATGCCAAAGGATCAGCTAGAAGATGGCGGCTGGAACTGCGATCACCCTGAGAAGAAGGTGAAGCATAGTAGCTTCATGTCCACCATCGAGCCGTTATGGGCCTATTCTGAGGTCCCAAGACAGAAGTGGACCCGGAAAATGAAACGGTCCATCAATGATGGGGCCGAGTTTCTCCTCATGCACCATGTCTACAAGTCGGATAATCATCATTGGCAGGAAACCTATCCATTCTTCACAAAACTCCACTTTCCAATGTACTACTTTTACGACATCCTTCACGCCTTGCGTGTGTTGACGAAGCTTGGCTACGGAGACGATGAGAGGACTAGGAGCGCCGTTCAGCTACTATTGTCAAAACGTAGACCTGATGGCGCTTGGAATCTCGAAGGCGACTGGTATCGAGAAGGCGACTTCTTCTATCCCAGCGGCAAAGGCCGAAAGGCCCCCCTGGCGATTGAAGATATCGGAAAACCCAGCAAGTGGATCACTCTGAACGCCTACAGGGTCCTGACCCAGACCGGCGACATTGACCTAAACCAATAATCGTAATAGATGTCATCGATAGACCCGAACTATTCGTTCCGGGTTTCAGGCTTTCCTCCTGCGCGGCGTGATCTATCTCAGAGCTCATCATGGATAACATTGATGTGAATGCAAAGCAGACCTATTTGTCTCTACGATTGACGCGAATTACTAACTCTAATCTGAGGGAATAATTGAGTTATTGATTGTCCCAATGAAACAGAGGATACTTGGACCTTTTCAAATGTCGAGAACTTGCCGGCTAACATGTCCTCTGTTAGGATATAGGTCAGTCCAGCAAATAACTAGAGCGGAGAAAGGTCATACCGCTCGGATGCGGAATTTAGTTGGGTCATCGATTCTGCCTCCATGGTTCATCAACGGCGAGGGCTCTGCCTTCCTCTAGGAGATCCTTTGCCAAGACTAGAAGATCGGGAATGTCAGCGGTCGAGAAGTAATGGAGAATCTTCCCATATCGGTTGACCCATTGAGCCGGCGGTCCATCAAAACGTGCAGTGTCACGGAAGACAACGTCCGGTGTCCTCTCATAACCAGCCGCGCTGAAAATGAAGCCCAGAATGAATCGGAACTCTGAATAGACAAGGTTGACCAAGTCACGCTTGTCATAATCATATAGCGGCACAATCCTGTTCTTGAACCACGCTTCAGAATCAGGTTGTTGCACCATGTAGACGGGTCCGTTGGGCTTTCCCTTGAAGTAGTTCCATATCTCTCGATATCCCAGCTGCAACTCTGATAGAAGTTCTCCAGCTTTTTCCAAAGTCCGAGGAAAGCCAAGTAACTCACCGTACCGTTGAAGGATGTCATCCAGGTGCAGTTTTGTTGTAGCCTTCTCTAGACGGCTTATCACTCGTCGATGGGTCCAATTCAGACCTGCCGACAAGGTGAAGACTTCAGCCAACCATTGTGAACCAGAAGTAACCCATGCAAGCGCCGAGTGAGGATCCTCGAAGAGAGCGTTTTCAGCCCAGCCCAAGACCTTTTGTGTTCGGTCTAGTTGGGCATCGAGCGCCTTTCGAACAACTTCGTCATGCATACGGGACTCAAGTTCCCTTGTGAGAATTCCTGAGGGATCATGAACGGGTCTCGTGTCATGGGGAATTTCGTTGAGCTGGTTCTCTCCAAAGATTCCGTAGTCGACACTGACCTCCTGTTCAGTAGTGATAATCTCCTTTGGCCTGTCCCCCTTCACAACAACTTCTATGTCTAGATCCGATCCAGGCCAAATATCGTCTTGGGCTATTGATCCACAGATTCCTAACGCGATGACGTCATTTCTGGCCTTGAGCTTGCCTAGTTCTCTGTCAAGCACTCCTCGCCACGGAGAGGGAGGCTTGGTTGGCTCGAAGCGCCGGATA
>Ga0209802_1001321_pt1 | contig 18459 bp, 16 predicted proteins | sample GraSoiAngelo_129_FD_185886 | JGI IMG/M metagenome (GOLD analysis project Ga0209802, IMG submission 185886) | Grasslands soil microbial communities from the Angelo Coastal Reserve, California, USA - 14_0927_12_40cm (SPAdes) (version 2) | ecosystem: Environmental > Terrestrial > Soil > Grasslands ... | reverse complement strand
CCGAGGTGGCGGCCGTCCTGGATCACATCGCCAAGCCGGGCACCGGCGGGTATTACCTGCTCTCGATTGCCGGCCCAGACCGGGTGCGCCGGGTCCTCGCGTCCGCCCTGGATGAGAGTCAGTTTCTATCTTCGTTCGGCCTGCGCTCGCTCTCGCAAGGGCTACGGGATCATCCATTCGAGATTGACCTGGGCTCGGGCGTGGCGCGCCTTGATTACGAGCCGGCCGAGTCAACCAGCGGGCTTTTCGGCGGCAACTCGAATTGGCGGGGACCCATCTGGTTCCCCTTGAACTACCTGTTCATTGAGGCCTTGCGCCGCTACGACCGGTACTTTGGCCCGGAGTTTACAGTCGAATTTCCCACCGGATCCGGGCGGCTGTTGAGCCTGGCGCGAGTGGCGGACGACCTCCGGCGGCGGCTGATTGCGCTGTTCTTAAGAGACGGTAACGGCCGGCGGCCGGTTTTCGGAACCTCCCAGCCAGAACCGGCCTGGCAGGACCGCCTCCTGTTTTTTGAATATTTTCATGGCGACACGGGCGCGGGGCTGGGCGCCTCCCACCAGACCGGATGGACCGGCCTGGTGGCGGACCTGATCGCGGGGCGGCGGCCACGGGCCTAGATGAGCTGCTGACCGAGCTGGCCGAGGCGAAGATCGGCCGGACTTTTAACCAGTATCGCGACGCCCGCCCAGACGACCTGCCCGATGCTCCCGCCATGCGCCGGGCCAATCTGCGCGTCTATCTCGAGCAGCGCCGCGACGCAGACATCGTCGCCGTCGGGGAGGCAGCCGGCTACCAGGGGATGCGCTGGTCGGGGATCGCCTTTACCAGCGAGCGTGACCTGCTCCGGTGGGGAATGCCGTACCAACCGACGTGCCGGACTCGCGTGTGGTCCGAACCGTCTGGGACCATCGTGCACGGCCTGTTCGACCGGCTGGGTGCGGAGGGGCGGGTCGTGCTCTGGAACACGGTGCCTACCCACCCGTATCGCCCTGGGAGCGAACTGTCGAACCGGCACCCGACGGCCGCCGAGATCGCAGCCAGCCGGGCGCTGATGGAGCATTTTCTTGAGCTTGTCCGGCCACGGGTCGTAGTCGCGGTCGGCCGGATTGCCCAGGCTGCCCTTGCTGCCCTGGGCCAGGACGCCCGTTACGTCCGTCACCCGGCCAACGCTGGGGCCACGGCCTTTCGCCAACAGATGGAAGCCATCCTGAGAGTTGAACTACGAAGCTAATCAGGGCCGGCGGCGCGGCCAGCGCAGCCAGCCCAGCGCCTCCCGGGCTCGCCCCAGCAGCCGGACCCGCTGCGGCTCCGGGCGATAACTGGTTCCGAATTCCTGGGCATATGCCACCAGATGGTCTGCCTCGATCAGTGGCACGGCGTAGGCGTCGGCGACCTCCCGCAAGTTCCGCTGTACGACCAGGCTGACCTCGCGATCCCGGGGACGGCACAGCGCCAGGGGCCGAGCGTACTGGGCCCGGATCCCTTCCGGATGGATCACGACCCGTCCCCAGCACAGGACGGCGCCGCCAAACACGAAGCGATCGGCGTCCGGGGATTCGAGTTCGTCCGCCTGCCGCAGCATCTGCCTCAGGTCGTGGAACGCGTGGGCGCCGCAGCTGCACTCGGGCGCGGGCGAGACGTGCGGGGGCGCCGAGCGGCCGACCGGTCGGCCACGCCGGTGGGCCAGCCACGCCGAACAGGCCGCCACCAGCCGGTCTCGGGGGGGCCAGAGCGTCTCCGCCACCAGGGACTGCAGGTGCGTGCCGGTCCATCCGTCGGCGCGATCGACGCGCCACAGGCGGTAGCCCACCGCGGGGATCATCGCTCGATGGGTACCGGTTGCCGCTCGGGCTCGCGCTGCGGTTCGGGAGCAGGCCCGGGGGTTAGCAGGGGTTCGAACGCCGGCTCCGGAATCTCGATCGTCCTAATCGGTTTGCTCGTCCAGCCCATAGTTCAGTATAGAAAGCAGGGCGCTTAGGCCAGGGCAAAAAGAACCGCCCGGCGGGCGCTCCGCCGGGCGGCAAGATAGACAGTCAGTCAGGTCTAAGCGGCTTTGCGGAAGCTGCGGGCGTAGGCCTCCCGAACGGCCTTGGGGAACGACCAGCGCGGCTTGCGGGATGCAGGCCGAGCCTTGAGCATGATGCTCTCGCCGGTGAACGGGTTCTTGCCCATGCCGGCTCGGCGCGGCTTGACCTCGCGCCACGCCAGGGCGCCGATCACGGGGAAGCGAACGCGCTGTCCGCTGGCTCCGGCGTGAACGGCATGCTCGAAGACCGACTCCACCGCGTGGCGGACGTCTGTCTTCTTGAGCTTGAACGTCGTGCTGCTGGTCCGGCGTGACCCATTGGCCGCCTTCTCCAGCTCCTCGTGCAACATGGTCGCGAACGATGACGCGGTCCACTTCGATGTCTTCACGATCGAACTCCTCCTCTCATTACTGCCCGGATTTGACCGGAAATTTCGAGCCTTTCGCAGGTGCAAACGCGATTTAGGCCGAAATCCCGCACAAAATCCGCGGGAACCCTAAGGTCTCGTCTTCGCGGTCCGGTCACGGTTGCCGCGCCCCGGGCACGAGGCGGTCACGCCTCTTCCACGCCACCGGCCTATGCAACTGGCGCCGCAACACTCGACCGCTAGGTTGAACGCAATCTCGATCTCGATTTGGGGGTTAGGGGATGAAGTCCCTCCGGCTGGCGCACCTGGTCACGGGGGTCATCGTGACTGCGACGCTGAGTGGCACCCTGGCCACTGGGCCCTCGCCTGCCGCCCCGCCGCCACCGGCTCTATCGTCCACTCCGCAACTCCCCGCGACCGGGTTCGTCACGACAACCCGTCTCCAGGTCTGGCACGAGGGGCAGCCTCGTGGAGAGGCCGTAGATTCGACCGTCGCGACGACCGTCGAGCCAGCCGTGGAGCTCCATCTTTATGCTCTCTACCAGCCGCCGGCGCCGACGGCGGTCGACATCGTCCCCTGGGTAGTGCCGGCCGGCTATCGGACGGTCGGCGTGCCCGTCTACCAGCAGGCCATGACCCTCGACTGCGAGACCAGCGCCTTGCGGATGGGCATGGCCGCCTACGGGCGCTACTACAGCGACGCTGCGCTCTTCGCGAACGAATCCGTAGACGCGCGTGCCCCGGTGATGGGTCCGAATCACACCGTCCTTCAGTGGGGAGATCCGTACACGAACTTCGTGGGGAACGTGTGGGGCAACGACTGGACCCCAACCGGATACGGCATCTACTATCCGCCCATCGTCGCCATCGCCCAGTCCCACGGGCTGCCCAACACCTACGGTGGTGAGGGATTCGCGGCGGCGACGGTCTACAACGAGCTGCTGGCCGGCCACCCGGTCGAGGTCTGGATCGAGACCAACTGGAGCAAGCCCTGGGTCGGCACCTGGACGGCCTGGGACGGCCGCCCCATTCGGTACTCGTATGCCGAGCACGCGGTCACCCTCAGCGGCGTGTCGGCCACCCAGGTCCGGGTCAATGACCCCTTGCACGGCACCCAGTACTGGGTGAGCAAGTGGTTGTTCGAATCCGTCTGGGCCGACTTCGACAACATGGCCGTCGTCTTCAGGTAGCAGGCAGAGCCACCGGGCGAGTCAGGCGGACCGAGCGTGTGCCGCGACCAACCTCACCGGCGGCACCAGGTCCCACCGCCCCTGCTCGCCGCGCCGGAGGTCCCAGCCCCCTTCATGGACCATGCGGTGGTGACGCCGGCACAGCAAGACCAGATTGGGCAGCTTGGTCGGACCGCCGCGAGTCCAGTGCTGGAGGTGATGGACGTCGGTCCACTGCGGCGGGCGATCGCAGCTGCCAGCCACACAACGCCGGTCCCGCGCTGCCACCGCCCGCCGGGTGGGCGGAGGGATGTTCCGGGAGGCGTGGCTGATCTCGGCGTCCAGCTCGCCCCTGCCGGTGATGCGGGTCAGGGCGGCATCGCAAGCCAGCCGGCGCACGGTCTCGGCCGGCACCGACCCACCGGCCTCCAGCTCGCCGGCCGGGGCGCCGGCCGCCCCCATCAGCGTCTCGACACTCGCCCGGATGATCAGATGGGGCGGCGACCCCGTGCCATCGCCGGTCTTTCGCCGGCAGAGGTCGACCAGCGCGTCGGCGCGCCGTTGGCCCGGGGTGCGGTCATCGTCTTTGCCGGGCAACATGCGGGCATCCAGGGCGGAGCGCAGGATGGCGCCGCCCTCCACGTCCAGCAGCCCGTCCAGCCTCACCAGGCCATCGCTGGGCTCACTGACGTGCAGGTAGCGACGCTCGTAGGCGCAGTTGGCTTCCGCCAGGGCCGCCTCGGCATCCACTCGATGCTCGAAGTTCTTGGCCACCCCGGTGAACAGGCCGGGGTCCATGGTCTCGGCCGCCTTCAGCAGGCTGGCCTCGGCTTTGCGCACCGCAGCGACGCCGATGTGCTCGGCAGTGCGGGCCATGACGGCCACGTGCTGGTAGCCCACCTCGCCGTGGGCAAAGGCCTTTTGCGTCTCCGGAAGGTGTTCCAGCTGCCGGGCGACGCCCACCCGTTCGGCCGCCGCGCCGCCGGAGAGCTTACAGTTCGAGCGCAGCCAGGGCACGATGCCCAGGGCGCCATCGGTGACATACTCGCCGGACTTCTCGAAGCGACGAACCCCCGTGGCGAACACCGCTTCAAACGGATCGATGCCGGCTTCCCGAATCTTGATCAGGCCGTCGGCCAGCTCCGCGTCGTCCGCGCGCCGGAACCACTCATTCCAGAGCCGGACCACCGCTTGCGTCTCTTTGATCGGAGGGCCTGCCGTGGCCATGCGCTCATAGTGAACCGTGGCTATGACAGCTGTGTGTCACAGTTTTCGCTTAGGGCGCGAGATATTTCAGGGCGATACGGATCGGCGCGTGCCGGCTTTGGTGTAAGAGCGGCACTTCGTCGGCATCCAGGAGCCGCAACTGCCGAACCAGCCACAGCCAGGCTGCCGTCGTGATGACCGCACCAACGAGCAGAAAAGACAGTCGCATCCCGGCCAGTGCCAACGGCAGCAGCAGCGCGATCGGCAGCGCGGCCACAAGGCTGCGCATACCGTATTGCCAGGGAACGGCCAGCGACGGCCGGTCGGCCCAGTACCAGATGCCCAGGGTCAGCCCGACGGTCAGGACGCTGGTGAGGGCGACCGCGGCCACGGCCCCCCACAGGCCAAACGCCCGGATCAGCAGTAGGTCCATGACCGCGGCGAACCCAACCTGGGCGATGTTCACCAGGGCATTGAGCCAGGCCAACTCGCGCACCCGAACCACCAATCCCCACGGCGCAACCAGCAACACCAGGACGAAGCAGGCGAGCAAGACGGGCGCGATGTCGGCCGCGGGGGCCAGCTTCCGCGTATAGAGGAGGGGGATCACTGGCCGCAGCAGCGCACCGGCGCCAAAGGCCAGCGGAAACGCGATCAGCAAAATGCCCTTGTAAAAAGCCAGCACGGCGGCTCGCAGCCGGCTGGCCTCACCCCCGGCGTGCTCTAGGGTGCCGACCACCCACGCGCCCGTCAGCAGGCTGGGAATGAGGGCCACCAACCGCTGCGGAATGTTGTAGCCGGTGTCGTAGAAGGCGACCTGGGTGGTACCCCAGAAGCGGGTCAGGAACAGGCTCTCGAACTGCAAGCCGACCGCCGACGCGATCAAGAGGCTGGGGAGCCAGCCGCTGGCATAGACGAGAAGCCGGCGCCAGCCGACGGGCTGACCGGCGGACCCCACGCGCCGGCTGACGTTCCGCCGAAGAACCAGAAAATAAAAGAGGGCCAGCAGGGCCTGGCCAACCGCACCGGCGACCAGCACGCTGCCGATGTGCCCGCCGTGACGCAGGAAGGCGACCGCCAGGATCAGCGTGACCCCGCCGGCCACCGGCGTCGCCAGCGCCTGGCTGCGCATGTCGTAGATGGCGACCAGCGCGAACGAGAGCACGCCGGCCGCGATTCCCGCCAGGAGCAGCACCGTGCCCAACGCCAGCAGGTCCGCGACCCGGGCGTGCAGCGCCCGGTCGATCGCCGGTCGCAGGACAAAGACGATGCCGCTGACGGCGGCCCACACCAGAAGGATGGAAAGGGCGCTCTTGCGCAACAGGTCGTAGGCCGCGGCGCGGTCGTCGCGAGCCAGCACCTCCGGCAGGTAGCGGAGCAAACCCTGGTCTTGCCCAAAGGTCGCCAGCAGGGCCAGGTAGACCAGCACGCTGAGCACCAGCGTGTATCGCCCGTACTCGGCGGGCGGCAGCACGTGCGCCAGATACGACCCCAGGGCGAGCGTGGCGGCCGCGCTGGTTGCCCGCCATGCGAGCGTCCAGCCCACCAGCGCGGTGGTTCGGTCGGCGAGCCCGGGCTTACCTACGAGATGACGTTGATCGGATCCCAGGGAGCCTCGCGGTTGTACGCCTGCATGGCGACCCAGAGGGCCTCGACGGAGATCGTCTGGAAATCGGGACCGCGGTATCCGGCCAGTGGTGAGGGCGTCTCCGCGTAGCTGACCGTGTCCAGCGCCGGGTCATGGTGCGTGAAGTCAAAGGCAAAGATGGTGATCATGTGGGTGGCATTCCAGTGGTTCCAGCCGGGCATGGTGCGCGTCATGGTCTGGACCATCACCGGCGCGCCGTGGCCGAAGCTCCGGAGGGCGATCGGGCTGGTAAGGTCGCTGCGGATGCGCGTCATGACGGCGTCCAGCGTCTCCACGTGTTCGCCTCGGTACCAGGATCCCCCGGCTGCCGGTGTCACCACCGGATCCAGAAAGGCATTGACTTCGGCCACTGTGTTGGCGCCGGTCTGGCCGCTGCCGGGATTGAGGTGCGCCGCGGTGGCCACCGACTCAATATCGGGGACCTGAGGGAGCCAGGCGGACAGCAGCACCTGGCTGGCGCCGGCGCCGCAGTAGTTGCGGTGAGCCCAATCGCCAGGCTCATGGAAGTCCTGGACCACCACCGCGGCCCGGTCCGTCTGCAACACCAGCTCGCGGAGGGTCAGGCTGCGCGGCGCCCGGACGCTGATGTGCCCGGTGCCGTCTGGGCCGACGAAATCAAAGTTATATGCGGCCGCCCCCGAAGCCCGCGGTGGCGCCAGGTGAGTGCCGTAGCAGGATGGGATCAGGACGGCCGCCGCCACGGCTAGTGCTGCCCGCGCTACTAGCTGTGGCATTTACATTTCATCCTAGCAATGCTTTGTCACGTAATCCAGTGTCCTCTCTCACCAGCCGGTATAACGGGGCGGGTCGGGCCGTGGTTATCCCGACCCGGCTGCCTTGTCGCATGACACAACGGGAGCCAGACGCAGATCCTACAGCTCGCGCCGCTGGAAGCTGAGCACGGCTAAGCCCATGATTACCACGATCCAGAGGGTCACCCACGCCAGGTAGGGCCAGGCGGGGTAGCTGGACGCGTAAAACGGATTGGCCGCCGACTGGCGAACCGTGTTCTGGGCGGCGATGTAGACGGCCGGCTCCAGGCTGTAGATCGCGCCTCGCCAGAGTCCATCGGTCGGGATCAGGAGGCGGCTGATGGTGCCGACGCTGCGCACCGTGTCGTTGTTGAAGGCCTGCCCAAACCCCCCCACGATGCCGGCGATCCAGGCCAACCCGAACGCGCTCACCGCCATCACGCCCCCGGTAATGTTCGAGAGGCGCGTACTGAACAGGAGCGCCATGCTCATCAGCACCATCCCCTCGGCGGCCAGGAACGCGATGAACGGGGCCACGTGCGGCGCGGCATAGCCGGTGATCCAGGCCACCAGCCCCAACTCGATCACGCTCACTACGGCCGCATAGACCGTGATCAGGACCGTGAATCCCAGCCACTTCCCCAACACGACCTCGGTGCGACTGATGGGCCGGGCCAGGATGGCTTGAGCGATCCCGGACTCCACCTCCGAAGCAATAGAGGAGGAGCCGGTGAAGGCGGCGCTCAGGGCCAGCACGAAGCTGAACATGAAGGCAAGCAGGGTGGTCAGCGCAAAGGCGACACCCCGCACCTGCTCGGCCGTACAGGGAGACCCGTCTTCGCACTTCAGCGTGGTCATGTGGGAGAAGCCCCAGGCGCTGAGCAGGATGGCGATCACGGTCAGGATGAGCAGCGCCAGGAGCAGCCGGCGGCGGGCCGCTTCGCGGATGGTCAGCCGGGCGATGGCCAGGACCAGCATGGCTACTGGTCTCCCAGCAATTGAAGGAACCGGTCTTCCAGGGACTGGTGGCTGGGCTCGACCGCATACACCCGGCCACCCATCCTGATCAGGGTGGCGACCAGGTCCGGCACGCCCTCGAGGCCCAGGCCGCGGACGGTGAGCCAGTCGCCTTCTTCCCGGATTTCGCCGAACCGCGCCAGCTCCGCCCGGTGCGCGCCGTTCAGGCCGGCCACCCTGAGTCGCACCGCGTTCTCGCCCAGCAGGTCATCCAGCGTGCCGATGGCAATCACCCGCCCGTGGTCGACCACGGCCACCCGGTCGCAGACCTTCTCCACCTCGCTCAGCAGGTGCGAGTTGAGGAAGACCGTCGTGCCCCGCGCCTTCAGGGCGAGCAGGATTTCCCGCACGTCCTGCCTTCCGACCGGGTCCAGGGCGGAGGTCGGCTCGTCCAGGAGGACCAGGTCGGGTTTGCCCAGCAGGGCCACCCCCAGGCCGAGCCGCTGCTGCATCCCCTTGGAAAACGTATTCACCCGGTCGCCCGCCCGATCGGTGAGCCCGACGGTGCGCAGGGCGTGGTCGAGCTCCGGCTGCCACGTCGAACGCGGCAGGCCGGCCAGCCGGCAGTGGAGGGCCAGGACCTCGCGGGCAGAGAGCCACCCCTGGTAGCGGAACAGTTCCGGCAGGTAGCCGATCCGCCGCCGGGTCGCCCGATCGCCAAGTGGCGCGCCCAGCACGAAGCCTTCCCCCGACGTCGGCCCGGTCAGCCCGAGCAGCAGCTTGACGGCCGTCGTCTTGCCGGCGCCGTTGGGGCCCAGAAATCCGAAAACTTCGCCCTGGGGGACGGTCATGGTCAGGCCGGAGAGCGCCACGGTCTTCGCGTAGCGCTTGGCGAGCTCGACAGTATGAATCGCCGGGATCGCCGAGCTAGCGGAGGGAGTTGGCAACCTGCAGCACCTGGTTCTCCGTCAGGGTACCGCCGACGGCGTAGACCACGCCGTCCTTGACCCAGATGAGGGCGCTCCCCAGGCCGCTCGAGTCGCCGATAGCCACTCCCTGCACGCCCTGGACGGTTACCGGATGGGACGTCGCCAGGTTGGCTGGGATCGGGATCGGCAACGTCTGGGACGGATCGCCGATGGCTCGGATCTGGGCGGCCAGAGTTGGGCTGATGCCAGGCTGGCTGAGCAGGTAGTTCTCGAGTTGGCGGACGGACACCCCGGTCGACTGGACCCGGGGGACCCTGGCCTGGGCAATCACCAGCGAGGGCAGTTGCTGGCCGGCGCTCAGCCCGAAGCTCTCGACCACGGCCGGGCCGACCGTCAGGTACAGGGTGCTGCCATCGAGGTTGGCGGGCATAGGGGGCAAGGCCTTGCCGTGGCGCTGGGCCGCGGCCTGGGCCTTGGCTGCGCTGAAGGTAAAGGAGCCGCTCCCCTGGCTGACGATCGCGAACGCCCCTGGGCCCGTCGCCGGCGCCGGTAGATAGCTCGGCTGCAAGATCTGCAGGTGCGACGCGGTGGTGGCCGCCTGGGCGTCCGTGACCGACTGCAAGACGGGCTGCGTCGTCACTGTGATGGTGCCGTACTCGGAGAGGTCTGGCAGCCCCTGCAGGCTCTGCAAATCCGTGGTGGTCACCGGAACCGCGGTCACCTGCTTGGGTTCGAAGATGGTCAGCAGATTGGCGGCCGCTCCGCTCACCACCATCCCCACCACCAGGACGGCCGCGATGGCCACCGCGGCCAGGGTCCGAACAGCGGGGGCGGGGTTAATCTCAACGCGGGCCGCGACGCCCCGAACGATCGGTGGCAGGGGAGCAGGCCGGGGCGCCGCGCGCTCCCCCAGGGCCTGCCGGGCGGCGCCCGGGTCCACCAGCGGAACTGGGCTGGAGAGCAGTCCGGCCACCGCCTGGCTATCAGCCGTCATCGTCGCCAGCTTCGCCCGGCAGACTGCGCACGTCTCGAGATGCCGCCCTACCGCCGCCGACAGGATCAGCGGGTCGTCGATCACCCGACGCAACAGTCCGTCCGAAATGTGCCTCACGGGACCGAAACCTCCTTGCGGAACGCTGCCTCTGCCCTTCGGAGCAGGGTGCCAATTTGATTGATGCCGACGCCCATCGCCGACGCCACCTCGCCATAGCTCAGCCCGCTGTAGCGCAGCGCCAGCACCGCCGCCGCCCGCTCCGGCAGGCGGGCCAGGGCGGCTCGCACGGCCTGGTCGCGCTCGCGATCCTCCAGCACGCGCGACGGGTCGGGCCGGTTGGGCTGCTGGAGACGGGCCTCGGCGGCTTCCCGCCGTTCCCGCCGCCGCCGGCCGCGCAGGGTGTTCAGCGCCGTGTGGGCCGCCGCCGAGTGGAGCCAGGCGGCGGCATAGGGCGCGTCGGCCGGATGGCGCCGGTGGTAGGCGAGGAACACCTCCTGGGCAACGTCCTCGGCCTCGGCCCGGTCCTGCAGGACGCGGAAGGCGATAGACGTCACCCGGCCGTACTCCGCCCGGAATAGGCGATCAAATGGTTCGGTCAGCCCTGTGGGAACGTCGCCTCCCCAGCTGGAAGTTACGGCTGGCGCCCGAAGCGCCTTGATTGCCACCACATACTAAGCACCAGCCGGGCATGCAATGTGACAGCCGAAAGGCTGTTGACTTCCCCTTGTGGCCGCCTAACAATGGGCGTGGCAGACGGCCAGGCAGAGGGGTGCCGGCCACCGGCCGAATTTCCGCAAGGAGGAAGGAATGCCCACCGCTACGACCGTGGCGCCCAGCGTCGAGGAAGTCCTGTACCCCGACGGGCGGCACGAACTGGTCGACGACCGCAGTATTCGTAACAGTCCGCTTTATAACGAGGATCTGGCGCCCGTCCCGATCAAGCGCCGCACCTGGAATACCTACAACTACATGGCGCTGTGGATTGGGATGGCGCACAACATCCCGACGTATCTGCTGGCATCCGGCCTGGTCGCGCTGGGGATGGCCTGGTACCAGGCGATCATGACCATCGCCATTGCCAACGTCATCGTCCTGATCCCGATGCTCCTCAATAGCCACGCCGGGACCAAGTACGGAATCCCGTATCCGGTCTTCGCGCGGGCTTCATTCGGCGTCTTCGGGGCCAACGTCGCGGCGCTCCTGCGGGCCGGCGTGGCTTGCGGCTGGTTCGGCATCCAGACCTGGATCGGCGGCGGGGCGCTCTACGCGCTGACGGGCCAGCTGTTGGGCGACGGTTGGCGCCACGCCGGCGTGGTGGCTGGCCAGCCCTGGACCCTGTGGCTGAGCTTCGGCGTCTTCTGGCTGATCAACATCTTCATCATCATGCGGGGCATGAACGCCGTCCGCCGCTTCGAGAACTGGGCGGCGCCCTTCGTGCTGCTGGTCGCGCTCGGCCTGCTGGCCTGGATGGTCACCAAGGCTGGCGGCTTCGGCCCCATCGTAAGCCAGCCCGGCAAGATCGGCTGGGGCACGGACTTCTGGTTGAAGCTGTTCCCGCCGGCGCTGATGGGCATGATCGCCTTCTGGTCGACCCTGTCGCTCAACATGCCCGACTTCACTCGCTTCGGCAAGAGCCAGCGGGCGCAGGCGATCGGTCAGATACTCGGCCTTCCCACCACCATGACGCTCTTTCCGCTGGTGGCGGTCTTGATCACCTCGGCCACGGTCGTCGTCTACGGCCAGGCCATCTGGAACCCGGTCGACCTGACCGCGAAGTTCAGCAATCCGGTCGTGGTCATCTTCGCCCTCTTCACCCTGGCGGTTGCCACTCTGTCGGTCAACGTGGCGGCCAACATCGTGAGCCCGTCCTACGACTTCTCCAACGCCTGGCCCAAACTGATCAGCTTCCGCACCGGCGGGCTGATCACGGGGGTGCTCGGCATCCTGATCCAGCCCTGGAACCTGCTGTCCAACGAGAAGGTGTACATCTTCACCTGGCTCGGGTTTTACGGCGGCGCGCTGGGCGCTATCGCCGGCGTGCTGATCGCCGACTACTGGATCATGCGCCACACCAACCTCAAGTTGGCGGACCTCTATCGCACCAACGGCATTTACCGCTATGCGGCCGGCTGGAACTGGCGCGGCCTGGTCAGCCTGGCGGTGGGCGGCGTGCTGGCCGTCGGCGGCGCCTACTCGGCGCCGGGCAGCGGTCCGTTCCCGGCGAACGGGATCCTGTCTCCGCTGTATAACTTCCCGCTGATCCACCTCTACGACTACAGCTGGGTCGTCGGCCTGGTGAGCGCGTTCGTCTGCTACTACTTGCTGGCCCGGTTGGTTCCGGCCCGGCAGGAAACACCCCAGGCCGTCCCGGTCCGGGCGTGACTCGACGACGAGACTGATGCAGGCAGGGCCGGGTGATCCGGCCCTGTCTGATTCTTAGGAGACACGTTGATGGCCAGGTTGAGTTTCGGCGTCTGCTTCGCCCCGGACCCACCGCCCTCGCGCTGGGTCGGTCTCACGCAGCTGGCTGAGGAGCAGGGCTTCGACTACGCCTGGCTCTTCGATTCCCACGTCCTCTGGCAGGAGGTCTATCCGCTGTTCACGCTGATGGCGGTCAACACGAAGCGGATCAAGATCGGGCCCTGCGTCACCAACCCGGGCACCCGCGATCCTACCGTCACGGCCAGCGCGCTGGCGACCCTGAATGAAATCTCGAACGGCCGGATGGTGATGGGCATCGGACGGGGCGACAGCGCCCGGCGGGTGCTGGGCCAGCATCCGGTGACGGTGGAGGAGATGGAGGCGTCCTGCCGCCTGATCCGCGACCTGGCCGCCGGCCGCGAGGTGAGTTACGACGGCGAGAAGATCCGGCTGAAATGGGCCGAGGGGCACCTCCCCGTCTACGTTGCGGGCTATGGCCCCAAAGCCTTGCGCGCCGCCGGCCGGGTGGCCGACGGCGTGATTCTCCAGCTGGCCGACCCGGCGATTATCAAATGGTGTCTTCGCTGGGTGCGGGAAGGCGCCGAGGAAGCCGGCCGGCGGTTCGAGGACATCCAGATCCAGGCGGCCGCCCCGTCATTCGTCAGCGACGACCTGGCCGCGGCCAGGGAGCAAGTCCGGTGGTTCCCGGCGCTGGTCTCCAACCACGTGGTAGATCTTTTAAAACGTTATGACCCTGGTGACCTGCCCCGCGAACTCACGGATTACATCAAGGCGCGCGATCACTACGACTACCAGGAGCACGCCCAGCGGGGTGCGAAGCATACGGAGTTCGTCCCGGACGAGGTCATCGATCGGTTCTGCATCATTGGCTCAACCAAACGCTGTCGCGAGCGGCTGGAGGAGCTGGCCGCTATTGGCGTGCACCAGTTCAACATCTACCTGATGGTGGAGAAGCCCGAGAATGTGATCCGGGCCTACGGCAAGGACGTCATTCCGGCGTTTAACTAGACAGGAGGAAGAGGTGGCGACTATTCGAGCGGCGTTGATCCAGGCTCACGCCAACATGCCCAAAGAACAGGCGATCAAACGGCATGAGGAGCTGATCGCCAAGGCGGCCTCCGAGGGGGCCAAGATCACCTGCCTGCAGGAGATCTTCTTCGGTCCCTACTTCTGCGCCGAGCAGGACCCGAAATGGTACGCGACCGCCGAGCCGGACAACGGGCCCACCGTCCGTCGCATGCAGGAGCTCGCCAAGAAGCACCAGATGGTGCTGATCGTGCCCTTCTACGAGGAAGCCCAGACCGGCGTCTACTACAACACCGCGGTCATCATCGAGAACGACGGCCGAGTGCTGGGCAAGTACCGCAAGACCCACATCCCCCACGTGGGGCCGTGCTTCTGGGAGAAGTTCTACTTCAAGCCCGGCAATCTCGGCTACCCGGTGTGGGACACCTCGGTCGGTCGGGTCGGGATCATGATCTGTTATGACCGCCACTTTCCGGAGCCGGCCCGGGCGCTGGGGCTGAAGGGGGCCGAGCTGGTCTTCAACCCGTCCGCCACCATCAAGTCACTGTCCCGGTACCTGTGGGAGCTCGAGCAACCAGCCCATGCCGTGGCCAACGGCTACTGGATCGGCGCCATCAACCGAGTGGGCGTGGAGACGCCGCTCAACGAGGGGCAGTTTTACGGCTCCAGCTATTTCTGCGACCCGCGTGGCCGGATCGTGGCCAGAGCTTCTGAAACTGAGGACGAAGTCTTGGTCGCCGACCTCGACCTGGACATGAACCGCGAGGTGCGCAACACCTGGCAATTCCTGCGCGACCGGCGGCCCGAAACCTATGACGAGCTGGTGGGGGTGCTGCCATGAAGACCCTGATCGTCAACGGCACAGTCGTCACCGCGAACGATGAGCTGCAGGCCGATGTGCTGGTGGATGGCGAGCGCGTGGTGGCCATCGGGCTCGGCCTGCCGCGCCAGGCCGACCGGGTGATCGACGCAACGGGCCGCTACGTCATGCCCGGGGCGGTCGACGTCCACACCCACATGGAGCTGCCCTTCGGCGGGACCTTCGCCTCGGATGACTTCGCCACCGGCACCGCCGCCGCGGCCTGGGGCGGTACCACCACCATCGTCGATTTCGCCGTGCAGAGCTTCGGCCAGAGCCTGCACGCCGGGCTCGAGCAGTGGCACAAGAAAGCCGAGGGCAAGGCGCACATCGACTACGGCTTCCACATGATCGTGCGCGAGATCAACGATTCGATCCTGCAGGAGATGGACCAGCTGGTGAACGAGGGCGTGCCCTCCTTCAAGCTGTTCATGGCCTACCCCGGCGTCTTCATGCTGGACGACGGCGCCATTTTCAAGGCCATGAGCCGGACCGCCGACAACGGCGGGCTGGTCATGATGCACGCCGAGAACGGTGGCGCCATCGACGTCCTGGTGCAGCGATTCCTCGCCGAAGGCAAGCGCGATCCGATCAACCACGGCCTGACTCGGCCGGCCTCCATGGAAGGGGAAGCCACCCACCGCGCCATCGCCCTGGCCGAGCTGGCGGGTGTCGCCGTGTACATCGTGCACCTGAGCTCGAAGGACGCTCTGGACGCCGTGCGCGCCGCCCGCGACCAGGGTGCGCCGGCCTTCGCCGAGACCTGTCCGCAGTACCTCTATCTGAGCCTGGATGACCTGGCCCGCCCGGGCTTCGAAGGCGCCAAGTACGTGTGCTCGCCGCCGTTGCGGCCGCAGCGGCACCAGGAAGACCTCTGGACGGGCCTGGTGCAGAACGACCTGCAGCTGGTGGCGACGGATCACTGTCCCTTTGACTACAAGGACCAGAAGGTCCTGGGCAAGGGCGACTTTTCCAAGATCCCCAACGGGCTCCCCGGCGTGGAGGATCGGTTCAGCCTCATCTTTCACGGCGGGGTGAACTCGGGCCGCATCTCGCCCAGCCGCTTCGTCGAGCTGGTGGCGACCGCGCCCGCGAAGATGTTCGGTCTCTACCCGCGGAAGGGCACCATCGCCCCTGGCTCCGATGCCGACCTCGTCATTTTCAACCCGAACGTGGAGCGGACCCTGTCGGCTCGCACTCACCACATGCGGGTGGACTACAGTTGCTACGAGGGCATGACGCTGCGCGGGCTGCCGGAGGTCGTGATGCAACGAGGAAACATCCTGGTCGAGAAAGGCGTCTTTTTGGGCAGGAAGGGGAGCGGGCAGTTCCTCAAGCGAAGCCGGTTCCATGTGCCCGCGGGTGAGCCTGCCCGGGCGGAAGCCGCCGTATGATCGCCACCAAGACGGTTGCCAGCTTCATCGGCGGCCGCTTCCAGGAGGCTCCCCGGGAAAAGGTCGACGAGATCCCCAACCCGGCCACCGGCGAGGCCGTCGCCAGTCTTCCCTACTCCAGCAAGGACCAGCTCAACCAGGCGGTCGCGGCGGCCAAGAAGGCCTTCCCTGGTTGGAGCGAGACGCCGGTCCCGGATCGGGCCCAGGTCATGTTCCGGTTCAAGGCGCTATTTGACAAGCACATCGAGGAACTGTCCGCCCTGGTCACCACCGAGAACGGCAAGACGCTGGAAGAGTCCCGGGGTGAGGTCAAGCGGGCCATCGAGGTCATCGATTTTGCCTGCGGCGCCCCCACGCTGATGATGGGCCACAACCTGGACCAGATCGCCAAAGGAATTGACGAGGAACTGGTGCGCTTCCCGGTGGGCGTGGTCGCTGGGATCACGCCGTTCAATTTCCCCAACATGGTCCCCCTGTGGATGATCCCGGTGGCGATCGTGCTCGGCAATACGTTCGTGCTGAAGCCGTCGCCGCTGACGCCGCTCTCGGCCATGCGCATCGCCGAGCTCCTGGTGGAAGCCGGCCTGCCCGACGGCGTGTTCAACGTCGTTCACGGCGCGAAGGATGCGGTCGACACCCTGCTCACGCATCCCGACGTGGCAGGCGTCTCGTTCGTGGGCTCGGCCCAGGTGGCGGCCTATATCTACGCCACCGCAGCCGCCAACGGCAAGCGGGTGCAGGCGCTGGGCGGGGCCAAGAACCACATCCTGGTGATGGACGATGCCGACCTCGAGCTGTCGGCGCCGCACGTCATCTCCTCGGCCTTTGGCAATGCCGGCCAGCGCTGCCTGGCCGGGTCGGTCGCCGTGGGCGTGGGCAAGATCGGCGACGCCCTGGTCACCGAGCTGGCCCGCGAGGCCCGGGAGGTGAAGGTCGGCCCCGGGACGGATCCGAAAACCTACATGGGCCCGGTCATCCGCCGGGAGCGCAAGCAGCGGCTGATCGAATATATCGACGAAGCCGAACAGCAGGGAGCCAAGCTGGTGACCGATGGCCGCCAGGGGGCCCCCTCGGAGGGCTTCTTCCTGCGGCCGACCATCTTCGACCGGGTCACCCCCGCGATGCGGATCTGGAAAGACGAGCTGTTCGGACCGGTGCTGTCGGTGATGCGGGCGTCCGACATCGATGAGGCCCTCAAGCTGCTGAACGCGAGCAGCTACGGGAACATGGCCTCCATCTTCACGACGTCCGGCAAGAATGCCCGCGAATTCAAACGCCGGGCCCAGGCCGGCATGCTGGGGGTGAACATCGGGGTGGCCGCCCCCATGGCGTTCTTCCCGTTCACGGGCTGGAAGAATTCGTTCTTCGGCGACCTGCACGCCACGGGCCAGGACAGCGTCCGGTTCTACACCCGGCACAAGGTCGTCACCACGCGCTGGCTGTGACCATCGCGGCCGCTCCCCACGTGCTGAGCGCCGAGGAGATCGTCAGCCTTTGCAAGCAGTACACGCTCTACGACTGGATGGCCCAGTCCGCGGCCGATCCGCTGCCGGTCGATCATGCGAAGGGCGTGTACTTCTGGACGACCGACGGCAAGCGGTACATCGACTTCAACAGCCAGCTGATGAGCGTCAACGCCGGCCACGGCGATCGCCGGATCATCGAGGCCATCAAGCGGCAGGCCGAGAAGCTGGCCTACGTCAACCCCTTCCTGGCCCATGAGCCGCGAGCGTTGCTGGGCCAGAAGCTGGCCGAACTGCTCCCCGGCGACATCGACAAGGTCTTTTTCACGCTGGGGGGCGCGGACGCCAACGAAAACGCCGTGAAGCTGGCGCGCGCCGTGACCGGACGGTACAAGGTCATGTCCCGCTATCGCTCGTACCACGGGTCGACCGGGGTCGCCATGGCGATGACCGGCGATCCCCGCCGCTGGGCGAATGACCTGGGAACGTCCGGCGTGGTCCGGGTGCTCGACCCCTACCACGGGCCGCAGCGGGAGGTCGACTCGGCCGAAAAGGCACTCGACTACCTCGAGGAAACCATCCAGCTGGAGGGGCCGCACACGATCGCCGCCTTCTTCCTGGAGACCGTGACTGGCACTAATGGCGTTCTCATCCCACCCGACGGCTACCTGCAGGGAGTGCGAGAGCTCTGCGACCGGTACGGCATCCTGATGGTCTGCGACGAGATCATGTCCGGCTTTGGCCGGACGGGCGCCTGGTTTGCGGTCGATCACTGGAAGGTGGTGCCCGACATCATCACCATGGCCAAGGGCCTGACCAGCAGCTACGTGCCCCTGGGGGCGGTGGGCATGCGGCCGCGGGTCGCTGAGCACTTCGAAAAGAACGTCTTCTACGGCGGGCTGACCTACAACAGCCATCCGCTGGCTTGCGCCGCGGCGCTGGGCACCATCCAGGCCTATGAGGAAGACGACATGATCGGCAACGCCCGGCGGATGGGTGAGGTCATGCGCGCCCATCACCAGGAGTTGGCCGACAAGCATCCCTCTGTCGGGCTGACCCGGTCGATCGGCCTGTTCGGCATCCTGGAGCTGGTCCGGGACCGCCGGACCATGGAGCCGCTGGCCCCCTTCAACGGGACGTCCGATGAGATGAAGGCCATCGCCAAGTATTTCCGGGAGCACGGTCTCTATACTTTCTTGCGCTGGCACAGCATCATGACCAAC
>Ga0209802_1001320_pt1 | contig 18462 bp, 18 predicted proteins | sample GraSoiAngelo_129_FD_185886 | JGI IMG/M metagenome (GOLD analysis project Ga0209802, IMG submission 185886) | Grasslands soil microbial communities from the Angelo Coastal Reserve, California, USA - 14_0927_12_40cm (SPAdes) (version 2) | ecosystem: Environmental > Terrestrial > Soil > Grasslands ... | reverse complement strand
GGTCACCGCAGGCATCCACGCGGCCGAGTACCCGGGAATTGCCAGCGCCACGCGCCTGGCGCGCGACGTAGATCCGGCGGCGCTGCGCGGGACGCTCATCGTCGTGTCGCCGGTGAACAGCCCGGGATTTTACGAGCGCAGCATGTACACGAATCCGGTCGATGGGAAGAACATCAACCGCACCTTCCCGGGTGATCTGGCCGGCTCGGCGGCGCAGCGGGTTACACACTTCCTGACCACAGAGCTGATCACCGGGGCGGACGCGTATGTCGACCTGCACGGCGGGGACCTCATTGAAGCCCTGGTGCCGTTTGCCATTTACCAGCAGACCGGCCGGGCCGACGTCGACGGCCGCGCCCAGGAGCTGGCCGATGCCTACGGACTGGAGTATGTGCTCGCGGCTCCCGCCGACGCGCTGCGCGGCACCTCCTACTCTGCCGCCGCGAGGCTCGGCGTCCCGTCCATCATCGCCGAGGTCGGCCAGCAGGGCATCTACGATCAGGATTCTGTGGAGCGGCACCTGGCCGGACTACGCAACGTGCTGGTGCACCTGCGCATGCTCGAGGGACGGCCGTCGCCAGTCACCAGGCCGCAGCGGCTGTCGCGTTTTGCGTGGATGTATGCGGACGCGACGGCCACCTATCACCCCGTCGTGGCAGCCGGCCAGGTGGTCACGGAAGGCCAATCCATCGGCGCGCTGCGCGATATCTTCGGCGAGACGGTGCAGGAGCTGCGCGCGCCCGCCGGTGGGCTGGTGCTCTTTCTGGTAACCGCGCTGGCAGTCAAGAAGGGTGATCCGCTCATCGGCATCGGCGTTCCATAACCGTGAAACAACTGCGCGTAAAGGTGACGAACGCGGTCGGACTGCACGCCCGGCCGGCGGCGGTGTTCGTCGGTGAGGCCGGCCGGTTTGCCTCGCAGATCCGGGTGCGCAACGCGACCCGCAACACCCCCTGGGTGGACGCCAAAAGCATCCTCAGCGTGTTGACGCTGGGCGTCGAGCCGCAGCACGAGATTGAAATCATGGCCGACGGGCCCGACGACACGCGGGCAGCGGAAGCCCTGCAGCAGCTAATCGCCAGCGATTTCGCGGGAAAGATCTAGACCGCTGGTCATTGCGAGGGCCGAAGGCCCGAAGCAATCTCATGAGATCGCTTCGCTCTGCTCGCAATGACAGATTTGGCAGGATTATGGGCGGCCGGTGCGAATCGGGCATGGTGGAACGCGATCTGCACGTGGATGCACGCGCTGACGACGCACCCTGGATCCGCGAGGTGACCTCCACGTCGGCATCCACTGAACAAGCCCGGCCCCGTCTCTCGGCCCTGCTCCCCATCGCCGCGATTCGACTCCGCATCCCCGCTATGGACTGGCGCGCCGCCGTGCGGGCGTCCGGGGAGGCCCTGGTGGCCGCCGGCATCACCACCCCAGCGTACACCGACCAGATGATCGCCACCGTCGAGCAGCTGGGGCCCTACATCGTGATCGCCCCCGGCATCGCGCTCGCGCACGCGCGCCCGTCGGAGGCGGTCCTGCGGCCGGGACTGTCGTGGGTAACGCTGGCCCAGCCGGTCCGGTTCGGCCACAAGGACAACGACCCCGTGACGCTCATCGTAGGGCTCGCCGCGCCCGACAGTTCGTCGCACGTGCAGGGGCTGGCCACGCTGGCCGAACTACTGGAAGATCCCACCCGCCGCGCAGCGCTGATGGCCGCCAACACGCCGCGGGATGTGCTGGGGGTGATTACTGAGTATGAGCGGCGGGACGTCCGCGGTGTCGGGCGTGGGTGAGAGGGGTCGCCACGCCTGTCATCGCGAGCCCCGAAGGGGCGTGGCGATCTCCTGGCAGGGAGATTGCTTCGGCGCTGCGCGCCTCGCAATGACAGGCACATGAAGATTCTCGCCGTGTGTGGGATGGGACTCGGCAGCGGACTGTTGCTGCGCATGCAGGCGGAGAAAGCGTTGCGGCAGCTGGGGATCGACGCGGATCTGGAGGTTGCCGACATCGGGTCGGCCCGGGCCATGGCCCAGACCGCCGACCTCATCCTCACCTCCAACGAACTGGCCGAACAGCTGGGCAAGGTAAAGCCACGGGTGGTGACGATCTCGAACTTCGTCGATCTCAAAGAAATGGTAGAGAAACTGCGGGCCGCGCTGGTCAAGACGTAAGGTGGGAGGTGTACACAATGGATGCCTTACTTGCAATCGTCAAATTCCTCGTCGATGAAATCTTCAGCAAACCGTTCTACCTGGTCGGCCTCATGACGGCCGTCGGCCTCATCGCGCTGCGCCGTCCCACCAGCCAGGTGATCGGCGGGACCGTCAAAGCAACGATGGGGTTCCTGATCCTTGTCGCCGGCGCCGGCACCGTCGTCAACGCTCTCGAACCGTTGGGCAAACTCATCCTCGGGGCCACCGGGGCGAGCGGGGTGGTGCCCACCAACGAGGCCATCGTGGCACTGGCACAGTCCAAGTACGGCGCGCTGACCGCATGGTTGATGTTCCTGGGATTCCTGGCCAGCTTGATCATCGCGCGCGCCACGAACCTGCACTACGTCTTCCTCACCGGCCACCACATCTTCTACATGGCCACGATGCTGGCCGTGATCCTGGTGACGGTCGGCATGGCCGGAGCGGGCGCGGCGATTGTCGGCGCGATCTTGCTGGGCACGATCATGGTGATCATGCCGGCCTTCGCGCACCCGTGGATGAAAGCCGTGACGGGCGGCGAGAAGGTGGCGATGGGCCACTTCGGCTCATTGGGCTACATCGCGGGCGGGCTCGCCGGGCAGATCGTCGCCCGCGTCGCAGGTAAAAAGGGGAAGAGCAGTGAGGAGATCGAGTTCCCGGCCGGTCTGCGCTTCCTGCGTGAGCCGATGGTGGGGACCGCGGTGGCGATGCTCGTCATCTATGTCGTCTTCGCCGTCTGGTACGCGGGGCGCGGCGATGTGGGGCTCGCCCGCGCGGCCGAGGCCGTCGGCATGAACGCCACCTGGGGAAGCTACTTGATGGCCCAACTGCTCAACGCGCTAAACTTCGGTGTCGGCGTAGCGGTCATTCTGCTTGGCGTTCGCACGATCATCGGCGAGATCGTCCCGGCGTTTGCGGGTATCGCCGAGCGCGTCGTCCCCGGCGCACTGCCGGCACTGGACTGCCCCGTCTCCTTCCCCTACGCACCCAACGCCGTGCTGATCGGCTTCCTCACCAGCGTCCTGGGCGGACTGATCAGCCTCCTGCTGATCGCCTGGGGGTTGGGTAAGGCCTGGGTGCTGACGCTGATCCTGCCCGGCATGGTGCCGCACTTCTTCACCGGTGGCACCGCCGGCGTCTTCGGCAACGCCACCGGCGGCCGCTGGGGCGCGGCCTGGGGCGGCTTCGTGAACGGGATTCTGATCACGTTCCTGCCGGCCTTCTTACTCAAGGTGCTGGGTGCTTTGGGTTTCGCCAATACCACGTTCGGCGACGCCGACTTCGGCTGGTACGGCATCGTGATCGGGAATATTGCCCAATCCAAAGGCACGACCGGAATCGTCGGCATGCTGGTGGCGGCCGTGGTCCTGATCTGGTTCGCGAGCTGGTTCCAGAGGAAGTATGTAGAGAAGGGCTGGGTGCCTGGAAAGGCTGCGGCCAGGGCAGCCAAGAAGTAAGCACAGACGGCAGTTCCACGGCGGCGCCGGTGGCGATCTGCTGCCGGCGCCGTCATCTCTGCGGTCGCTCAATGTCCTCGTCTCGAGAGACCCGCTCCCGCACCCTCACCGGTATCGCCGCGGCGCCCGGACTGGCCGCCGGCCCGGCCGCGGTATGGCGCGACCAGACCGTGACGGTTCCACGGAACTCCGGCAGGCAGCCGGCGACAGAGACCGCCCGCCTGACCGCGGCGCGAGCGGCGGCGCGCGACGAGATTCGCAGGTTACGCGCTAAGGTGGCGGCCGAAGCGGGGCAGGCGGAAGCTGCCATCTTCGACGCGCACGAGATGTTCCTCGACGACACGGCCTTGTTGCAGCACGCGCAACAGGCGATCGAGACCGGTGTGAACGCGGAGGCGGCGTGGGCGGACGCCATCGAATTCTTCGCCGCGCAGCTCGAGCAACTTCCCGACCCCACACTGCGGGCCCGCGCGGCCGATGTGCGCGACGTGGGCGGCCGGGTGCTGGACCACCTGCTGGGCCGCCGGACTGCAGGGGTGCAGCTGGATGTGCCATCGATCGTCGTGGCGCGTGATCTGGCGCCGTCGCAGATCGCCTCGTTCCCCGTGGCGCGGGTGCTGGCGTTTTGCACGGCCGAGGGCGGGCCCACATCGCACACGGCAATCCTGGCCAAGGCATGGGGCAAGCCGGCCGTGGTCGGATTAGGAAAAGCGGTGCTGGAGCTTTCTGACGGTACCCTGGTGCAGGTCGACGGCACCCGCGGCGAGGTGGTCGTCGACCCCGATGAACAGACCGCCCGTGCGTTCTCACAACGCCGCGCGCTGGTCGAACGGCAGGCGGTGAGCGAACGCAGCGCCGCCGCTGATCCTGCGACGACGCGTGACCACCGCCGCATGGAGGTCGTGGCGAACATCGGGGCGGTGGAAGAGGCGGCCGTCGCCTTGGAGTACGGTGCTGAGGGGGTCGGGCTGCTGCGTACCGAGTTCCTCTATCTCAATCGACGCACGGCGCCAACCGAAGAGGATCACCTCGCGGTGTACACAGCCATCTTGCGCGCAATGGGATCGCGGCCGGTCGTCGCGCGCACGATGGACATCGGTGGCGACAAACCGGTCCCCTATCTCGACCTCCCCAAGGAAGCGAACCCGTTCCTGGGCTGGCGGGCGATCCGGATTAGCCTGCAACGCCCGGAACTCCTTGCCGTGCAGCTGCGGGCGCTGCTGCGGGCGAGCCCGGGCCACGATCTGCGGATCATGTTCCCGATGATTGCCTCACCCGAAGAGCTGCGCGCGGCCAAGGCGGAACTGGAGCGCGCCAGGCGGGACGTCGCGTCGGCGGGCCACCCGGTCGCGATATCGCTGCAGGTCGGCATGATGGTCGAAGTGCCGTCGGCGGCCGTGCTGGCCGACCAGTTTGCGCGCGAGGCGGATTTCTTTTCCATCGGGACGAATGACCTGACCCAGTACACGCTGGCCGCGGATCGCACCAACGAGCGCGTCGCCTACCTGAGTGATGCGTGCCATCCGGCGGTGCTGCGCCAGATCAGATCAGTGGTGCAGGCCGCGCACGCCGCGGGGCGGTGGGTCGGGGTCTGCGGAGAGCTGGCGGGTGACCCCGACGCAGTTCCTTTGTTGCTTGGCCTGGACCTCGACGAACTCAGCATGGCTCCGGTGGCTATCCCAGCGGCCAAAGCGATCATCCGGCGGTGGTCGTGGGGTGATGCTCAACAGCTCGCCGCCAGGGCCCTGGACGTGGACTCCGCCATGGCGGTGCGGAATCTCGTACGCGCCAGCCCACCCGCTTAGACGGAGCCGGAGGAGTAGAGCCACGCATGCCTGCCAACTTGTGGGACGATGCTGCGGCGACGCGACAACCGGCCCTCGACGGCCTCGTCTATCGCTCGACCCTGCTGGCCAGGGATCGCAGCGTGGTGAACATCTACGGCGGGAACACCAGCGCCAAGCTGACGGGCGCCGATCATGTCGGGCGGTCTGTCGATCTCCTCTGGGTCAAAGGCTCCGGCGGGGACATGGCGGCGATCACGGAAGCCGGGTTTGCGGGCTTGCGGCTGGCGGAGATTCTGCCGCTATTGGACCGCACGGCGATGACCGATGAGGAGATGGTTGAGTATCTCACGCGCTGCGCCGCCTTCCCCAACCGCCCACGCCAATCAATCGAGACGCTTCTGCACGCCTTCTTGCCGGCCAGACATGTCGACCACACCCACCCCGACGCGGTAATCAGCCTGGCCTGCGCGCGCGATGGCCAGGAACTCTGCCGACGGTTGTGGGGACCGCGCGCCGTGTGGGTGGACTACACGCGTCCGGGGTTCACACTCAGTCTGTGGGTCAGCCGCGGCGTACGGGCCGCTCCCAAAGCGGACCTCGTGGTCATGGGGAAGCACGGTCTGATCACCTGGGGGCAAAGCAGCCGCGAGTGCTATGAGCGCACGGTCCGCGCCATTACGGAAGCCGAGGAGTTCATCGCTGGCCACACGCGGGGCCGGAAGGTATTCGCCGGCACGGCGGTGCCGGGGCTGCCGCCGGCGAAACGGCGCGAGATCCTTACCCACATGTTGCCGGTGCTGCGCGGAACAATCAGCAGGCAGCGGCCCGCCGTGCTCCAGATCGACGAAAGCGAACCGGTTCTGGCGTTCGCCGGAAGCGAAGGCGCCGCCGCGCTCTCCCAGATCGGCGCGGCGTGCCCGGATCATCTGGTGCATACGAAGCGGGTGCCGCTGTTCGTCACCTGGACGCCCGATGAAGGGGTCGAAGCCTTACAGGCACGCCTTCCATCGGCCGTCGACGCGTATGCGACGGCGTACGCCAGGTACTTTGAGGAGTGCCGGAAGCCCAGCGATCAGATGCGCGATCCCTACCCGCGTGTCATCCTGATCCCAGGACTGGGCATGGTCACCGCCGGCGACGACGCACAGGGAGCCGCCGTAAGCCGGCAGCTCTATCACCGCGCCATCGCCGTGATGGAAGGTAGCCAGCGCGTCGGCGAGTTCACCAGCCTGACGCCTCAGGAAGCGTACGACATCGAGTACTGGCCGCTGGAGTTATACAAGCTCACCCTGCGGCCGGCGCCGGGAGAACTCGCCGGGCGGGTGGCGGTGGTGACCGGCGGCGCCAGCGGGATCGGCCGCGCCACGGCGAGGCGGCTGGCCCGCGACGGCGCACATGTCGCCATCTTCGACATCAACGACGCGGGCGCGAAGGCTCTGGCCGATGAACTCACCGAGCGCCATGGCACGGGCCGTGGCCTGGCTGTGCGCTGCGACGTCACCGACGAGGGCGCGGTCGCCGAATCCTTCCGCACCGTCGTGCTGGCCTACGGCGGGGTCGATGTGGTCGTCAGTAACGCCGGGATCGCCCTCAGTGCGCCGATTGACGAGACGACGCTGCGTGACTGGAACCGCACCATGGAGGTGCTGTCCACCGGGTACTTCTTGATCAGCAGGGAAGCGTTCCGCCTGTGGAAAGAGCAGCGCATGGGCGGCAGCCTGATCTTCGTCGCCAGCAAGAACAGCGTCGTGGCCAGCCGCAACGCCGCGGCCTACAACACGGCGAAGGCGGCTGAGCTGCACCTGGCGCGGTCGCTGGCTGAAGAGGGAGGGCCGATCGGGGTACGCGTGAACTCGGTGCTACCCGACGCCGTCCTCCAGGACAGCGGCATCTGGGATGCGGGCTGGCGCCAGGCCCGGGCGGCTGCGTACGGCATCAAGCCGGAAGAACTCGACGAGTATTACCGACAGCGCACCGTGCTGAAGGTCAACGTCCTTCCCGAGCACGTCGCCGAGGCCATCAGCTTCCTGGCCGGACCGCGCGCCAGCCGCACGACCGGCGCGGCCCTGACGGTCGACGGCGGCGTGACGTCCGCGTACCTGCGATGACTCGGTCATTGCGAGGCCCCGCAGGGGCCGAAGCAATCTCGCTTGCCAGGGGATCGCCACGCCCCTTCGGGGCTCGCGATGACGGAATTACGTTACTGGCCGTCCGGCAATTCGGTGGGATGCGTCAGCACGGTGAGCCGGCGGCTGTCTCGAACCAGTTCCAGCATCAACGGCTCGCCGATGGGATGGCGTCCCAGTGTTCGCTGCAGGTCATCCACAGACACGACGGGCACGTCACCAACTTTGGTGATCAGGTCTCCGGGCTGGATTCCCACATGGGAGGCGGCCGTATCCGGCTGCACCTCCATGACCCGCACTGCGGTTGAGGCGGGCAGCGCATACTCCAGGACCTCACGGCGCCCCATCTGGATGGTCTGACCGGAGACGCCGAGATACGCCCGGCGCACGCGTCCTTCGCGGATGAGCTGACCCGCCACCCACTTGGCCGTGTTCGAGGGAATGGCAAAACAGATCCCCTGCGATCCCATGATCACCGCCGTGTTGACACCGACCACCTGGCCCCGGAAATCCACCAGCGGGCCACCTGAGTTCCCGGGATTCAAAGCGGCGTCGGTCTGAATAATGTTCTCGATCAACCGCCCGGTCTGCGCGCGTAGCGTCCGGCCCAGCGCGCTGACCACGCCCGTGGTCACGGTGGCCTGGAATCCAAGCGGATTCCCGATGGCGATCACCAGCTGGCCCACCCGGAGTGCGGACGAATCACCCAGCTCGGCGTTGGGGAGGCCGGTCTCCTGCACCCGCACAACGGCCAGATCGCTGTGCGGATCGTCCCCGACCGGAGCGGCCACCAGTTCCCGGCCGTCCTGGAGCCGGATCTCGATCCGGTCGGCCGGGCTCACCACATGGCTGTTGGTCAGGATGTACCCGTCGGGCGTGATGATGACGCCGCTGCCGGCGCCATGCATCTCCGGCACCCCGCGGCGCCGCCAGGGCTCCGGGGCCCGCCTGGCCATGCCCACGCTGACGACGGCCGCACCAACGGTCTCAACCGCCTTGATGACGGCCTGGGAGTAGGGGTCCAGTGCCTCTACCTCAGGGTTCGCCTGGGGAAACGCGCGTTGATCGGTGTGAATCACAACCTCACCTCCGCTGTCTTGAGCCGTGTAACGCCCCCCGGTCCCCAGGGTATTCCTAGGCCCAGGACGCCGGGTGGGCGACCCCGGGCACCTCGAACTCTGTCGAGGATGGTTAGACTGGCCTGATGCCAGTGTGACATTTGGCACTTTTCTCCCACCCCTCGCCGAGGCATACTGGTGCCTGTATTTCCGGCGATGTGGAAGGAGACCGCATGCGGCTGAAAGAGTGGGGCGCGTTCTGGCTGCTGGGGTGCATCTGGGGCTCGTCGTTCCTGTGGATCAAGATCGCCGTCGGCGAGATCGGCCCTGCGACTCTGGCCGCGATCCGGCTCTTCGTTGGCCTGATAGGGCTACTGCTGGTGACGCGGCTGCAGCGTCAGGCATTCCCGCGCACCGCTGCATACCTGCCAGCGTACCTGTTCATGGGGGCTTTCAACACGGCGATCCCGTTCATCTTGATTCCCTGGGGGGAAACACGCATCGACTCCGGGCTGGCGGCGATCTTGAACGCCACGGTCCCGCTGTTCACGATTGTGATCGCGCATTTCTGGCTCTCCGACGAGCGCTTTACGCCGACGCGCCTGGCGGGCCTGCTGATCGGGTTTGCCGGCGTGGTGCTGTTGATGAGCCGTGACCTTGGCGCAGGGGCGATCGCACGCGGCATCTGGGGTCAGGTGGCCGTGCTGGCGGCTTCGCTCAGCTACGCGGTCGCCGCGACGTTCTCGCGGCGCCACCTGCGCGGCCATCCTCCTTTGCTGCAGGCCACGATGGTCGTGCTCTTCGCCGACCTCTTCGCCTGGCTGACCGTGTTCGCGGGGGAGCGCCCGGTGCGGCTGCCGGCCCTGCCCGTGACCTGGTTCGCGCTCATCTGGCTCGGTGTGCTCGGCTCATGCACCGCGTACCTGCTCTACTTCTACCTGATCAATGCGTGGGGGCCCACGCGGGCCTCGCTGGTCACCTATGTGTTCCCCGTGATCGGTCTGCTGCTCGGTCTCATCTTTCTGAACGAGCACGCCGACTGGCGACTGCTGGCCGGCTCAGGGCTGGTGGTGGCGGGGATCGCGGTGGTCAACCTCCGCCAAATGATAGGAAATGCGCGACCCTAGCCCTCGCGCGGAGTTTGCGGCCGGCGCCAAGGCCGAAGTCCCGGTGCTGTTTGGCGTGCTACCCTTCGGGCTCATCTACGGCGCGCTGGCACTGCAGGCGGGGATTCCACCCGGGGCCGCGCTGGCGATGTCGTCCGTTGTGCTGGCGGGCTCGGCGCAGTTCGTCGGCACGCAGTTGTTTGCCGCAGGCGCGCCTGGCGCCCTCATCATCCTGACCACGTTCATCGTGAATCTGCGGCACATGCTGTACAGCGCGTCCGTGGCGCCGTACCTCAGCCGGCTGGGCCTGCGGTGGAAGATGCTGCTGGCGTATCTGCTCACGGATGAAGCCTACGCCATGACGATCACACACTATCAACAGACGGGAACCCCCACACCGGCTCTGCCGGCTCGGGGCGGAGCGCGAGAAGATCAGAGGCATTGGTTTTTCCTGGGCGCCGGGGCGACGTTGTGGACAACGTGGCAGGTCAGCACGGCGATCGGCCTCTACGTGGGCGCGAGGATCCCGGCGTCGTGGAATCTTGAGTTTGCGCTACCCTTGACGTTCGTGGCGCTGGTCGTGCCGGCGGTCACGGATCGGGCCACCGCGGCCGCCGCGGTCGCAGCCGGGATCGTCGCCGTCCTGGCGCACGGCCTCGCGCTGCGGCTGGGACTCATCCTGGCGGCGGTGACGGGGATTGGCGTGGGGATCCTGACCGAGTGGCGCACCCGATAGTGCGGTACTGGCTGGTCATTCTGGGGATGGGGCTGGTGACCTATGCCCTGCGCCTCTCCGCGATCCCGCTGTACGGCCGCGGGGACGTCCCGCCGGCGGTCCGGCGTGCGCTTAGGTTCGTCCCGCCGGCCGTGCTGACCGCCCTCGCCGCCCCCGCAATACTCCGCCCTGCGGGCGGAGTTGATCTCTCGCTAACCAACCTCCACCTCGTGGCTGGATCGGTCGCCGCGCTCGTGGCGTGGAAAACCAGGAGCGCCCTGCTGACGATCGCGGCGGGGATGGCGATGCTCTGGGCACTCGCGGCGGCGGCGCGCTGACTGACCACTCTGAGTCATTTAGAGATGCCCGGCATGAGCTTTTCAAAGGGGTCAGACCCCGAAGAAAGACGCCGATGAGCAGCGCCCTCCAATGAAACAGCCCGGGGATGTATCCCCGGGCTGTTTCTCGTGCAGCGGCGGAACGTCGAGAACGTTCAGGCGGCGCGGCGCTGCGAGCGGCTGCCCTCTCGCGAGCCGACTGCCCACTTGATGAACGCCGGACCCGACTCCACCCGCATGACCCACGCGGTCCAGGCAAACCAGACCGCGGCCCCCGCAAGGCCGACTCCATCCAGGAAGGCGGGGGAGACGAATGTGGCCAGGATGAGGACGGCGCCTGCGATCAGCCCCACGATACCGGGGCTCCTGTAGTTCTTCTCGCTCATCATCGCGCCGGCAAGGGCCAGCGCGGCGATACCGGTGAAGACCTCGCCAATGGCCACGGCCGCGCTCAACACTCCGCTCATGCCGCGGAAGGCATGGACCGCCCCGACGGAATTCGAGCTATACAGCATGCTCAGCGGTCCCATCCCGTACTGCCGCAACAGGGCCGCGGCCCCAAACCCGAATGAGCCGAAGACGCCGAACAGTGCACCGATCCTTGCGCTGGCCGGGGCGTTGTTCGTGAATCGATCGCCGGCGGCAAGGTACAAGACGACGCTCATAACCGCGGCGAGTAGCCCGCCCAGGATGTTGACGGCCCAGAACATGGCCTCATGCTTGTGGACCCATGGCAGGATCCTGTTGGGGTTGAACTCAGCCCCGAAACTGAGGCCGGCCGAAGGCCAGACGACCAGAATCCCAAGCAGCAGCCAGCCAAGTGCCACCCCAGCGATCACTCCTGCCTCGCCACCTAACCGACGCAGGTCCTCGACCATCTGTGATCCCTCCTTCGTGATTTCCTGTGTACGCGTACTCGTGCGACTGCGAGATGCAGTTTCGATGATGCCGGATTGCGTTACGCGACGCGCCGTTGGGCCCGGCCATTGGCCCGAGATTTCGCCGTCCCCCACCGGAAGAGCGCCGGACCTGCCTCCGCACGCAAAGCCAAAGCGGTCCGAGTGAACCAGGCCATTGCGGAGATGGTGCTAACGGCGAATGAAAACGGATGAGTGACGAAGCCAGCCAGGACCATAACCGTCCCGGCCCCCATGCTGAGGTACCCAAGGCTATTGTACCGCGGATGACGCTGCATGACACGTCCAAACAGCAGAATTCCTAATCCCGCCATCACGTTGCCCAGGCCCATGAAGGACCCGGCCACGGTGCTGACGGCATAGAATGCATGGGCCGCGCCGACGCCGTTGGTCGCGTAAATGGTCGACAGCCATCCGAACCCTGTGTGGCGGACCAGGGCGGCAGCGGCGAACGCGGCGGCGCCCATCGTTCCGGCGAACGATCCGATGCGCGCGGTCGCCGGGGACTCATCCTTAAACCGGTCGTGCAGCGCCATGTACACCACGGCGCTCAGCAACCCGGCCACCAGCGCGCCCAGAATGTTGACGACCCAGAACATCGATGCATGGCGCGCAATGAAGGGCAGGTAGCGGTGCGGGTTCCCCTGGTCCACCAGATTGAGGCCCGCCGAGGGAAAGAGGACCACGAATCCAAGGAACAACCACGCCATGGCGACGCCCGCCAGGACCCCCGCCTCGCCACCCAACCGCCGTAGATCTTCCATCCAGACCTCCCCGCGCGCTGCAAGATACAGCGCGGTTTCATATCGGTTTCGTGGCAGTTAAATACTGTGCCCGCAGCCGGGGGCGTGTAGTCCTGTGGGAGTTCTGGAGAAACCCCGCGCCAGACGCAGGGGTTGAGGCTCAAAAACAGACTGCGCGGGGCGTCGCTCCCCGCGCAGTTCAAACCTCTTTTGAGCCTTGATTATTCGGCTTTGCCCTTCCCATCATGGCCGGAGTGTTCGTGATGGCTGTCGCCATTACCGTTGCCGGGCCGTTCGTCATCGCCGGTTTGTCCCGGCGCACCGGTATGCTGGTGATTTTCGTCACCGTTGCCGTTGCCCGGCCGTGTGGGCGGAGTTTCTACCACAGGCGGAGGATTGTCTACCACCGGCGGCTCTTCCACCACTGGCGGATTGTCCACGACCGGCGGAGTATCCACCACTGGCGGGCTGTCCACAACCGGTGGGACATTCACCACTGGCGGGCTGTCCACGATCGGTGTGGGATCTACGACTGGTGCGGGATCCACGACTGGTGTGGGATCCACGACTGGTGTGGGATCTACGACTGGTGTGGGATCCACGACTGGTGTGGGATCCACGACTGGTGTGGGATCCACGACTGGTGTGGGATCCACGACTGGTGTGGGATCCACGACTGGTGTGGGATCCACGACCGGCGCCGCGTTGAAGTCGTATCCCAACGGGTATTCCGTGGTTGTGCTGCTGACCAGCACGCCGGATGACCAGGCCTCGTCCGTCACGTTCCAGACTTGTGTCCCATCCGCAAGCGTGGTCAGCGTTCGCGTCTCCTGCGTGACCAGGTATCCGCCGGCATCGTAGGTGGAGAATTGCTCGGCGCTGATCTGACTGTCGGAGACGATCTTCACGTACTGCTGGCGGAGGACGCCGTTCTCGTCGTACTGGTTGTTCGTCGTCGTCTGATAGGCCCCGCCCATGGAGGTGCGGACTTCTGTGAGCGTGCTCATCTGGCCGTTGGGGTAGTACGCGATGTCGCGGTCGACCACGACCAGACCGGTGGGGGACGCCTCGGTGTAGGACGTCGTGGTCAGCACACCGTCCAGGTACGTCTGCACGAGCGTGACGCTGTCGCCATTCCTCATGGTGAAGGTACCGGTCGTGGTGACCAGCGTCTGCGCGTGAGCCGGGGATGCCATGATGGCCGCGGCCAGCACAGCCGCGGCACAAACAGCCAGCGCGAACGGCATACTGCGCACTCTATCTCTGGCAATCATCCGGCCTGTCCCTCCAGGTAATGGCTCTCGATCCTTCAAAGAGCAAGCTGGATACCGCAGACAGGCGAAAACTTCCCCCAGACTTCGAAGAAAGTTGCCGCGGAGTTGCGCCAGGACCATCCCACCGTATAGGGAATTAACGTGTATCGTGGCCAGCGAACTGTCGGAAACTCAAATTTGCGACCGGGTCTTCGCCTGGACGGCCGGTGGGGACACGATCCAGACCAGCTACGGCACCAACTGCGTGGGGGTGCTGGGTGCAGACGCGGTGCTGGTGATCGACCCGCTCATTTCGCCCGCGTTCGCGCGGCAGGTGCAGGCCGCCGTGCGACGGCGGACGAACGCACCGGTGCGGTTCGTGGCGTTCACCCACCATCATACCGACCACACCTGGGGAGCCAGCGTGTTCGCAGGCGAGAGCGCCACCATCGTGGCGCACCGGGCGTGCCGTGAGCGGATGGCCGAGGAGCATCCCGCGATCCTGGAGTCCCGCCAGCGCCAGCCCGAGCTCGCCGATCTCGTGGCCGAGACGGTCCTGGTCCTCCCCCAGGTCACATATGACCAGGCGCTGGTGCTCCACCTCGGGGATCTCGAGCTAGAGCTGTGGCATCCAGGGTGGGCGCACACACCCGGCGACACGTTTCTATTTCTGCCTGACCAGCGGGTGGCGGTCTGCGGTGACCTGGTGTTCGAGGGATACCACTACAACTACGAAGATGCATCCGTGCGCGGCGTGCGGCAGGGACTCCGGGCACTGGAGGCGCTGGACGCCGATGTGTTCGTCCCAGGACACGGAGCCGCCGGCGGGCCCGACCTGCTGTCGCATCAGGCCGCCTACCACGACGCGGTGGAGCGGATCGTTGCCGCGGGGGTCGAGGCGGGGCGGGACGACGCCCTGATTGCCGCAGACATTCATGCGCAATTCCCAGACTACGGGCTGGGCGTGGTGGTGCCCAGCGCCGTGGCCAAGTTCAAAGCGCACCGGGCGAACGCGCAGTCGAAGTAAACGACACCGTCAGCGGCGCCGGCGCCTGGCCAGCGCCCAGACCACCAACCCAACGATCACCGCGGCGGCATTGGCCACCAGGTCTTCCACCTGGGCGTCGCGGTACCGGACCAGCCACTGCAGCCCCTCCATCAAAGCACCGTACACCCAAGCCAGCGACGCGGCGACGACCGGCGGCTGCCAGGTGGCCATGAGGAGCACCAGCACCCCATAGCCGACACCGTGCCATCCCGGCCCGCCCCTGCCGCCCAGGGCCGGAGGCAACAGCGAGCCGACGAGGATGGCCAGCATCCACAGCGCGGTCAGCAGCCGCCACCGCACGCGGATCGCGCCGCCCGCGTTCTCTAGGGGCCCGGGTCTGCTCAACGCCTTAGCGCCCCTGCAGCAGGTTGGGAAGAAACAGGGGAATGATCGGCACGTAGGTGACGAGCGCCAGCACGATCAGCAGCACAACGATGAAGGGGATCGCTTCCCGGAACACCGCGCCGACCGGCTGCTTGGCGATCGCGCACGCCGTCAGCAGCACCGACGCCACCGGCGGGGTCTGTTGGCCGATGGCAAGATTCAGGGTGACGATGATGCCAAAGTGCGTGGCATCGATGCCCAGCTGGCGCACCAGGGGCATGACCATGGGCACAATCAATAGGATGGCGGCGGCGCTGTGTAAAAACATGCCGGCGACCAGCAGAAACAGGTTTAGCAGGAGCAGGACGATTGTCGGGTTCGAGGTCAAGCCCAGCACGGCCGCGGCGAACCGTTGGGGGACCTGTTCGTTGGTCAGGTACCATCCCAGCACCGCCGACGCGGCCACGATGAGCATGACCGTGGCGGTCTGCACAACACCGTCGAGCGTCAGGGCACGCAACTGGCGGAAGTCCATCTCCCGGTAGACGAAGGTCCCAATGATGAACGCGGCCAGCACAGCCAGCCCGGCGGCCTCCGTGGCCGTGACGATCCCGCCGAACATGCCGCCCAGGATGATCACCGGCAGCAGCAGGGTCCACCCCGCGTCCCGGATCCCGGTCACGACTCTCCGGGCCGCGAACGCCCGCTCCACAGGAAACCCAAGCCGGCGAGCTTTGTAGTAAACAACCACCATCATCAACAATCCACCGATGATCCCCGGAGCAAACCCCGTCAGAAACAACCTCGTCACAGATGTACCCGCAATCACGGCGTAGAGAATCATCGGGATGCTGGGAGGAATGATGATGGCCAGCGACGCCGCGACCGAGGTCAGCCCCGCGGTAAACGCGGCGGGATACCCTTTCGCCACCATGGCCGGCATGATGATGCTCCCGATCGCCGCCACATCGGCCACGGCGGAGCCGGAAATCTCCGCAAAGAACATCGATGAGGCGACATTGACCATGCCCAGCCCGCCTCGGATATGCCCCACCAGCGTCGAGGCCATGTTGATGATGCGCAGGGAGATGCCCGCCGAACTCATGATGCCGCCGGCCAGGATGAACAGCGGAATCGCCAGCAGTGGAAACTTGGCCGCACCCGAGAACAGGTGCAGCGGGATGACCGCCGGGGTGGTGCCGCCGCCGGCCAGCAGGGCGACCAGCACGGCGGCGATGAGGGCGAAGCCGATCGGCACCCGGAGCGCGGAGAGGGCAACGATGAGCCCGATCACCACTCCGGTCATCGCCGCACCAGGGCCGCCAGGCGCCGGAGCTCGATGAGGACCATCAGGCCGGCGCTCAGCGGGATGGCGCTGTAGATCCACGAGAGCCGCACCGCCCGGATGCTGAGGGCGGTATCGAAGGAGGCCACCTGCGCCAGCGTCCATCCGTATTTCCACAGCGCGATCAGGACGAAGAGCACGACGCCTTCGGCAAAGATGGCGGCGGCACGGCGGGCGGCCGGCGGTAGGGTGTCGGTCAGGGTCTCAAACCCGATGTGCGCGCCGCGGTGCGCGGCCAGCGCCGATCCATAGAAGGTGAGCCAGACGAGGAGGAATTCGGCAAACTCATCGTACCAGGGCAGCGCACGCTGAACGACATAGCGAAACCAGACGCCCAGCAGCACGATGACGGCCAGCATGAGCATCAAGACTGCGGTGTAGGCTTCCAGCGCGCTGACCAGCCACTCCGCGGCCCGGGTGAGCCACGCGGGTCTCTCCGCCGCCGGCTCCCGCCGGTGGGTCTGCGTTCTCGACATGACACTACGGCCGCAGCGACTGGAGCAGCCGGATCAGTTCCGCACCATTGGGCACTTCTTTGGCGAACTGGTCGTAGATGGCCGCCGAGGCTGCGATGAATGCCTTCTTGTCGACCTCGTTGACCTTCAAATTCGGGTTGGCCTTGCGCATCTCCGTCGCCAGCGAGGCGTCCAGGCGCTCCCCCTCCGACCGCGCAAAGTTCCCGACCTCCTCTGCAATGCGCCGGAGGGTGATCCGCACGTCGGGCGGCAGGCTCTGCCACCATCGCTCGCCGGCAGTCGGGTAGGCCGGGGTGTAGACGTGACCAGTCAGCGACAGGTACTTCTGCACCTCGTGAAACTTCGCACCCCAAATCTGCGCCAGTGGATTCTCCTGCCCGTCCATCACGCCGGTCTGGAGCGCGGAAAACACCTCGGACAGCGCCATCGGCGTGGGGTTGGCCCCATAGGCCTGGAACATCCGCTGCCGCCAGACCCCGCGCGGGATGCGCAGCTTGATGCCGCGCAGATCCTCGGGTTTGGTGATCGGCCGTACGTTGTTGGTGACGTGACGGAATCCGTTCTCCCAGAACGCCAGCAGGCGCAATCCTTTCACCGGCTGGGGATCGATCAGCGCCTTATGGATCTCCGCGCTCTCCGCCACCCGCTTCATGTGCGCGCGGTCCACGATGATGTACGGCATTTCAAAGACGCCGAAACCGTCATCCACGGAGCTCATGATCGTCGACGGCAGGAACATCTCCAGCGCGCCGACGCGCACGCCCCGGATCATATCCTCATCTGTGCCGAGCTGGCTGGAGTGAAAGACGCGGACCTCGACGCGGCCGGCGAGTTCCTTGCTGACGCGCTTGCTGAACTCCTGGGCGGTGAGCTCGAACAACGAATCGGGGAAACCGACGTGTCCTAACCGGATCACAATCTTTTCTTGCGCGACGGCCGGCGGCAGGATCGCGAGACCGGTCAACGCCGCGATCACCAGCGTGTTCACCCACCAGGTGACCCACCTTGTCCTACTCCCTTCGTTCGGGTGCATGACTCGCTGCGGCCGGCTCATACGATCCCCCCTCACACGCCGTCCGGCCCGCGGCATCAGCGTACCGGGACCGTGATGTCTTCCAGAAAGAACTGTTCGCAGGCCGTGACTCCCGCGCCGGGTGGGACCCGTACACCGGCCATGGTCAGCGCCATCTCCGTCCCGGCCAGCGTCGCCAGCACTTCCAGCTCGTTCAGCGCCCCCAGGTGGCCGATCCGGAAGACGCGGCCTTTCAGCCGGCCCAGCCCTGCTCCCAGTGACAAGTTGAGGTGCTGGACCGCCGCCCTGCGCACGGCGTCCGCATCGGCCCCGTCCGGGACGACCACCGCGGTGACGGTGTTGGAGTATTCTTGCGGATCGCGGCACAGGATCTGCAGCCCCCAGGCATGGACAGCGCGCCGCACGCCGTCGGCCAGCCGGGCGTGGCGGGCGAACACGCGGGGCAGCCCCTCCTCCGCCAGCATGCGGATCGCCTCGCGCAGACCGTACAACATCAGCGTGGCCGGCGTGTAGGGGAAGTAGCCCTGCCGCATCTCCACCAGCACCG
>Ga0209802_1001319_pt1 | contig 18477 bp, 11 predicted proteins | sample GraSoiAngelo_129_FD_185886 | JGI IMG/M metagenome (GOLD analysis project Ga0209802, IMG submission 185886) | Grasslands soil microbial communities from the Angelo Coastal Reserve, California, USA - 14_0927_12_40cm (SPAdes) (version 2) | ecosystem: Environmental > Terrestrial > Soil > Grasslands ... | reverse complement strand
GATTTGCGCGAAGTGTGCGAATCCGATTTCGCCGGCCTCCACCGCCGCCACGCTCTTGTCCAATCGCTCCAGCTCCTCGCCGGCGCAGATACGAGCGGAAACGGCGCCGCCGGACATGTGGCATCTGGCCTTGATACAGGCGAAGGCACGAAGCCCTGAGCGTCGGACTCGTCGGTCTGGGCGAACCTGGCCGCGACCACCGAACAAACCAGCTCGTCCTGTTCCATCTGGGCCCGGCGAGAGACGAGATAATCGATCATCTCGGCGCCGGTCTCGAGCGCAAGTGCCCCCTCCCCACCTTCCACGCCTCACTTATACGAACATCCGTTTGTAGGATCAAGTAAATCGGGCAGCTAATTTCAAAAGACGAAAGCTTGACCCCACCCGGCCGCTAACGCGGCCGACCTCCCCGCAAAACCGGGGAGGTCAACCTCTCCGGTACGTGCATTCAGGCCACCGGGCCCAACCCCAACACCCTCTTCCCAGTCGTCCTTCGTCTACCCACCGGACACCCGACGCAGAACCTCCAGAGTGGTCATCCCCGCCTTCGCCCAGGTAAACTCGGCCGCCCGTCGCCTACCCGCATCGCCCAACTTCGCCCTGAGGTCGGCATCCGCGAGCAGCTGCTCGAGCCCGGCGGCGATGGCGTCGGCGTCTTCGGCATCCACCTCGACGGCGGCGCCGCCGGCCAGCTCGGGCAACGAACCCGACTTGCCGATCAAGGCCGGCAACCCGTGCACCATGGCCTCGAGCAGCGGCAGCCCAAAGCCCTCATACAGGCTGGGGAAGGCGAGCACCGACGCGGACTGGTACAGGACTTCGAGGGTCGCCTCGTCGACATGGCCGAGGAAGCGGACGCCAGGCTCGGCCTGGATCCTGTTCAGCGTGTCGCCATATGCCCAGCCCGGGCGCCCGGCGATCACCAGCTGGGGCACGCCCGCCCGACGGCCGATCACGATCGGCAGAGCGCCGGGCCGACTCCGAAGCCGGCGGTAGGCGGCCAGCAGCCGCGGATAGTTCTTGCGCGGCTCGACCGTGCCCACGGCCAGGATGAACCCGGGCGCGATCCCTTCCGGCAACATGCCGGGTGGAGGCGCTGCGCTCACGCCCTCGCGGACGACGGTGAGGCGATCATCCAGGTCCGTGAGCGGGTACGCCGCGAGCAGGTCGCGCCGGGTGGTCTCCGACGGGACGAGCACAGCGGCCGCGTTGCGCAAAGCCGGCCCGAGCAATGTGCCCATGTAGAGACGCTGCTGCCAGGGGACTTCGGCCGGCCGGAGCCGAAAGGCGAGATCGTGGACGAAGATGACCGCCGGCGGCGCGCCGGGCCGGCGCCGTGGCGGGCTCGGCCAGTACGGATAGAGGATGGCGTTCGCTCCGACCTCGGTCTCGACCTTCGGAAGCCAGCGGGCCTTGAGCACGACCTCGTGCCGGTAGGGCGCCAGCACCGCCTCGCAATCGAGGTCGGCAAGACCGGCCGGGCGCTCCCTGCTGCAGAGCAGCGTGAACTCATCGCCTGCCCGGGCTTCGACCATCGCCTTCGCCACCTCGACGGCAACGGTGAGCATGCCGACGCGCTGCGGTCTCCAGCAGGCCGTGACGTCGATCGCAAACCGGGACACCAGGCGACTCTAGCTATTCCAGGCGCCTTCAGATCGGAGGCGCTTGTTAAGTCATCGTTCCCCGCCACCCCCGGGGCAGGTTAAGATCTGGGGCGGGACAGCCCCAACGAAACAGCCCTCCCTCCTTTCTGAAGGTCCTTCGCCCGTTGGTGGAGGACCTTCTCTCTTACCCGCCCATAACGCATGTTTGGCGTCATACGTGCCGAAAAACCCGTCCGGACACGCCCGTCTGACGCCAAACGTGCGGAATGCGCCGGGTTAGGTTTCGACCGAGCGGATCGCGAAGACGCAGTCGAAGGTCCCGGTCACGCAGCCGCACTCGACCTCTTCCACATACCAGTCGTTGGCGAGGCCCGCCCAGCGCAGGATCGCCTCGATGGTCGCGACCCACACATGGCAGGACTTCACGGTCTTGATCCGCCCCAGGGCGAAGATGTTCGAGAAGTTGACGAGCCAGAACTGGAACTCGTCGACCTGCAGCCAGGCATGCGTGTGCTCGCCGCGGACGTTGTCCATGGCCTCGCTGAACGATTTGACGATTCCCTGCAGTTTGCGCTGGCGGCCGGGGACCAACCACCGTGGCCCACCCATGCCGTGCCTTCCCTCGGCCAGCCAGCGTTCAGTTGCGCGCCGGCCCCACGCACGCAGCATGTCTTCGGCCTCAGCGCCGTAGATGGTCTCGAACGCCTCGTTCAAGCGCCCGAGATACTCGACCGGCATTGCCAGCTGCTCGTCGTTGGGCGGGTCCTGGTCGACGTACTGCGCGAGCCCGGCCGTGTACGCGATCTCCGGCCAGCGGACCCCGGTCACGTCGCGGGCGACGTGGATGAGGTTGGCGACGTGCGAGTTGAGGATGAACCGGCCGCGCGCCCGCGCGGGCTTGACGCCCATCATCTGCAGAGTGCGGATCGCTGACGAGCCGCCCGCCGAGCCGGTGCTCGGGGTCGGCGGCGGCGACCCGTGCATCGGCGCAGGTGGCGCCGCCATCATCCGCGTCGCCGCCGCGTCCGGCGCGTGCGGAGCCGGTGGCGAGGCCGTCGCCGGGCGGGCGCCAGCCGCGGCCGGGGCGCCTGTGGCGGCGCGCCGCTGCGGCAGCTTGGCCATCTGCGAGAGCAGGTCCTTGACCGACTGCGGTCGCTGCGAAGGGTCCTTGGCCAGCACCTTGGCGAGCAGCACGTCGAGCTCGTCCGGCAGGACCGCGTTGAGCTTGGCTGCCGACGGGATCGGGGCGTTGACGGTCGAGTAGGCCACCTCCATCCTGTTCGCGCCGATGAATGGGAGGCGGCCGGTGAGCATCTCGAAAGTGAGCACGCCCATCGCGTAGATGTCGGCGCGCCGATCGACGTCGTGGCCCATCACCTGCTCCGGCGCCATGTACCCGGGCGTGCCAATCGCCAGCCCGACCGTGGTCAGGTGGGTCGGCTGGCCGGCGCCACGGGCAAGCCCGAAGTCCGCGAGCATCGCGCGCCCGTCGGAGTGGATCAACACGTTGGTCGGCTTGAGGTCGCGGTGGACGATGCCGGCGTCGTGGGCGTGCTGCAGACCATCTCCGATCTCGCGCAGATAGCGCCACGCCGACAGCGTGTCGAGCGGGCCGCGGTTGAGAATGTCGCGCAGCGTACCGCCACGAATCAGCGGCATGGTCAGGTAGGCCATCCCCTCGGCGAGCTCGAAGTCGTAGATAGGCAGGATGTTCGGGTGGTCGAGCTTGGCGAGCGTCTTCGCCTCGGCCTCGAACCTCTTCACGAAGCCGTCGTCCTGGAAAAGCTCGGGCGACAGCGCCTTGAGGGCCACCTCGCGCCCAAGCGGCTGCTGCACCGCGCGGTAGACCACCGCCATACCGCCGCCGCCAAGCCGCTCGACGATCTCGTAGCTGCCGACCCTGGTGCCGGTGAGGTCTTTCATTATTTATGCGCTCGGCTTTGCGGTCAGCTTCTGCACCACGTCGATGAGGTCGCCCAAACGAAAGGGCTTGCTGAGCACATCGTCGGCGCCGGCAGCGAGGAAGCGCTCCCGGTCGCTGGCCATGGAATGGGCGCTGGCGATGACGATCCTCATCTCGGGCCTCTCGGCCTTGATCCGGCGCATCGCCTCCAGGCCGTCCATGCCGGGCATGGCGACGTCCATGAGGATGACGTTCGGGTTCTGGGCCAGGGCGAGGTCGACCGCCTGCAGCCCGTCGGACGCTATAAGCACGCTGTAGCCCGCCTTTTCTAGGACGCGGCGGCAGAGTCGCTGAGCGACTTCGTTGTCGTCCGCCACCAGCACCATCGACAAGGCATACCCACCAGCCGTCACTTCAGGCATGGCGGCGCTGCAATGGCGTCGCGTGCTCTTCTGCCAGCGGAATGGTGAAGTGAAAAGCCGAGCCGTGACCGACCGCGCTCTCCACCCAGATCTTGCCCCCGTGCATCTCGACGATCTGCTTAACGATCGTGAGGCCCAGGCCGGTCCCGGGAATCGACTGGGCGGCCCCGCTCCGAACCCGGCGGAAGCGCTCGAAAACGTGCCCGATCTCGTCGGGCGGGATGCCCAGGCCGGTGTCCGTGACGCTCATGAGGGCAAAAGCGCCCTCGGCGCGGGTCGAAAGGGTGACCGTGCCGCCGTCGGGCGAGTACTTGACGGCGTTGTTGACCAGGTTGCTGAGCACCTGGACGAGCCGGTCGCGATCGCCCGCGACGATCGGCAGCCGCGGATCGAGGTCTCCCTTGAACTCGACGACGACCGCCGATGACGAGGCGGCCCTCGTCATCACGTCGCTCACGACCTCGTTGATGTCGACGTCCGTCAGCCGGATGCTCATTCGCCCCGACTCCATCCGGTCGAGATCGAGCATGTCGCCGATGAGTCGGTTGACCCTGTCCGCGTCATTGAATATGTAGCCGCCGTACGCGCGGACCTCGTCTGGCTCCAGGCCACCATCGCGGATCAGCTCGCTGAAACCCTGGATGCCGGTCAGCGCCGTTCTGAACTCGTGGCTGACGATGGAGAGGAACTCGGTCTTCGTCCGATCGAGCTTCTCGAGGGTCGCGTTCGCGCTGCGCTGCGAGTCCAGGGCCTCGGCGAGACGGTCCTGCGTCTCACGAACGGTGGTCACGTCCTCGACCATCACCAGGATGTGCTCCGGCCGGCCGGTCGCATCGGGGATCGAAGTCGTGGTCAGCTGGAGCCACAACCAGCTGCCGCCGCCGGTCGCCGCGCGGACCTGGACGCTGCGCTGGTCGGTGATCCCGGCCAGGAGTGGCGCGAGTCGCGCCCGGCTCGCGGCCTGGTCGTAGGCCCGGAGCAGGTCGGGCCATGTCTGGGATCGCATCGCATCCATGTCGTGCTCCAGCATGTGCAGCAGCGCGGGGTTGCCTTCCAGCAGCTCGCCTTCGCTGCTCACACGCGCGATGCCGATCGGCGAACGCTCATAGATCGCTCGATGGTCGGCTTCGCTGCGCCGCAGCGCCTGCTCGGTTTCGGCGCGCTGGATGAACTGGCCGATCTCCACGCCCGTGGTCGACAGCACCGACAGCAGGTCGTTTTCTGTATGCCTCGTCTCCCGTCCGAGCAGCTCGACGACGCCGATCGTCGCGCCCGCGCTCACGACCGGGAACGCGGCCGCCGCACGCAAACCCGCCCGGCGCTCGGCGCTCGCCTGCTCGTAATCGTTCGCGGCGAGGTCGTCCATCGCGGCGGCCACGCCAGATTGCCAGACGCGGCCGACAAGGCCGCCGCCCGACTCGATAGACAGATTCCTGGCGGGGTCGTCCAGGCCATCGACATTCGACGACTCCTTGTGCCACGAGTTGCGGAGCTTGAGGGCGTGCCGATCGCCCTCGACGCTCCAGTACTGGGCTGCATCCCAATCCAGGTGCGCGCAGAGGCTGGCGAGGAGCGCTGGCGCCGCTTTATCCCAGCCGTTGGCGGTGACGATCACCTCGCGGATCGCGACCACCGTGTCGCGCATCGCGTCCAGTCGCTTACGTGCGCTGATGTCGGCCTCCTGCACCAGCAGCAGCGGCTCCGAAGAGCCCTGGTCGCTGATCGCGGCGATCGCCAGAGCGACCGGGATCCGCCGGCCATCGCGGGCCGACTGCTGGACCTCGCTTTCCCAACGCACGATCTCGCGACGACCCAGCTTGACGAGCGCATCGCCGACCGCGCCTCGATCTGCGTCCGTCATCACGTCGAGAAGACCGGCCTGCATCAGGTCTTCGCGGCTCCGACCGAGCATGGCGGCGAGTCGCTGGTTGACCTCGACCCAGCGTCCGTCCGCCATGGCGACGCCGAGCCCGATGGTCGCGGCTTCGAGCGTCAGCCGAAGCCGATGGTCGATCGACTCCAGTTCCCCGACCTTCTTCTCTGCGCTGCCCTCGGCTTCCCTCGCGTGCCGAACCACCTCCTGGACCGAGCTCCCAACCACTCCCAGCACCGCCACCTCGAAAACGGCGGTGGCGAGGTTGGACGTCGGGCCAAGCTGCGTGACGGTGATCACAAGGATCCCCAGTGCCGAGGCGGCGCCCACCGCAAAAAGCTGCGTGCGATCATCGAAAAGCGCGACCGACAGGACGACGATGGCGAACAGCGGGAAGACCAGCAGGCTGGACGTGCCCGTAGCGAGGGCAACCGCGAGGACCGCGGCGATCGCCGCGTAGGGTGTGGCTCGACGGACCAGTCCAGGTGTCCGGAACGTCACGACCCCAGACGGACCCCTCCCTGGCAACACCCCGAAAACCTCGCCCCCCCTGGCGGGATGGAAGGTGCGCAGGACGCAAAGTGTAAGGGCGGACCTACCCCCAAGAGCCCCCTTAAGGCACGGGTTCCATGGCCTAAATCAGCCCGCGGACCGACGCTTTGAAGACGCCACTGCACCCCGACGGTTTGGCCCGCCGCGTCTACCCGTTTGGCCACAACCGGGCAAAACGAGAATCGCCCGTGGTGTTAGAGGCGGCGGAGGGCTAGCACGGTCACGTCGTCCATGAGCTCGCGGCTGCGCGAGCCCTTGGCGAGGATGTCGACCAACTCCTGCACGTCAGGCGCGCGCCGGGCGTCATAAGGCAGCGGCACGTCCTTCGTTCCGAGGTCGGGGCGGAGGTCGATGAGGCCGTCTGAAAAAACGACCAGCGTGTCGCCGGGGTTGAGGTGCGCGCTACCGACGATGAACTTGGTGTCGGGAAAGATGCCGATCGGGGCGCTGCGTTCGGTAAGCATGTCCTGGCTGGTCGAGCCTCTCAGCAGCCGCGTCCAGCCGTGCCCCGCGTCTATGTAGTGCAGGTCACCGGTCTCGCAGTCGTACACGGCGTGGAAGAGGGTCACGAAAGCGTGGTTGACCTCGAGCGCGGTCGCCATGACCTTGGCCGCGAGATGCACGCCCTCCTCCATGTCCTCGACTCGCGCGGAGCCGCGGAGCGCGGCGCGAACCGTGGCCATCATGATCGCCGCGGGGAAGCCCTTGCCCATCACGTCGCCCAGGGTGATGGCGATGAATCTCGGGTCCGGCTGATGCCAGTCATAGAAGTCGCCGCTGATCTCGCGCGCGGGCGTGAAATGGGCGGCGACCTCGAAACCGCGACCTCGTAGTGGAGATGCCGGCAGCATGCTTGCCTGTAGCGCCGCGGCGCGGGTCATCTGGTCCGAGCGCTCGGCGACCATCGACTCGAGCCGCTCGAGGTTGGACCGGTATTCCAGCTCGAGACTGCGGCGGCGCAGCGCGTTGACAGTGGCCAGGTAGAGCTCGGTGGCGCCGACAGGCTTGACGAAGTAGCCATAGGCGCCGTGCTCAACGGCGGCCCGGCCCAGCTCCGGGTCGTCGACACCAGAGATCATCACCACAGCCGGCGAGGGACGCTTCCGGTGCAGCTCTTCGAGCAGCCCATAACCCGATTCATCGGGCAGGCGGATGTCCATCAGCACGACGGCGTAGTCGATGGCACCGAACCGCTCCCTCGCCTCGGCGCCCGTCAGGGCGATGTCGGCGACAAAACCACGGCTTTTGAGGGTCCGCATCATGGCCTGCGCCAGCGGTTGCTCGTCCTCGACGATCAGGAGGCGCGGCCCCTGGCCGCCATCTGCGGAGGCCATCAGTGTCTGAGGAGTGTAAGGGGGGCGAATCCGGGTCTTAGGGATATAGGCTTTCCCCGATGGAGACATGGACCGCGTGACCCTCGACGTGGAGAGCCGCCATACGGACACCGGTGTGACGGTGCTCGCGCCGTCCGGCCGCCTTGACGTGGCAGGGGCTCCGGCCCTGAAAGAGGCTGTCAGCGAGGCGATCAAGGACGAAAAACCTCGCCTTGTCATCGACATGGAAGGGGTGAGCTTCGTCGATAGCTCTGGCCTGGGCTCGGTGGTGGCCGCGCTCAAGCAGGTACGAAGCTCGAAGGGCGACCTAAGACTGGCGGCGCCGAACCAACAGGTTCGGGTGGTCCTCGAATTGACCACGCTGGACCGGGTGTTCCCGTACTACGCCACAGTCGAGGAAGCCCTGACTGATTTCTGATCCAGTAGCCCAAACCAGGTCATTCGAGTTCCATGCCACGCTCACCAGCCTCGACGACGGCCTGGACACCCTTCATCGCTCGGTGCAGCTCGTCCGCGAGCGCATCGGTCGCGACACCAGCGACCGGCCGCTGATGCTGTTCGAGGTCGCCCTGGCGGAGATAGGCGCGAACGTGCTCCGGTACGGCCTGCCCGAGGGCGCGGCTGAACCGCTCGTCGAATACGCCCTGAGGCTGGACGGTGAGTCGCTATCTGCTTTGTTAACTGACTGGGGACCGCCACTTCATAATCACGTCACCCGACCGATGCCCGTGCAGTCGAACGAGACCGGACGTGGCCTCGCGATCGCCCGCAAGGCGCTCGACGAGCTGGGGTACGAACGCAAAGACGAGGTGAACACTTGGCGGCTGGTGAAGCGGCTGTGAGCGACGAAGCGGAGCGGCCGGATCCCGATCGCGTTCTGGTCCACGACTTCCGCAACCTGCTCGCGGTCATCGTCAACTACTGCGAGCTGATCGCAGCCGAAACCACCGACCCGGAGGCGATCAAGGCCGACATCGTCGAGATCCGCACCGCTGCCGAGCGGGCGCTCGAGCTCACCGAGAAGCTCAGGCACAGGGGCAGGCCTGCAGCCGACGGCCGGGATGCCCAACCGGCGGAAACGTCATGACCGCGGTCAGAAGGGCCCAAGCCGCCAAAGAGGCGCTGTCCGAGTCAGCTCAGGTCACCCGGGATCTCGTCCTCGTGGTCGACGACGACGAGCAGATGCTGAAGCTCATCAAACGGGTCCTCGAGCGGGCCGGCTTCGAATGCGTCGCCGTCGGCGACGGCCACGCCGCTCACGACGCCGCAGTCGACTGGCGCCCTGACATCATCGTGCTCGACCTCATGCTCGGCGCGACCACCGGCGAAGAGATCCTGGTCGAGCTGCGCAAAGACTTCCGCACGCGCCTGATCCCAGTCATCTTCCTGACCGTGCGCAGCTCCCTCAAGGACAAGGTCGAACACCTTCTCAACGGCGCCGACGACTACGTGACCAAACCCTTCATCCCGGAAGAGCTGGTCGCTCGCCTGCGCGCAGTCATCACGCGCGCCACCACCACGCGCGAGCTCAACCCGCTGACCGGAATGAGCGGCAACTCCGACATCCTGCGCGAGATCACCAACCGCCTCGTCGGCCAGGAGCGCTTCGCGGTCCTGTACCCCGACATCGACGCCTTCAAGAGCTACAACGACCACTACGGCTTCGTGCGCGGCGACGACGTGATCAAGACACTGTCCACGATCATCCTCGAGGTCCTCGAGGAGAACCCGTCGCGGCGGCATTTCGCCGGCCATGTCGGCGGCGACGACTTCGTGATCCTCACCGAACCGCAGTTCGCGGAGCACATCGCCGAAGAGATCACCAGGCGGTTCGACGCGGCGGTGCCCGCCCTCTATGACCTGGTCGACCGCGAGCGCGGATGGATCGAGTACGAGGAGCGCAACGGCAACAAGATTCGGGCCGATTTCGTGGCGGTCTCGATCGGGGTCGTCATCGCGGAGCCGGGCGGCTACGCCAGCGCGGCCGCGCTCTCGGCGCGGGCGGCGGAGGTGAAGGGTGTGGCCAAGCGGGTCCCGGGCTCGAAGTGGGTGCTCGACCGCCGCCGCCCTCCGGACCGCCATGGGTCGCCCCGATGAGGCTCTCAATGGCGTCCTTAAGCGGGTTGGATGGCGGTAGGCCGGAGCTATCATCGCCTGAGACGGCCGCGCCATGAGTGACGTCGAGACCCCGCAACCCGCCAACGGCGACGCACTTTCCACCGGGACCGCGGCGCCGCCACCGACCGCCATGCAGCGTGCCGATCCGAGGCACGGCACGCGCGTGAAGGTGTCGGTGCATCGCCTCGACGGCGGCCTCGAAGATGGGGAGTCGGACGCGCGCATCCTGAGCACCGAAGGCTTCCCCATCTTCACGCCTCCCGACTCCGACCGCGCGCGGTGGATTCCCGCGCGCGACATCAAATATGTGGTCCTCGGCTCGCTCGACGATCCCAACCTGGCGTCAGACCCTGGAGACAAGAGCCCCGAGCGTAAAGCGATCCTCAGATTTCGCGACGGCGAATGGATCGCCGCCTATATGGAATCGGGGCAGTCCGCGGACAGCGCCGGGCTGTCCATCAAGATCCGCCTGACCGAGCGGCAGCGCGTCATCCCGGCGGTTGCCGCGTCGGCCGCGCTGCTCGAGATGCAGTTCGTCGACGCTTGGACGAGTACCACCGAGGTTGCGGTCCCTCACCGGCGCCGCAGCGACATCATGGAGGCGGCGGCACGGCAGGGCCGTGACCTGAACCGGCTCGCGAACGACTTCCGGGACCGGCTGGCGTTGATCCGCGACGTCGGCCTCACGACAGGCGACACGCTCGCGTTCTCGCGTGCGGTGCGCACGCACCTCGACCGGTTCCTCGCCGAGGATGGCATCGAGCTCAGCGCTCCTGAGAAAACGACTCTTGCGGACATCATCCTTCGAGCCGCTGTCGGGTATGGGCCGCTCGACGGCCTGCTCCACGATCGCTCGGTAAGCGAGATCATGGTCAACGGCCCCGACCAGGTGTTCATCGAGCGGCGTGGTGTCCTCACCAAGGCCGAGGTGCGGTTCGAGGACGAGAACCAGCTGCTCGAAACCATCCGGCGCATGGTCGCCACGACCGGACGGCACATCGACGGACTCAACCCCATGGTCGACGCCCGCCTGCCCGACGGTAGCCGCGTCAACGCGATCATCCGGCCGGCCGCGATCCACGGCGCCGCCCTCACCATTCGCAAGTTCAAGGACGCCGTCCTGGGCATGGAAGACCTCACGCGTGAGGGCAGCCTCAGCCCCGCGATGGCGGAATTCCTGAAGGCGGCGGTGCTGGGTCGCATGAACGTGCTCGTCTCGGGCGGCACCGGCTCGGGCAAGACGACCTCGCTGAACGTGATCGCGCGTTTCATCCCGCACAACCAGCGCGTGATCACCATCGAGGACGCGGCTGAGCTGCAGATCGATCACCCCCACGTCATCGCGCTCGAGCACAGGCCGCCCAACGTCGAAGGCAAGGGCGAGCTGACGATCCGCCAGCTGCTGCGCAACAGTCTTCGGATGCGCCCTGACCGCATCCTGGTCGGTGAGGTCCGCGGCGCCGAAGCGCTCGACATGCTCCAGGCCATGAACACCGGCCACGACGGCAGCATGTCGACGATCCACTCCAACTCCGCCCGTGACGCGTTGTCTCGCCTCGAGACCATGGTGATGATGGCGTCGATCGACATCCCGTTCGAAGCGGTGCGCGCGCAGATAGCGTCGGCGGTCAACCTTATCGTCCACCAGGCCCGCATGCCTGATGGTCGCCGCAAGATCGCTCAGATCGCCGAGGTCGTCGGATATGACGCCAACGGCGCCATCCTGCGCGACATCTTTCTTCTCGGCATGGGCTCGGACCTTCGGCTCGAGTACAACGCGACCGGTTACATCCCCACGTCCCTCGACAAGGCCGCGTTCTATGGGGTGCAGGTCGACAAGGATCTCTTCGACCCGACCAAGGCGCGCTTCGTGCCTGCGGGGTCAGACAGCATGATGCCGGTCGTGAAGGACCCGCTCATGGCCGGAGCTCGCGGCGGCGGTGGCGAGAACGTGGTCCGCCAGGTGGTGGTCGTGCCCTTCAGCTCGGACCGGCCAGGCGATTCCAGGCTGCAACAACAAGCGCACTCGGTGCAAGCGTCGGATTCGCAAGCCGCATCGACCATGGCCTCCACTCCGGAGATGCAAGAGGAGATGCGCAAGCTCATCGACGCGGCCCGCTCCGCGGTCGCGGACCTGCAAGCCGCGGCTCCCGGGCCGGCGTCTGCTCCGCGGCAGGCACCCGATTACGCGGCCCCGCCGCCGGTCGCATATCCACAAGGCCCCGCCCCGGCGCAATTCACGCTGCCCCCGGAGCTGATCGCGGCCGCGCAGGCAGCGATTCCTTCCGGCGCCCAGGCCCCCCCTGGCATAGGTTCGTTGGAGAATGCCGCCGCCGCATCGCAAGCTCTCCAGGCCGCGACCGCGATGGCTCGCGCGACCAGCGCCCTCGGGCAGATGGCGGCGGCGGCCACGAGCGGGTTCGCGGGCATGCTGCCCATCACGCACACATCCGGACCGAGCGGGGTGGGCGCCACGCGAAGGATTCAGGCGGTCGTCGAAACCTTGATCACGCGCAAGGGCCTCAACCTTCGACTGGCCCCCGCCATCACGCAGGCATTCGAAGGCGCCGAGCTGAAAGCGAGCGACTACGCCGCGCCAAACAAGCTGAGCAAGGAGTCGGCCGGCCGCGAGCTGCGGCAGGCGGTGGAGTCCGGGCTGCTGCAGCTGATCAAGTACCCGCAAGGAGAGGCGGGCTTCCGCGCCGATCCGTCGCTGCTCAAAGCGGTTGCAGAAGGCCTGGGCCAGCAGGTAAATCCCGCGCAGGCTCTCACGCCCGAGACCATCATCAGCAGCCTGTCCGCCGGCCAGACCGAAGGCACGGTGACGATCATGTTCACCGACGTCGAAGGCTCGACCCAGATGCTGTCGAGCAAGGGCTTCACCCTCTCCCACGAGATCATGAAGGCCTACGAGTCGATCATTGAAGAGAAGATCATCGAGCACGCCGGCCGCCGCATAAAAGGACTCGGCGACGGCGTCATGGTGAGCTTCGGCTCGACCCGGCACGCGGTTGAGTGCGCGATCGAAATCCAGCGCGCGATCGGCGAGTACAGCAAGCAGAACCCCGAACGCAAGCTCAAGATCCGCATCGGGATCAACACCGGCGAAGTCGTCGAAGAGGCGGGTGACATCTTCGGCGCCGCCGTCAACGTTGCCGCCCGCGTGGCGGGCAAGGCGAGAGGCGGGCAGATCCTGGTCTCCGAGGTCGTGCGCGAGCTCGTGGGGCCGGTGGCCGAGATCACGTTCGGCTACCGCGGCCGCTACAAGCTGAAGGGATTCCCCGATCGGTTCCGGCTCCACGACGTGACCCCCGGCGAGGCGCCCTCGCCGACGCCGGTCCTGCCGACAGGCGACGGTTTCGTCGGCCGCGACCAGGAGCGGCTGGACATCCGGATGGCGCTGGATCGAGCCGCGACCGGTTCCGGTGGGATGTTCTTCCTGGCCGGTGACGCCGGCATCGGGGCATCCCGCCTCGCCTCCGAGGTCGCCGCGGACGCCGCCCGCAAGGGCTGGTGGGTGCTGAGCGGGCGCTGCTCGGAACAGGACGACGCTCCGCTCGCGCCGTTCCGCGATGTGCTCGCCGCCGCAGTGGCCAGCGCTGCCTCCAGGCCGTTGCAGGAGGCCGTGGGGGCCAACGGCGCTCTGCTCGCCCAGCTGGTTCCTGCCCTGAGGCAAAAGGTGCGTGGCATTGGCCAGTCAACCGAGTTGCCCGCCAACCAGCTTCGCGAGCAGCTGTTCCGTGGTGTCTTCGAGTTCCTCGCCGCCTGCCAGGGCGCGAAGCCGCTCCTGGTCGTGCTGGACGACCTGCATTGGGCTGACGACGAAACCGTCCTGTTGCTTCGCGACTTCGCGGAGCGCCTGGCCGGAAGCCGGATCGTCGTGCTCGGCACCTACTGGGACGAGCTCGACTCCTCGCGCCCATTCACAACCGCGGCCTCGCGACTGCTCCGCCGGCGCCGGGCGCAGCGCATCGAGCTGGGCCGCCTCTCGGATCGCGAGGTCGAGAAGATGATCGCCGTGATGGCCGGCGACAAGCACTTGACGCCGGTGCAGGTCATCGGCATCCAGGCCGCCGCCGAAGGCAACCCGCTGTTCGTCGAGCACTCATACCTTTACATGGCGGACTCCGAGACGATGCTCGGGGGCGGTGCGCGCGTGCAGGCCAACTTCACCGAAGAGGACCTCGAGCTGGCCCAGAGCGTGCGCGGCCTCATCGGGCGCCGGCTGGAGCGGCTGAGCGAGCCCGCACAGCGAATGCTGGTCGCTGCGGCGGTCATCGGACGCGACTTCGACATCCCCCTGCTCGAAGCATTTGGCGAGCTATCCGGGCACGAGCTGCGGGATGCGATCGACGAGGCGACTCGCGGACGCTTCCTCACCTCGGCGGGTCCTGAGCGCTATCGCTTCAGTCATGACCTCGTGCGCCAGCGGGTGCTTGCCGTGCTGCCGCTGCCGCGGCTGCAGGCCTATCACCTCGCGGTGGCCGACACGCTAGAGCGTGTTTACGGCAAGAGCGTCAGCGAGAAGGCCGGCGAGATCGCGCATCACCTGTACCAGGCCGGAACATCGGCGGACCCCCCGAAGACGTCTGGCTTCCTGGCGCAAGCAGCCAAGAATGCCCTGGCCATCGGTGCGTTTGAAGAGGTCCTGCGGCTGGTCGAGCGGGCGCTGCAGCTTCTCCCAGGCGACAAGACCAGGGAGCGCGCGGAAGCGCTTGCGCTACGAGGCCAGGCGTTCTGGGGCCTGTCCCGCAACAACGACGCCAAAGCGGCGTGGACCGGGGCGCTCGGCCGCTACGAGGAGCTCGGCGACGCCAAGTCGGCCGCCGGCATTCACGCGCAGCTCCACGAGATCGGGGCCGACGGCGTTGCGCCGGAGCGGCCCAAGGCGCCCGAGCCGGCGGCGCCCAAAGAAGCGGAGGTCAGCTAGCCCGTCAGTCTGGCGGCGGGCGGCACCGGTCCATAGTCCGCCGGGTCCCCGATGATCGTGGGCATCTGGCCTGTGAAATTCAACGTGTAGGCGATCACCCCGCCGACCTCGTCTGTCCGGAAGGCCGACGCCTTGAGGACCGTGATATCGGCGGCCGGCGTGTAGACGAGCCCAATGAAAGCCGAGTCGGTGGCGGCGCCCAGCATGTTGCTGCACGAGTTGGCGGGTGGATTTAGGACCCCTGGCTCGTATAGAGCCATCCAGTTGTACTGGTACCCGCTGAAGAAATAGTTATCTCCGACGCTGGAGTCGTTCACACAACCACCGCTCGGGACGATGAACGCAACCGCACCCGGCGTGACCGGCCCGGGGCACGTTGTGAGAGTCCCCGTTGCCATATCGCACTGATTCTCGTTACCGCGGTCCCCATGTGGCGGAGCGGCACGGTTCGCGTTCTCGTTCGGGAGGTTGAGTCCCAGCGGCGCGGTTTCACCATCCGGCGGATAGGAACCGAAAAACGGCTGCTGTGCCAACGGGTTGGGTGCGAACGGCGGACCGATGTCCGCGGCATCGAGGACAGCAGACTCATTTCCCAGGCTGCATCCGGAGCCCGAGTAAGCGGGACAGCCGGCTGTGCTGTTGTTCTGGGGCGTGCCTCCGACCGACAGTATGTATGCGAGCCCGAACGGACCGCTGCATGATCCGCTGGGGGCGGCATAGATTCCGTAGTAGGTCGCTCCCGGCACATTGCTGACCTGGACCTGGATGTTGCGACCAGTGGTCGTGATTGTCGTGGTGTAGCAAATGGACGGCGCGCTTTCTCTGATGAAAGGAATGCCGTTGTAGAAAGCGATGCGCGCCGAGGTGAGTACGAAAGCCCAGGTGCCGATGGGCACACCTCTAGATCCAGCCACCGAAGTCACCTGGGCTGATCCGGCGCAATTGGCGCCATCGACGTCCCAGAACTGCCGTTGGGCAAGGACAGTGTTGTCGTTGAACCTGGGCTCATCAGGTGGCTTCAGTTCATTCGACACGATGGCGCCGTTGTTGGTGTAGCCGGCCTGCCACTTGTAAACCCCGCCGGCGAGGAAATAGCACAGCCCGGCACCGAACGCAGGGTCGGCGGCAAACACGCCCGGCGCCACGATCACCGTGCTGCCAGGCTTGCCCTGAGGGCCTCCGACCACGATCGGTGACGGGTATTTCGGGTCCGGAAACGCGTACCCGGGCTGGACGACGCCGGCGACATCCGGGAATGTGCACGGGGTGCTCGCGCCGCTCGGGTAGCACATGGTTGTTATCCCCGCGACCGAAGACTGGCAGCGGGCGTGCACATTTCCCGCCACGCCGGTTGCGCCCGGGGCATTGATAGCGCCATTGGATACGACGTCGCCGACAACAGCGAGGCCGCTGTTGATCGTGATCGCGTTGCCCGGCATGCCGCCGCAACCCGCCTGGCTCAGGGCTGCGAGCGTGGGGGTGTACAGAAGATTGTTCACGCCGGCCGACGCGGCCGCGGACAGTTGTGGTGCTGTGCCGTCGGTGAGAATTCGCGCGAACTGCACTGGCAAGCCGCGCGAAGCATTGATGGTGAACTGGGTGCCAGCGGGCCCAAGCGCCGCTACGACCTGCTTCAGCACTGTGCCGTCGGGATATGTGCAAGTGATGGTCAGTGGAGTCGAGCCAGGGGCTCCATAAGTCGGAGCGCATGTGGCGGCGCTGTACAACCGTAGGTTGGATCCGAAGATGGTCGTCGCCGCCTGCTCCGCTGATACATAGCTTCTGGTTTGCTGAAAGTTGTCGCCAGCGGCCAGGGCCGCGGCGTCAGCAGCTGCCTGGAGGTCGCGGCGCAAGGCGTAAGCGCGCGAGCCGTCGATAGCCAGCGCGGCCATGCCGACCACGACCGCGAGCAGAATCGCGATCAGCACGATGGCCTGGCCACGCTGCGTGTTCACGCTTCCGGCTTATCCGGTCAGCTTCGCGGCGGGCGGGACCGGTGCGAAGCCCAGGTTCATGGAGATCGTCGGCATCGAGCCGCTGAAGATCAGGAAGTCCGCAATCAGCCCGCCAGAGCCGGCCTCGAACGTGTACTCCGACGGAATGGTCACGGTTCCGGCCGGCATGTAGATGAGGCCGATGTAGGCGGAGTTGCCCGCGGCGCCAAAAGTGCTCGAGCAGGTGTTGGCCGGCGGGTTGCCGAGCCCCGGTCCGTACACCGACAGCCAGTCGTACTGGTATCCACTGAAGATGAAGGCGTCGCCCCCATTGGTGACGTTGACGCAGGCGCCACTCGGCATGTAGAAAACGACCGCGCCTGGCGTCACCGCGCCCGGGCATGTTGCGTAGGCGCCGCCGGTGGTTTCGCAGTTGTTCTCGTTAGCGCGATCACCTGCCGCGCCAGGTCCGCGCGCCGGGCTCTGGTTCGGACGTCCGGACAGCAGCGGCGACGACTCGCTGTTGGGAGGATAGGCCCCAACCACACCGGGAGCAGCCAGCGCGTTGGGCGCAAATGGCGGGCCTAGCTGTGTGCTGAGCACGATCGATTCATTTCCGAGGGAGCAGCCATTGCCGTTGACGTTCGGACATGGACTGGTATTGGAGTTGAGCACCGCATCCGACACAGGAAGATTCGCGGCCAGCCCGAACGGGCCGGCGCATCCATTTCCAGGCGGCGCCGCGTAGATGTTGTATGACGTCGCCCCGGGTACGTTGCTGACCGACAGCTGAACATCGTCGAAATGATTGTTGAGATTCACCTGATCGCACATCGAGGGAGCGCTCTCGCGCTTATAGGTGAAGCCGTTGTAGATGTCGGTCCGCGTCGAGGTGATGACAAACGACCAGATGCCGGTTGGGATGTCCCGAGGCCCCGTGAGCTTGGTGACTTGAAATGCGCCGTCGCATTGCACACCGTTGGTGCTCCAGAACTGCTGGGTCGCCCGGACTGTGTTGTTGGCGACGCTCGGCTCGTCTGGGGGCTTCAGCTCATTGCTGATGAAATCGGCGCTGTTGGAGAAGCCCGCCTGCCAGTCGTAGACTCCGCCGCTCAGAAACCAGCAGTGGCCGCCGCCAAAGCCGGGAATCGCGGCGTAGACCCCGGAGAGCAGGACCACGGTCGCGCTGGGGGCGCCCTGGGCGCCGCCGACGACTGTGGGAGGCGGGTAGCCCGGATCGATGAAGTGATATCCCGACCTGGTGGCGCCGGCCACGTCGGGGTAGCTGCATGGCGCCGACGCGCCGCTCGGGTAGCAGGCGTTCGTCACCGAGCCGGACACCGCCGGCTGGCAGCGCGCGTAGATGTCCCCGGCTACCCGCAGGCCGGCGACGGACAGCGTGATCATTCCGCTGGACACGACGTCGCCTGTCACGGAGAGCGTGCCCGTGCCGCTGAGGGAGATGGCGCTGCCGCCGGCGCCGCCGCAGCCTGCCTGGTCGAGCGCCGCCACGGTCGGGGTGTAGAGAAGGTTGTTGACCCCTCCCGAGGACGAGCTGTTCAGGGTGGGGCTGGCCCCGTTCGTGAGGATCTTGGCGAACTGCAGCTGGAGCGATCGCGTGGCGATGATCCTGAACTGGCTTCCCTGTGCGCCGAGGGCCGACACGACCTGCGTGAGCGTGGTCCCATCTCCAAACGAGCACGTCACCGTCAGGGGGCTCGCTCCCGGTGGGGCGTAGGCAGGGGCGCAGGAGGGCGACCCGTAAAGGCGCAGGTTGGACGCGAAGATCGTCGTGGCCGCCTGCTCG
>Ga0209802_1001316_pt1 | contig 18496 bp, 18 predicted proteins | sample GraSoiAngelo_129_FD_185886 | JGI IMG/M metagenome (GOLD analysis project Ga0209802, IMG submission 185886) | Grasslands soil microbial communities from the Angelo Coastal Reserve, California, USA - 14_0927_12_40cm (SPAdes) (version 2) | ecosystem: Environmental > Terrestrial > Soil > Grasslands ... | reverse complement strand
CGCAGTGCACTCACCTCCCGGAAAAACTACGGTTCGAAGCGCCTAACGATAACAAACATCATCGGGGCTCACAAGGTCAATGCCGAGAAATAGATACGGCCCGGGCCGATGTCCCGACCCGGGCCGTAGCCGCCCGCGCATCGCGCGGACTCAAACCGATTCACCTCCACGTGGTTCGAGGGCCGGCTTCAACCGTCTGAATGCTACGGGGAGTTTGAGGGGGGCGTCTCGCCCCCCTCAACCCAATAGGCGTTGTCAGACAGGACTCGCCTGCCCGACACTCACCTCACCCCTAGTACATGTCCCCGTGCGGCATGGCCGGAGCCGCCGCGGACTTCTCCTCGGGGATGTCGGTGATCAGCGCTTCGGTGGTCAGCAGCAGCGAGGCGATCGACGCCGCGTTCTGCAGCGCCACCCGCTCGACCTTGGTCGGATCGATGATGCCGGCCTGCAGCATGTCCACGTACTCCATGCTGTCGGCGTCGAAGCCGCGCGTGGCGACCGTCTCCGCCTTCACCTTCTCGACGATCACGCTGCCCTCGAGGCCGGCGTTCTCGACGATCTGACGGATCGGCTCCTCGAGCGCCCGCTTGACAATCATGGCGCCCACCTTCTCGTCGCCCTCGAGCTTCTTGAGATTGTCGACGGACTTCGTGCAGCGCAGCAGGGCCACGCCGCCGCCCGGAACGATGCCTTCCTCCACCGCGGCGCGGGTCGCGTTGAGCGCGTCCTCGACGCGGGCCTTCTTCTCCTTCATGGCCGTCTCGGTGGCGGCGCCGACCTTGATCACCGCCACGCCGCCGGCCAGCTTGGCCAGCCGCTCCTGCAGCTTCTCGCGGTCGTAGTCGCTCGTCGTCTCCTCGATCTGGGCCCGGATCTGCTTGATGCGGCCCTCGATCGTGGACGACTTGCCGGCGCCCTCGACGATCGTGGTGTTGTCCTTGTCCACGACCACCTTCTTCGCCTTGCCGAGATCCTCGAGCTTGATGTTCTCGAGCTTGATGCCGAGATCCTCGGTGATCGCCTTGCCGCCGGTCAGGGTCGCGATGTCCTCGAGCATGGCCTTGCGGCGATCGCCGAAGCCCGGCGCCTTCACGGCGCAGGTGTGCAGCGTGCCGCGCAGCTTGTTGACGACCAGGGTGGCCAGCGCCTCGCCCTCGACGTCCTCGGCGATGATGAGGAACGGCTTGCCGGAGCGCGCGACCTGCTCGAGCAGCGGCAGCATGTCCTTCATCACGCTGATCTTCTTCTCGTGGATCAGCACGAGGGCGTCCTCGAGGACGACCTCCATCCGCTCGGCGTCGGTCACGAAGTACGGCGACAGGTAACCGCGGTCGAACTGCATCCCCTCGACCACGTCCAGCACCGTGTCGGCCGACTTCGACTCCTCGACCGTGATCACGCCGTCCTTGCCGACCTTCTCCATCGCCTCGGCGATCAGGTTGCCGATCGTCTTGTCGTTGTTGGAGGCGATCGTCGCGACCTGCGCGATCTCCTTCTTGTCCTTGGTCGACTTGCTGAGCTTCTTCAACTCGTCGGCCACGGCCTCCACGGCCGCCTCGATGCCGCGCTTGAGGCCCATCGGGTTGGCGCCGGCCGTCACGTTACGCAGGCCCTCGCGGAAGATGGCCTGGGCCAGCACGGTGGCGGTGGTGGTGCCGTCACCCGCGATGTCGGAGGTCTTGGAGGCGACCTCCTTCAGCATCTGGGCGCCCATGTCCTCGTACGGGTCCTTCAGCTCGATCTCCTTGGCGACGGTGACGCCGTCCTTGGTGATGGTCGGGCTGCCGAACTTCTTGTCGATGACCACGTTGCGGCCCTTGGGCCCGAGCGTGGCCGCGACAGCCGCCGCCATGATGTTGATGCCCTTGAGTAGAGAGGCCCGAGCCTCCTCTTCGAACTTGAGCTGCTTCGGCATGGATCGTTCGCCTCCTAGTGGGTATCTGTTTTGACTGAGTTACTCGAGGATGGCGAGGACGTCCTCCTCGCGGAGGATGAGGTAGTCGTCGCCGTCGATCTTGACCTCGTTGCCGGAGTACTTCCCGAACAGGATGCGGTCGCCGCTCTTGACGTCGAGGGGCACCCGCTTGCCCTCCTCGGTGACCTTGCCGTTGCCCACGGCCACGACCTTCCCGCGCTGCGGCTTTTCCTTCGCGGTGTCGGGGATGATGATGCCGCCGATCTTCTCTTCCGATTCGTCCTCGCGCTTGACGAGGAGCCGATCATGCAGCGGACGTACTTTCATAGACCCCTTGCCTCCTTGGGTTGCGGTTGACGCTGTGCTGGCTTTCGCCATGGCGACCGACCTCACTTGTAGGTATTAGCACTCGTCCGGACCGAGTGCTAATATTACCGCGCCCCGGAGCCGAGTCAAGCGGAAGAATCGGAGGCCGTCGGATGCCAAAAAGTATTTTAATTTCAAACGTTTTGCCCGATCAAGCGCGGGCGATGATCCCCAAGGATTACGGGGTTGACTACAACGACACAGACAGCCCCCTGCCCAAGGCCGAGCTGATCCGACGGCTCCGCGGCAAGCAGGCGCTCATCTGCCACATCATCAGCACCATCGACGAGGAGGTGCTGGCGGGCGCGCCGGATCTCAAGGCCGTGTGCAACGTCGCCGTCGGCTTCAACAACATCGACGTCGCGGCCTGTCGCAAGCGCGGCGTGGTGGTCACCAACACCCCCGACGTCCTCACGGAGACGACGGCCGATTTCGCCTGGGCGCTCCTCATGGCGGCCGCCCGGCGCGTGGTGGAGGCGGACCGCTTCGCGCGCTCGGGCCAGTGGTCGCGCTGGCAGTGGGACCTGCTCTGGGGCTACGACGTCTACGGCAAAACGCTCGGCGTGGTCGGCTTCGGCCGCATCGGCCGCGCGCTGGCCCGGCGGGCGCTCGGGTTCAGCATGCGCGTGCTCTACCACGACACCGTGCGCGCCGACGCCGCGGCCGAGCGCGAGCTGAAGGCGACCTACATGGAGCGGGACGCGCTCCTGCGCGAGTCGGACTTCGTCAGCCTGCACACGCTGCTGATCCCGGAGACGCGGCACCTCATCGACGAGCGCACCCTGCGCCTCATGAAGAAGACGGCCATCCTCGTCAACGCGGCGCGCGGCCCGATCGTCGACGAGGCGGCGCTGGTCCGCGCGCTGAAGGAGGGATGGATCGCGGGGGCGGGGCTCGACGTGTTCGAGGAGGAGCCGAAGATCCATCCGGGGCTGCTCTCGCTCACCAACGTCACCCTGGCGCCCCACATCGCCAGCGCCTCGCTGGACACGCGGCTGGCCATGGCGACGCTGGCGGTGCGCAATTGCCTGGCGGTGCTGGAGGGGAAGCCGCCGATCACGCCGGTCGGCTAACGAGCCTTCGCCCACTCCTCCCACTGGCTCCAGCGCGGAAAGTAGATGGCGTGGGCCGCGATCGAGACCACGAACAGCGGGTAGGCGGCCTCCCGCAGGCCCGTCAGCAGGAACGCGACGACACCGAGGATGGCGGGAACCTCGGCCAGCGCGAAGGTCACGACGCTCGCGACCTGGATACGCGCGCCCGGATCGCCCGGGCCGCCGGCGAGCATCGAGCGTCGGACGATCGAGGCCGCGTACGCGACGATCACGCCGAGGGCAAGCGCCACGTAGCCAATACGCACCTCACCCGGAAACGCATGCTGGACGGTGCCGAGTCTCGCGAGGATCTCGACCAGGATCCAGTAGACCGCGACGGACACGAGCATGGCCGCGGCCACGATGGTCATCATCCGGTGGCGTGTGCGGAGATCCGGCGTCGAGCCGACGCTCACGATGCGCCAGCCGGGTCGTGCAGGCCCAGACGCCGCTCGATGCGCCCGAGCCGATGGCCGAAGGCCGCCAGCACCCCGTCGGCGGCGCCGGCGGCGCGCGCCAGGTCCAACGCGTCGGTGACGACGACGCGGGCGGCGGCGAAGTCTCGCGCGCGGTGCTCCTGGAACTTCGCGAGCTCCTCCCACGGCCGCGGATCGAAGAGCTCGCGCTGGCGGGCGACGTCCCACAGCGCGCACGCCGTCTCCCAGCGCGCCGCGCGCTTCTCCCACCACGCCAGGCGCAGCCGCACCCAGTGCGCCGGCTCGCCGGCCAGTCCCGCCTCGAGCGCCGAGCGATAGCAGCCGAGCCCGCGCTCGAGGTCCACCGGCTCCCAGAGGCGGCCGAGCCCCGCCCATTCCTCGGCGCGCAGCGCGGGCGCCGCGCCGAGGGCCGCGCCGAACCAGCCGACGAGCGCGGCCAGCGACAGCACGTCGTCCCGGTTGTGGGCGAAGACGCGGGCGAGCGGCGCCGCGCGCCGGCGCCGGAGCCAGTCGAAGTAGAGCGACGGGATCAGCGCGCCGGGCACGTCCTCCTCGCGGGCGAGGCCGAGCACATCGCGCTCCAGCGTGCCGAGCCGGCAGTCATCGAAGCAGCCGGTCCACACGCGCCGCGAGGGACGCAGCAGGTCGAGGTGCGGCAGCGTGGCCGGCCAGCGCCGGCGCGCCAGCACGAAGCGCGTCTCGAGCAGCGGCAGATCGAAGCCGGCGCCGTTGAACGTCACCACGCCGCCGGCCCGCTCGAGCAGCGGCGCCAGCGCCGCGAGCAGCGCGGGCTCCTCGTCGAGGTCGCGCATGAAGTGCTGGACGACGACGAACACGTCGCCCTCGATCCAGCCGGCCCCGACGAGAAACGCGTAGGTTCCCGTGCCCCCGGCGAGTCCGGTGGTCTCGGTGTCCAGGAAGAGCAGCCGCTCGGCCGCCAGCGCCTCGGACTCCACGCGGGCGACGCGCGCGAGGACGTCGAGGGGCGCGCGCCGTACGCCGTCGAGGGGCACCCGGCCGTGCCGGTGCTCCAGCGGGTACTCGCGGCGCACGACGAGGAGCGATCCCGCGCCGGTCTCGACGAGCTCGCCGCCGACGACGCGCTCGAGTGGCTCGGCGGCGGCGCGCGGCGGCCGGCGCGTCTCGATGCGCCGGATGATCCGCCGGAGATCGTCGAGGCTCTGCATCCGCGGTCAGGCGGTGAGCTCGCGCAGCAGCTTCGCGGCGGTGGCCTTGGCGCGGCGGCCGACCTCGTTCACGGGGCCGACGCACGAGGGACAGCCGAACGCGCAGGGGCAGGCGGCGAGCGTCTCCAGGCCGCGGCGCAGGAGGTCCGGGAGGATCTCGAACACGCGCTCGGCGAGACCGATGCCCCCCGCGTGCGAGTCGTACAGATAGATGGTGGGGTTGAACTCCGCGGCGTTCATGAGTCGCGCTTTCGTCGACTCGCGCGTGGCGACGGCGCCCGTCTCGGCCGGCGTCGTGTCGCCCAGCCACGAGCCGAGGTCGCGGACGTCGCAGAGCAGGAAGATCGGCGCCAGGTGGTGCAGCAGGTAGGTCACCGCGCGCAGGCCGTCGATCAGCTCCTCGCGCGAGCGGCTCACGCGCGCGAGCGTGGCCGGCGCCACCGTCAGCCACGCGCTCGTCGTCTGCATCTCCTGCTGCGGCAGGTCGACGTTGCCGGAGCCGACGTTCTCCATCGTCCCCAGCTTGATCTTCTTGAAGCCGACGACCTTCTCGGCCACCAGCACTTCGCCCTGCTCGGCCACGTACCCGGGCTGCTCGCGGCCCTCGAAGCGCTGCAGGATCCAGACGCCCTTGGCGCTGACCGCGTCGGTGAAGTAGTCGACGTTCACACGCTTGACGTAGGCGACCTTCTCCTCGTCCTCCCGGAAGCGCAGCTCCTGCACCTCGTGCGGCACGCTCTCGACGAGGTAGATCGCCTTCGGGTAGATCGTCGCGAAGGCGCTGCCCCAGTCGACCTCGGCGATGATGTTGCGCTTCTTCGTCTGCTGCGCGTCGCGGTGGGTCGTGTCGATGACGACGAAGTTGTCGGTGGTGACCGTGCGGAGGGAGATGTGGTCGGCGGGATAGGTTTCCGACGCCCAGTGGTAGCGCTCCCCCGCGCGGTGCAGGAGCCCCTCGTCCTCGAGCGCAGCCGCGAGCTTGCGCACGTCGGTCCGGCCGAACGGCTCGTCGGCGACGAGGGGCAGCTCGAAGGCCGCGCACTTCAGATGGTTGGCCAGGATGAACGGGTTGTCGGGATTGACGCGCGCGTGCTCGGGCGGCGTGCCGAAGAGGTAGTCCGGGTGCGTGACCATGAACTGATCGAGCGGCGCGCTGGTGGCGACGAGGATGGCCGCCGACGGCCCCGAGCGGCGGCCCGCGCGGCCCGCCTGCTGCCAGAGCGAGGCGATCGTGCCCGGGTAGCCGGCCAGCACGGCTACGTCCAGATGACCGATGTCCACGCCGAGCTCGAGGGCGTTCGTCGAGACCACGCCGAGGACGTCACCGGCCCGCAGCGACTGCTCGACCTCGCGACGCCGGTTGGGCAGGTAGCCGCCGCGGTAACCACGCACGAGGCCGGAGTCGCCTGTGGCGCGGTCGGCCACGCCGCTCTTGATGGCGGTAAGCAGCACCTCCGTCGACAGCCGGCTCTGGGCGAAGACGATGGTGGCGATCTTCTCGCGCAGCAGGCGGATGGCGAGCTTCGCCGTCTCGCCGAGGTACGGCGCGCGGATGCCGAGCTCCGGATTCACGACGGGCGGGTTGTAGCAGAGGAACGTCTTGTCGCCGCTCGGCGCGCCGCTCTCCGCCAGCTCGTCGACGTCCTCGCCCGTCAGGCGCGCGGCGAGCTCGCCCGGATTGGCGATGGTGGCCGAGGCCATGATGAACTGCGGCGTCGAGCCGTAGTGGGCGCAGATGCGATGCAGGCGGCGCAGCACGTTGCTCAGGTGCGAGCCGAAGACGCCCCGGTACGCGTGCAGCTCGTCGATCACGACGTACTTGAGGTTCTGGAAGAGCACCGCCCATTTCGTGTGGTGCGGCAGGATGCCGGAGTGCAGCATGTCGGGATTCGTCAGCACGAGATTGGCGCGCGCCCGCACGGCGCGCCGCGCGTCTTGCGGCGTGTCGCCGTCGTAGGTGAACATCCGCATCTCGGGCAGCTGCTTCGCGAGCTGCTCGAGCTCGGCCAGCTGATCCTGGGCGAGCGCCTTCGTCGGGAACACGTAGAGGGCGCGGGCGTCGGGCTGGTGCACGAGCGCCTGGAGCACGGGCAGGTTGTAGCAGAGCGTCTTGCCGGAGGCCGTCGGCGTGACCACCACGACGTGGCGGCCCGACTGCACGAGATCCCACGCGCGCGCCTGGTGGCTGTAGAGCTGCTCGATGCCGCGCGCGCGCAGCGCCTCTACGATGCGCGGATCCATCGTCGCCGGGAACGGCGCGTACACGGGCGGCCGCGCGGGGAAGTGTCGGGAGGCGGTGATGCAGGGGCCCGTCGAGGCGGAGATCAACAGATCGTCCAAGATCTCGCCGAGCATCGGGGCGACTGTATCATAGCGACGTGAAGCGGCTCGCCTTTTGGCTGCCCCCGCTCGTCTGGATGGCGATGATCATGTGGTTCTCCACCAGCGACTTCAGCGCGGAGAACACCGGCAGCGTGCTCAAGCCCCTGCTCCGGTGGCTCCTGCCGGGCCTCACGGCGCCCCAGCTCGACGCCGTCCATGCGGTCGTCCGCAAATCCGCGCACGTCACCGAGTACGCGGTGCTGGCCGCCCTCTGGTTCGTGGCGCTCACGCGGGAGCGCGGGCTCGCCCCGCGACGCGCGGCCTGGCTCGCCTTCCTCGTCGCCGTCGGCTGGGCGTTCCTCGACGAGCTGCACCAGGCCACCGAGCCGAGCCGGACCGCGAGCGCGATGGACGTCGCCATCGACGCGATGGGAGCGCTGGCGGCGTCGACGATCGGCCGTCACGGCTGGGGCCGCGCGCTCGACGTCGCGTCCGCCGGCTTCCTGTGGGTCGCGGCGGCGGGCGGCGCCGTCGTGATGGCGCTCGATCTCGCCAGCGGCGTCGCCCCCGGCGTGCTGTGGCTGACGGTGCCCGCCGCGATGGTCGCGCTCGTGCTCCGCCGGCGTGCGGGCGTGCTGGCGCGTCGGGGAGCTGTGACCCCTACACCTTGAGGCGGGGATCCAGCGTGTCGCGGAGGCCGTCGCCGAAGAGGTTGATGCCGAGCACGGTGACGAGGATGGCGAGTCCCGGGAAGGTCGCCAGCCACCACGCCGTGGAGATGTAGACGCGCCCGTCGGCGAGCATCCCGCCCCACGTCGGCGTCGGCGGCTGCACGCCGAGGCCGAGGAACGACAGCGCGGACTCGATCACGATCACGCGCGCCATGTCGAGCGTGGCCACCACGAGCCACGGCGTGAAGACGTTCGGCAGCACGTGGCGCAGCAGGATGCGGCCGTCGCGGCTGCCCAGCGCCTGCGCCGCCTGCACGAACTCGCGCTCGCGCAGCGAGAGCGCGGCGCCCCGCACGATGCGCGCATACACGACCCAGCTCGAGACGCCGATCACGCAGATGATCGTGGTCAGGCTCGGCCCCAGCACGCCGATGACCGCGATGGCGAGCAGGATGAACGGAAACGCGAGCTGGATGTCGGCCAGCCGCATCAGCACGTCGTCGATACGGCCGCCGAAGTAGCCGGCGACGAGCCCGGCCGCCATGCCGAGCACGCCGGAGATGGCGACGGCGGCGAAGCCGACCAGCAGCGCCGGCCGCGCGCCGAACACGATGCGCGCGAGGATGTCGCGGCCGAGGTGGTCGGTGCCGAGCGGATGCACGTGCCCCGTCGCGTCGCGTGAGCCCGGCGGCTTGAGACGATCGCCGATGTCCTGCTCGACGGGGTCGAACGGCGTGACCCAGGTCGCGCCCAGCGCGGTCACCACGACCACGGCCACCACCACGAGGCCGAAGAGCGACGTGCGCCGTCGCGCGAGCCGCCGCAGGAAGACCCACCACTCGCCGCGCGCGGGGCGGAACTCCTCGGGCAGCGGCAGCGCGGTGGCGCGCGTGCTCACGAGAGTCGGATTCTCGGGTCCAGGTACGTGTAGAGCACGTCGACGACGAGGTTGACGAGCACGAAGGTCGAGGCGAGCAGGAAGACCGCCGCCTGCACCACCGGATAGTCGCGGTTGTAGATCGCCTGCACCGAGAGCCGGCCCACGCCCGGCCACGCGAAGATCGTCTCCGTGATCACGGAGCCGCCGAGCAGCGTGCCCAGCTCGATGCCCACGATGGTGACGATCGGGATCGCGGCGTTCTTCAGCGCGTGCTTCCAGACGACGGGCGGGTCGCTCACGCCCTTGGCGCGCGCGGTGCGGATGTAGTCCTGGCTCAGCACCTCCAGCATCCCCGAGCGCGTGAGCCGCGTGATGCGCGCGGTCGTGAAGAGGCCCAGCGTGACCGCGGGCAGCACGAGGTGCCGCCACTCGCCGCGCCCCGACGACGGCAGCAGGTTCAGCTGCACGGAGAAGAGGAGGATGAGCATGATGCCCAGCCAGAAGGTCGGCATCGACTGGCCGAGCAGCGCCACCACCGTGGAGACGTAGTCGATGAGCGTGTTGCGGCGCACGGCGGACACGATGCCGGCCGGGATGGCCAGGCAGAGCGCGAGCAGCAGCGCCGCGCCCGCCAGCTGGAACGTCGCCGGCATGCGCTCGACCACGAGGCCGAACGCCGGCTCGCCGTGACGGATCGAGTCGCCGAAATTCCCCTGCAGCGCGCCGCGCAGGAAGCGCGCGTACTGCACGTAGAACGGGTCGTTGAAGCCCATCCGCTCGCGGAACTCGCGGATGTCCTGCGCCGTCGCCTCCGGCGGCAGCAGCACCGACGCCGGATCGCCGGTGAGGTGGAGGATGAAGAAGACGACGAACGAGATGCCGAGCAGCACGACCAGCGACTGGAGCAGTCGCCGGGTGAGGAACGTCCTCATGCCTGCCGGCGCAGGCGGGCGACGGCCTCGATGTGCGGCGTCTGGGGGAACATGTCCACCGGCTGCACCCACTCGAGCCGGTAGCCGTGACGCGCGAGGTCGCCGACGTCGCGCGCGAGCGTGGACGGGTTGCACGAGACGTAGACGACGCGCGCGGGCGCCATCGCCGCCAGCGCGGCCAGCGCCTTGGGATGAAAGCCCGCGCGCGGCGGGTCGGCCACCACGATCGACGCCCTCACGCCCTGGCGCACGAGGTCGGGCAGGACGTGGCGCACCTCGCCCGCGAGGAAGGTGCAGTTGTCGATGCCGTTGGCGCGCGCGTTGCGGATCGCGTCGGCCACGGCCGCCGCCGCCACCTCGATGCCGTAGACGGCGCGCACGCGCCGCGCGAGGAGCAGGCTGATGGCGCCGGTGCCGGAATAGAGGTCGAGCAGCGTCTCGGACCCCTCGAGCTCGCAGGCGTCCTCGACCAGCGCGAACAACCGCTCGGCCTGCGCCGTGTTCGTCTGGAAGAAGGAGTTGGCGGAGACCTGGAAGGTCACCGGCCCCAGCGCCTCCCGGATGTGGTCGCGCCCGAGCAGCAGGTGCTCCTCCGACCCCACGGCCACGCTCGCCTTCTTGGCGTTGACGTTGAGGACGACGCTGGCCGTGGCAGGCACGCGCGCGCGCAGCGCGTCGGCCACCGGCGCGACCCGCTCGACGTCGGGGGCGGCGCCGACGATGTTGACCATGGCCTCGCCCGTGTGCCGTCCCTCGCGCATCATCACGAAGCGCAGCAGCCCGCGCTCGGTCACCGGGTCGTAGACCGCCAGCGCGCGCTCGCGGACCTGCCGCCGGAACTCGTCGAGCAGCGCGTTCATCGGCTCGGACTGCAGCAGGCAGCGCTCGATGTCGAGCACGACGTCGTAGCGCTCGGCGGCGTGCAAACCGATCGAGGGCGGCTCGTTGGCGATCGTGAATTCCATCTTGTTGCGGTAGCCGTAGGGCTCCGGGGCGGGCAGGATGGGCCTCAGCTCGAAGGATCCCAGGCCGCCGAGCCGCTCCAGGCAGTCGCGCACCTGCTTTTCCTTGAACGCGAGCTGCGCGGAATAGGCGAGGTGCTGGAGCCGGCAGCCGCCGCACCGTCCGAAGTACGGGCACGGCGGGTCCACACGGTCCGGCGAGGCCACGAGCACCTCGTCGATCACCGCGCGCCCGAAGCGACCGCGCGCTTCGACCACACGCACCCGGAGGCGATCGCCCGGCAGGCCCCCGCGCACGAAGACGACATAGCCATCGGCCCGTCCGACGCCCTCGCCGCCGAACGCCAGGTCCTCGATCGCGAGCTCGAGCGTGTCGCCGCGACGCGGTTTTGCCATGGACAGCGCCACTATAAGCGGCGGCCAGAAACGAGTCAATTTGGCAGGGGACTTCGCGGTGTATCATACCGAACGTAATGAGGAGAGGAACGCCGCGGAACATCGCCGACGTCCTGGCCAGCGCCGTCCCTCAGATCGCCGACCGGCTCCCCGAATATCGGATCCGCAAGGCGTGGAGCGTGTTCGTCGGTCCGGACGTCGCGCGCCGCACGCGTCCGCAGTCGCTCGCGAACGGCTGCCTGCACGTCGTCGTCGACAACTCGCCGTGGCTGCACGAGCTGACGCTGCGCGCGGCCGAGCTGACCGCGCGGCTGCACGCGCGGGTCGACGCCGTCCGCTCGCTCCGCTTCACCCTGGGCACGCTCGAGGCCGAGCCTTCGCCGCCGGCCGAGCGTCGCGAGCGTCGCACGAAGGCGCTCGACGACGACGACCGCCGCGACATCGAGGCGGCCGCTTCGGCGATCTCCGATCCCGCGCTGGCCGACGCCGCGCGCCGCCTGCTGACGAAGGCGCGTCGCTCGGATCACGCTCGAGAGGCATCACGATGACCGGGTCCCGCGTCGCCGCTCTCCTCCTCTTGCCGCTCGCCCTCTCCGGCTGCGCGGCGCTGTCGCGCAACGCCGGGCGCGAGGACGGCGATACGCCCCGCGCGCGCGCGGCGCTCTCGCGGGATCCGCGGGCCGAGGCGTACTACGACTACGCGGCCGCGCAGCTCCTCGTGCAGGCCGGGCGCTTCAAGGACGCCATCCCGCTGCTGCAGGAGGCGATCAAGCGCGATCCGAACTCGGCCTTCCTGTGGACGCAGCTCGCCCAGTGGCTGGTCCGCGCGGATCAGCCGGCAGAGGCGCTCACGGCCGCGCAGCGCGCCGTGCAGCTGGCGCCCGAGGACGTCGGCCCGCACCTGACGCTGGCCGAGCTCCTGCGCGCGCAAAAGAACTTCCGCGAGGCGGAGGCGGAGCTCGAGAAGGTGATCGAGCTGAGCCCGGCGAACGAGGACGCGTACCTCACGCTCGCGCGCTACCAGGTCGAGCAGAAGGCCTACGATCGCGCGCGCGCCGTCCTCCTGCGGCTCGCCGAGCGGCAGCCGCGGCTGGCGCAGGCGCAGTTCCTCCTCGGCCGGCTCGCCATCGAGACCGAGAGCTGGGACGAGGCGATCGGGCGGCTCACCAAGGCCGTGGAGCTCGATCCCGACCACGACGGTGCGTGGACGGCCCTCGGCTACGTGTACGAGACGCGCCACCGCACCGAGGAGGCCGTCACGACCTACCGCAAGGCGGTGAAGGCGAACCCCGACAATCCCGCGTTCGTGGAACGCCTGGGTGACCTGCTGATCCGGCTCGGCCGCTACAAGGAGGCCCAGACGGAGATCGAGCAGCTCGCCGAGATCGCCCCGCGCGACGCGCGCGTCTGGATGAAGCTCGGCGCCGTCTTCTACGAGCAGAAGATGTACGACCGCGCCAGCGACGCCTTCCGCCGGGTGGTGATGCTCGAGCCCACCAACCTCCGCGCGCGCTACTTCCTGGCCACGACCTACATGGACGCCGGCAAGGACACCGAGGCCCGCGCCGAGCTCGAGCGCATCCTGCGCGCCGACCCGCGCTCGATCGACGCCCGCGTGCAGCTCGGGTTCCTCTACGGCCGCGCCAAGCGCTTCGACGAGTCGATCGCCGTGCTGCGCGAGGCGGTGAACCTCGAGCCACGGCGGCCGGAGCTGTTCCTGTACCTCGGCACCGCGTACTTCCGCGCCAAGGAGTACGACCGCGCGCTGGAGACGCTGCGCGAGGGCCTGTTGCTCGACGACAAGCACCGCGACCTGCACTTCCAGGTCGGGGTGGTCCTCGAGAAGCAGGCCAAGTTCGACGACGCGGTGGGCGCCTTCCGGCGCGTCATCGCGATCGATCCCAAGCACGCCGAGGCCTACAACTACGTCGGCTACATGTACGCCGAGCGCGGGCAGAACCTCGACGAGGCCATCTCGCTCATCGGCCAGGCCCTCTCGCTCGAGCCCGACAACGGCTACTTCATCGACAGCCTCGGCTGGGCCTACTACCAGCAGGGCAAGTATCCCGACGCGCTGCGGGAGCTGAAGCGGGCCGTCGAGAAGGCCAAGGAAGACCCCGTCATCTTCGACCACCTCGGCGACGCGTACGCCAAGAACGGCTACGAGGAAGACGCGCTCGCCGCGTGGGAGAAGTCGCTGTCGCTCGATCCGAACGCCGACGGCGTCAAGCAGAAGGTCCAGGACGCGAAGTCGCGGCTCCGCCGTGCGCAGGGCGAGCGCTCCAAAGCCGCTCAGTAGCGCCCTCGCCCTCCTCCTCCTCGCCGGTTGCGCGATCGCGCCCCCCACGCCGCGCGCGCCCATCGATGCGGAGGCCCGGCGCGTGGTCGACCGGCTTACCGCGAGCTGGCAGGAGTTCCACGATCTGCGCGCCCTCGCCGACGTCGCCCTCGAGCGCGGCAGCGAGCGTCAGCGGCTGAGCGGCGTCCTCCTGGCCCGCGCGCCGGCCTCGGTCCGGTTCGAGGCGTTGTCACCGTTCGGCCAGCCGTTCCTGCTCGTCACCATCCACGACGGTCGGATCACCGCGTACAACGCGGCGACGAACGAGGCCAGGGTGGGCGCCGCGACCGTGAAGACGGCCGCCGAGCTGCTGAGCCTGCCCGTCGAGCCCGAGGACCTCGTCGCTCTCCTCTCGGGCCGCGCCGCCCCGCCCAAAGACCTGAGAGTGGCGGAGATCCTCGCGCCCGACGAGCTGGGCCCGTCGATCAACCTCGTCGGCCGCTACAACCGTCAGCGCGTCTGGCTGGACTTCGAGACCGGCGTCGTCCGCCAGGTCACGATCACCGGCGGCCGCACGGAGGCCACGGTGACCTTCCAGCGCGGCGGTGACGGCGCGCTCACCGGCTTCGACCTCACGGCCGGCAACGGCTACGCGACCGGCGCCGTGCGCTACCGGTCCCTCTCGCTCAACGCCGGCGTCGACGCGGAGCGCTTCGCGCTGACGCTGCCCAAGGACGCGAAAATAAACAGCATCCGTTGACCGGCCGCTCGTTCGCGTGATAGCCTTTCGTGCTTTGTCGAAGGGAATCGGGCGCGCCCGTCGCCTCGTGCTGAATGCCGCGGCCAAGGTGAACCTGGTTCTGGAAGTCCTGGGCAAGCGAGGCGACGGCTATCACGAGCTCGTCACGGTCATGCAGGCCGTGGACCTCTCCGACCGGGTCACGCTCGAAGACGCCGACGTCCTGGAGCTCACCAGCAGCCCCGGAGTGCCCGCGGACGGCAGCAACCTGGCCCTGCGAGCGGCGACGGCGCTGCGCGAGGCGGCCGGCGTCACGCGCGGCGCACGGATCACGCTCGACAAGCGGATCCCGGTCGCGGCCGGGCTCGGCGGCGGCTCGACCGACGCGGCGGCCGTGCTGCTCGGACTGAACCGGTTGTGGCGGCTGCGCTGGCCCGTCGCGCGGTTGGACGAGGTGGCGACAGGGCTCGGGATGGACGTGCCGTTCTTCCTGCGTGGCGGGACAGCGCTGGCGACGGGACGCGGCGAGCGGGTCGAGCGGCTGCGCGGCCGGTCGCTGGGGCTGGTGCTGGTGAATCCGCGCTTCGCGGTGAGCACCGCGGAGATGTACGCGCGCGTCACGCCCGCGATGTACACGGACGGCCGTCACGCGAAGACGCTCTGCGGCGGCCTCGGCGGACGAAGCGCAGCCCGCGTGGCCGCGAGCCTCTACAATGGGCTGCAGGAGGCGGCGGTGGCCGCGCACCCGCCGATCGGACGGATGCGGGCGGCGCTGCTGGCGGCGGGCGCGCTCGGCGCGCTGATGTCGGGCAGCGGGCCAACGGTGTTCGGCGTCGCGCGCTCGTTCGAGCACGCGCGGCAGATCCGCCGGCGGCTGACCCGCGGCTCCTGGGACTGCTGGGCCGTCCGGACTCTGACCGGACCGGCGATTCGAGTGGTGGCTGGGTAGTGCGAGCCGAGCCGGTGCCTCCGGCGAGGCGAGCGGTGAAATGGCTTTGGGCGTGCGAGCCGAGCCGGTGCCTCCGGCGAGGCGAGCGGTGAAATGGCTTTGGGCGTGCGAGCCGAGCCGGTGCCTCCGGCGAGGCGAGCGGTGAAAACGTTTTTGGGGCGTGGCCAAGTGGCAAGGCGCGGGACTTTGGATCCCGTATTCGGAGGTTCGAATCCTCCCGCCCCAACCACCCTGAGGGCGAGGCGTCGATGTCCTACGACCTGAAGCTGTTCACCGGCAACGCAAACCGCCCGCTGGCGGAGGAGATCGCGCAATATCTTCGCGTGCCGGTCGCGGACGCGGAGGTCGCCCGCTTCTCCGACGGCGAGGTCTACGTGCAGGTCAACGAGAACGTCCGCGGCGCGGATGTCTTCGTCATCCAACCCACCTGCCCGCCCGTGAACGACACGCTGATGGAGCTGCTGATCATGATCGACGCGCTCAAGCGCGCGTCGGCCCATCGCATCACGGCCGTGCTGCCCTACTACGGCTACGCGCGCCAGGACCGCAAGGTGCAGCCGCGCGTGCCGATCTCGGCCAAGCTCGTCGCCGACCTGCTCGAGGCGGCCGGGGTGGATCGCGTGCTCGCGCTGGACCTGCACGCGGGCCAGATCCAGGGCTTCTTCAACATCCCGGTCGACCACCTGTTCGCGGGCCCGGTCGTGATGATCGACTATCTGAAGAAGAAGGACCTCCGCGACCCCGTCCTCGTCTCGCCCGACGCCGGCGGCGTGGAGCGTGCGCGCGCGATCGCCAAGCGGCTCAACGCGAGCCTGGCCATCATCGACAAGCGGCGCGACAAGCCGGGGGCGGCCGTGGCCATGAACCTCATCGGCGACGTCGACGGCCGCGACGCGGTGGTGATCGACGACATGATCGACACCGCCGGCACGCTGGTGCAGGCGGTCACCGCCATCCAGCGGGAGGGCGCGCGGCGCATCCTGGCGTGCGGCATCCACGCCGTGCTGTCGGGCCCGGCCATCGACCGCATCAAGGCCTCTCCCATCGAGGAGGTCGTCGTCACCAACTCGATCGCGCTCTCGGCCGAGAAGCGCGCGTCCGGTCGGGTGACCGTGCTGACGGTGGCGCCGCTGCTCGGCGAGGCCATTCGGCGGATCCACGACGAGGAATCCGTCTCGACCCTGTTCGTGTAGACACGAGCACCAAGGAGCCTGAGCGATGAACACCCCCGAAATCACCGTCAAGCGCCGTGAGGGCACGGGCAAGGGCGTCGCCCGCCGCCTGCGCCGCGCGGGCGCCGTGCCCGCCATCCTGTATGGCGGCGCCACGCCGCAGACCATCACCGTCAACCCGCGCGATGTGCTGCGCATCATCCACGGCCACGAGGGCACCACGCAGCTGCTCTCGCTGAAGGTCGAGGGCGATGGCGGCGCGCGGATGGCCATCATCCGCGACATGCAGTTCGATCCCGTGACCGAAAAGCTCGTGCACGTGGACATCCAGGAGGTCCGCGCCGACCGCGCCATCACCGTGCGGGTGGCCGTGCATCCCGTGGGCGAGGCCGTCGGCGTGCGGGACACGAAGGGCATCCTCAACCTCGTCATGCACGAGGTCGAGGTCTCCACGCTGCCGACCAACATCCCGGAGCGCATCGACGCCGACGTCTCGAACCTCGCCATCGGCGACGTCCTCACGGTGCGCGACCTGCGCCCGCCCGAGGGCGTGCGGATCGTCAACGACCCGGGCCAGGCGGTCGCGACCGTGTCGCCGCCGATGGCCGAGGAAGTCGCGCCCACGCCGGAGGTTGCCGCGGCCGTCACGCCGGCGGAGCCGGAGGTCCTCACCGAGCGCAAGCCCAAGGAAGAGGGCGCGCCGGCCGAGGCCGAAGGCAAGAAGGCCCCCGTGGCCGCCGCCGCGAAGAAGCCCGAGGCCCCGAAGAAGGCCGAGAAGGAAAAGTAAGCCGGAGGCGACGCGTTGGCCCATGTGGTGGTGGGGCTCGGGAACCCGGGACCGGAGTACCGGGACACCCGCCACAACATCGGCCAGCGCGTCGTCGAACATCTCGCGCGGCAGCTCAAGAAGGCCTGGCATCCCGACGGCCGCGCGCTGGTGGCGCGCGGCTCGTGGCGTGGCGACACCCTCTACCTCGTCAAGCCCCAGTCGTTCATGAACGTGAGCGGACCGAGCGTGCGGCACGTGCTGCACGCGCTCGGGGCGGGCCCCGAGGACCTGGTGCTCGTCTACGACGACATCGACATGGCGCTCGGCAAGGTCCGCACGCGCCTGCGGGGCAGCGCGGGCGGCCACAACGGCGTGCAGTCGGTGATCGACGCGCTCGGCACCGAGGCGATCCGCCGCGTGAAGATCGGCATCGGCCGGCCGCAGCAGAAGTCGCAGGTGCCGGACCACGTGCTCACGACGTTCGAGGCGGAGGAAGAAGCGACCGTCGCCGCCGCGGTGGCGACCGCCGCCGAGCGCGTGCTCGGCCTCCTGCGTTAGAGCAGCTCCTCCAGCAGCCGCCGCCCCTCGTCCCACGCGCCGAATCCCGAGTCGGTGTTGACGTGGCCCGCGCCCGTCAGGGTGACGATTCGGCTGCCCCACGCGCGCGCGAATTGCTCGGCCCGCGCCGGCGCCACGTACGGATCGTCGGTGCTCGCGACGACGACGCTCGGAAACGGCAGCGGGACGAGGGGCATCGGCGCGAAGCTCTGCACCGCCTCCAGCACGGTCGCCAGCATGTCGACGTCGGCGGGGGCGACGAGCAGCGCGGCTTTGATCCCGCCCCCGCCGGCCATCACCCGGTGCGCGACGAGCGCGCACCCGAGGCTGTGGGCGACGAGCACCGGCGGCGCCGGGCACGCGGCGACCTCGCGCTCGAGGGTCGCCAGCCACTCCGCGCGCTCGGGCATCAGCCAGTCGCGCTGGAGCACCCGACGGAAGTTCGCACCCGCCGCTTGCCAGCGGCTCTGCCAGTGCTCGGGACCGGAGTCGCCGTAGCCGGGCAGCACGAGCACGGGCGTGGTCACCATGGCGCGGGGCCGTCAGCGGAAGAAGAGCAGGGTCACCACGGCGAACAGCGGAACCAGGATCGCGCCGCTGTAGAGCATGTAGCCGAAGAACGACGGCATCGCCACCTTTGCCTCCTCGGCGATCGACTTCACCATGAAATTGGGCGCGTTGCCGATGTAGGAGTTCGCGCCCATCGCGACGGAGCCGACGCTGATGGCCGCCAGCACGACGTGCGTGACGCCGGCCACCTCGTCCGTCAGGTGCAGCCCCTGCGCGAGGGCGAGGAACGTCAGGTAGGTCGGCGCGTTGTCGAGGAACGAGGACAGCGTCCCCGCCGCCCAGAAGAACTGCCACGG